>ERZ1035027.814-NODE-814-length-16162-cov-11.108524_pt1 | contig 16162 bp, 5 predicted proteins | sample MGYA00520604_ERZ1035027 | MGnify/ENA primary metagenome ERZ1035027 (study PRJEB33766, sample SAMN09781743) | gut metagenome | biome: gut microbiome | host: Homo sapiens | place: Madagascar | study: EMG produced TPA metagenomics assembly of the PRJNA485056 data set...
GCGTGACGGTGCCCGTGACCTGCGTGGGCGACTGCTCGGGCGAGCGCACCGCCGATATTGCGAGCGCCATCCGCACGGCGTATCACGCGGCCAACGAGCTGTAGCCGAGAAAGCCATCGCGTATTGAGTGGGCGGGGAGTGCCGTATCGGTGCTCCCCGCCTTTTTGCCAATAAGGGCACCCACTGACCAGCGGGTTCAGAAAATCCGAATCTTGAGCACCAGAAAATCCGAATATTTAGAACATGAAAATCCGAATTATATGAACACGAAAATCCGAATCGCAACCACCCGAAAATCCGAATTTGCTACAGTGGAATAGAAGAATCAGAAAGCAGGAACTGGAAATCTGCGGGGGTGGCTCATGGCGGGCGAGAGGCTACATCGGGACGGATACATCCCACGTATCGTGGATGCGCAAATCGAGCGCTACCTTCGTGTCTTTGGCGCGGTCGAGATTGCGGGCACCAAGTGGTGCGGCAAGACGCGGGCCGCGCTTGAGCACGGGGCGTCCGCCTCGTATGTCGACGAGAATCTCGACCTCGCGCGTGCCGACCCGGCGATGATGTTGCTGGGAGACCGTCCGCATATTATCGATGAATGGCAGCGCGTTCCCCAAATTTGGGACTACGTTAGACACGAGGTTGACCGCACCCGGGGCACGCGCGGCGCCTATATCCTCACGGGTTCCGCCACGCCTGCGTTTGGCTCAAAGGCGGAGGCGCCCGCGCATAGTGGAGCCGGCCGCATCGGTCGCGTCCGCATGCATCCCATGACACTTGCCGAGACAGGTGAGTCCAACGGCAAGGTGAGCCTGGCGGGCTTGTTTGAGCATCGTTTTGAGCCCTGCCGGTGCAATGGCGATACACCGGGGCTTGTCGAAGTCGCTTGCCGCGGCGGCTGGCCCGAGGCGATCGATATGGTTTCGGCTGACGCCCAGCTCATCGCCCGCGAATATCTCAACACCACGTTTTCGAGCAGCTTCCCGGCGGTTGGTCTCGACCCCGATATTGCTCGTCGAGTCTCCGCATCGATCGCGCGCAATCTGGGACAGGCGACCACGTATAAAACGATTCTTATGGATATGTTCGGTGCCGAGGAGGAACCCGCAGCATTTGCCGATGAGACCAAGGTGCGCAGGTACCTGGATGCCCTCAAAGGCATGTTCATTCTCGAGGAGGTCCCCGGTTGGGTTCCCGCCGCGCGCGACAAACGGCGCTTTGCCGTCAAGCCCAAGCGCTATCTGGCAGATCCGAGCCTTGCTTGCGCCTTGCTAGGTATGTCCTTGCAGGCGCTGCTTGCCGACTGGCAGACATTTGGTCTGGTGTTTGAGAATTTGGTCATACGCGACCTTTCGGTCTACGCACGTTCGCTCGACCTGCTGGATAGCACGCCCGTGCGCTATTATCGCGACGATTCGGGCCTTGAGTGCGATGCTATCGTGCAGCTAGCCGACGGACGGTGGGCCGCCTTTGAGATTAAGGTGAGTGAAGATAAAGCGAGCGCCGGCGTCGAGAGTCTCAAGCGCGTTCGCAAGAAGGTCTGTGGAAATCCTCGTTCACGCACGCGCGAACCGGAGTTTATGGCCGTGATTGTGGGGGTGGGTGAGTACGCTCGCGAGGTCGAGGACGGTATCTACGTGATACCCGTACGCGCGTTGGGGTGTTAAGGGACGGCACGCCGTATGCCCGCTGCCAGGTGCTACGGATTGGTGCAAGGGGGTCAGGTTCTTTGCGCCATGTTGGCGCGAAGTAACCTGACCCCCTTGCACCAAGGGTTTGACTTTTAAGACATCATTAAGGCTTGCGTTGTGGAGCAAACCGCAGGTCAATGCTATTCTTTTACCTTATCGTATGGTGTTGTATTCTGCCTGAATTCTCTACCTGCGAGCATTGGATTGAGCGCAACCAAGCGGAAAGGATGGCACGCCCGCAAACAGGGCAAACGTAAGCGATGAGTGGCATGGACCGACATAGCGAGCTCCAGCAGCACAAGACGGCGGCCGAGTACCGCCAGGCTGCCGACGAGCACGTGCGGACCCTCAAGGATTTCTGGAAGGATTTCCTGGTGAGCGGTCTGTTTGTGCTGGCCGCCATCGTTGCCATCTTTGCATGCCTGGCCTGGTTTGCCGCGAATAACCGAGTGAGCGCCACGGGGAGTACGATCGGGGCGAAGGCGGATCGGTATACGCTGACCGCTGAGGGCGAGGGTGAGTCCGACGCGCACGTGGGCTATTACGAGCGCTCCGAGCGCACGGACACCGAGAAGCAAACTATCGCCGGCCTAGATACGGCCGACGCCATGACGGTGACGCTCGGCTCTAACCTCAACAACGAGACCGCGGGCTCTCTGTATCCGGGTGCTCGCGGCAAGATTACGTTTACGGTGACGCCGCGCACGGATAACCTCGGCGATATCACGATCAACCTATCCCGCGTGCTTAGGGTTAAGGCCAAGGAAAATATCTATAAGGAAGCCGATGGCAATCTGTCGGATGATGCGAGTACGCTGCTCAGCCTAGTAAAAGGCCACTTGCTGTTCTTTACGAGTTGCAAGAACGGCTATTACTCGGGCCGCGTGGCAAACGGCAAAATCACGATTCAAAAGAAAGAATTTTGCATAGGCGGGAATGTGGCCAATCCAACGGACCAGTCCCACACCATCACGCTGTATTGGGTATGGCCGGAGTACTTCCAGAATTTCGTCCTTACCGGCAACACGAATTACTACAAGAATTTGTTTGCGGAGGCGGGCGACGGGACGACCGACTACGGCTCCCTGCAGGCGGATATGAACGACAACAAAACGAACTACTTTTACGGCGAGGCAGGTAACACGGTTGCCGCCAGCGCCCCCACGGTTTCGGCCAACATATCCTCCAACGATGCCGCCATCTGCTCCGCGCTGTACAACAACGCGGACGAACAGATCGGCGATAAGGTCAAATACATCCAGCTAAGAATCAGCGCCCAGGAGGGTGTGAGCTCGTGAGTACCATGCAAACGCGCCTCGGCGACGCCCGCAATTGGATAGAAAACCATCGCGCGCAGACCCTTGCGGTCTTGGTGTTGCTGGCGGCAATCGTTCTTATCATCGGCTTGTCGCTCTCGTGGTTTGTGAGCAGCAAAAGTCTGTCTACGGTGGGCAAAATCCAAACGCCGGCACAGCTCAAGGTGCTGGGTCCCAACCAGACGAGCATCGAGCCCATCGAGATTTCGTATGACGAGTCGCGCGGCGATACTAATAAGGACGGCATGGTGACCGTCCGTCGCGCGTTTTGTGTGCAGAGTGACAATAGCGAGGCCCCCGAGGCAGGCGGCCAGGCGTTTGAGCTGCAGGTGGCCAGCACCACGAATATCACGGGGCTAACAATCAACGTGTACCGCGTGACGGTCAATGACCCGCCGACCACGAAGGGCGATGTGGTCGGTCTCGACGGGCTCAACCGCACCTACTCATGGAGCAAGAAGGGCAGCACCCCGATTGAGTTCGCTTTTATCAACTCCGTGGACGGGACAAGTGCGTTGGCTCAAGAGCTTGAGAAAAACGACCCGACGTACGGCTCGTACGTGAATGTCCAGAAAAACGCCCGTCCGCTGTATCGGTATCACAAGTTCGCAAAGAGTGGGCTCGATGGCTGGAATGGCAAAACAGCCAACGCCGCCACGAATTTCATCATCGAATGCACGTGGAATCCAGGCGTTGTGACTAACGCAGATGGCACCACGGTCTCAAACGTCAAAGAGACCGACATGGTGTATCTAATCGCTCGCGGCACGAACGGCAACTAGTAGCAGGAAGGGAGGGGCGCCAGATGAAGAAAGATAAGAACGAGCAATATGAAATCGCAAGGCCTGTTGGCAAGCACTTCGCGCAGGCTGATGATTCTAAGGCGAAGTCTCGCTTGGCGGAGTCGGCGACCCCTGCTTCCAAAGCGCGCAAGCGTCTGTGGGCGGTTGCGGTGCTGCTGTGCGCCGTCGCGATTGTGACGGGTACCTACCTTACCTACACGGCCTTTTTGGCGGGCGACTTCCTTAAGTCGGTTGCCGTTTCGGGCACGTCGCAGGCGTTGTTTGCCTCGGACATGCTTACGGGTTACACGAGCGAGAACCTGGGTGACGATGATATTGCCGTCCGAAGCGTCATCGTCGACACCGACAAGAGTGGGGGAACCTGCTCCTTTACCTTTCGTATTTACAACCATTTGCTGGGCGACAAGAACAAGGTTAACGACAAGGACGTCAACGCGACACTGAGCATAACAGCGACGGACGCGAAGGAGGGTTCCTGGAGCGTCGCCATCGAGCCCGAACCGAAGGATGGCACTCTTTCCTTCCCCGCCAACAAGGCAACTATGTATACCTGTAAGGTTACGTTTGCCGAGGAAGACCTCAACAAAGCGTCCTTCACGGTTAAGGCCCGGGTCGGCTCTAACAGCCCCGGAACCAACCTTAAATGGCTTGCGGCCAAGATCGCGCCTGCCGAGCGCGCGGAGGTAGCCGCCTCGGGCGTTTCGGGCGAGTGGGTCGACAAGAACGACAACATTGCCAGTTTTGACGCCTATAACTACCGCGTGACTGTTACGGGTGCCCCAACAAAAGTCGAACTTACGTGGGGCGACAAGATTGAGCTTGACCCGTTTTTTGAGACAAATCATTCCGACGCGACCGTTAATAAAAATAAAAGGGTGGTTACGTTCACTATGGAACCCGGGTCGGAGATTATTACTTTTTACCGCGCGACGGATACCGCACCCGGCAACTGGGGTGATGACATCGGCGTTACGTGCGGAGCTGCGTAGGCCAACCGCAAGCATAGATTTTGAGACCCCGTGCGGGGTATGAGATAGAACGAGGTAGGACCAGATGAGAACGGCAAAGCGCATAACAACCGCATGCCTGACTGCGATCATGATTTTCCAGGCGCTCGCGCCCTCCACAGAGGTGTTCGCGCAAGAGCTCGACGCCGTTATGGAGGCGTCCGTCTCCGCCGCGCGCGCTGCGGGCAACACGGCACGTTCCGTACAGGATGCCATGGCCACCGCTTTGGAAGATGCCGACCAGGCTGCATCTGATGACGCCGCGACGACTCCGGGTGCCGATGCGGGTGCCACCGAGGACGGCAACGGTTCTACCAGCACCGATGGCTCGCAGGATTCCACGACCGATGGAGCCACCAACGGCGATGCCTCAACGGAGGGCGATGCATCCCAAGACGGTGCGACTGCCGATGAAGGCGCTACCGACGAAGGGCGGGCGGATGATACGGACGCGGATGCCGACGCTCAGGCAGATGCCGCCTATGCGTACAACACGGTTGAGGAGCTGAAGGACAAAGGAAAAGTCACAAAAATTACTGAGGAAAACGGCACCGTTACGCAGATCGTGTTTGCCAACGAGGCAGATCTCATCAAGATATCTAACACCAATCCAACTGTTTACCAGAATGCTGTAATCAGTAGAGAACCAAACACGGGCAGCGAGTTCAAGCTGGACAGTGCGATCGTCGATAATAATTTGAAATTCAGAGGCTTCGGTGGCGAAAACGTCCCCTTCAAGGGGTCGCTTGACATGAAGGGGAGCACCCTTGTCGTGAGCCATACCCTCTATAACAACATTCAACTTAGTGATGCGAATAGAACGGTGACGGTGACATGGAAGGGCACGGATGCCCAGCCTGTCATCGCGTCCAAAATCAGCGGCAATGATCAAACGCTCGTTGCCAATGTAACAGTTGCCAATGTGGATGGAGGAAAGGCGACGCTCAAATCGCCGTTGTTGGGCGAGGCTGATGGGGTTCTCACGCTCCAAGCGGCTTATTCGGTTGATGCGGGCAAGACCCTTGCAGTGGATATCAACTCGGACTTGGGAAACGTCGGTTTGCTGGCGAACACTGTAAAGGCCAGTGCGTCCTTTACCATTGCTAAGCTCGAGGGATTGCCATCGAGCGGGACGCAGACTGTTGCAACCACCAAAGATGGAGCTAGCGCTGGCGGCCTGATCGGTTTCTGCGAGGATGGCGTGACTGTTTCGCTCGCTAATCCGATCGACCTATCCAATTTCACTGTTGTTGGCAAAGCAGCCAGCGGTGGCTTCATCGGCAAAGCAACCAAGCTCACCTTGGACACAGACAACAAGAAGTTCACCTGCCCCGCCACCGTTGGTGATGCGAGCAGCCAAAGCTCCGGCGGCTTCATCGGCGACGTTAGTTTTGCCAGCCCGGTCGAATTCACCAACAACGACCAAATCGATACTGGCATGGGCGTGAAGCTTGGCCAAAGTGGAGACATGGGCGCGGGCGGCGTGTTCGGTCTTCTGGATACAACGAACGGCGATGTCACAATATCGGGTGGCTCGTATGCCAGCAAGCTGGTGGCGGGCTCCGGCTCCATCTATGGTGGTCTGGTCGGTAGAGTTCAGGATGTGACCAGTACAGAGACGCCGAACAATACTCTTCATATAAAGACAGATGGTGAGGGCAATCGCTGTTCGGTCGACACTACGTGCAGCGTCGCTCCGCGACTGGCGGGAGGTCTGGTCGGCTGGGTGGCAAAGAGCAACAATACCGGAGGCGTTGTAATCGTTGACGGTGCGGGTGTCACGTGCCATTCTCCGCAAGTAACTGGAAAGAACTGCGGGTTTGGCGGTGTTGTTGGCGCCTTGGATAGCGGCTACAGCGTGGGCGGGCGTTCGCGTTTTGGAATTTTGGATTGCGGGGACATTCGCGTTACAGCCGATACACCAATCGCATGCGGCGCCGGAATTGTGGGTTCGGCATGGAACGGTGTCTTGCGCTTGCGTGGGACTACCGATTTATCTGAGTGCAAGCTCGAGGCCAACGGTAATACCAACCAAATTCTTAGATCCTTGGATGGATGCTCTCCGTTGGTGTTTGCTTTGGGTTCGGGATCGGATGCTAAGACGACGAGTAATGATTATTGGATTTACAAGCGTCCTGCTGCGGCGAAGATCGATGACCTGACCTATAACCAGCTTATCCGTCTGACCGGAGAGAAGGGCAAGCTCAGCAAGGATCTTATTAAACTTGATAAAAGCACCTTTTATCAGCCGTTGTGCAACCTGAGTGGTGCTGAAGATGCTGGTAGCAGTGCGGGCTATTCATGGGGCAGACAGCTTCAACCCCAAGAGGGTAAAGTGAAGACGGGTACGTACCTCATTAATGATGCGGATACATTCGCATGTATTGCCATGACGGTCCAAACGCACGGCTACTTTGGTGGCGTCTTCGGCATCGGCACAGGTAGCAGCCTTAAAAACTGGTATGGCAATAGCGGGAATACTTTCTTAATTACTTCCAACATTGATCTACGGGGTACGGGTCTTGAAGGCCTTGCGTGTGATGGGTCCTGGCAAGTCAATTCTTTCGGAGGTGCTGTCGAAGGAAACCGGCACACCGTTACCCTGGCGATTGGCGAACCATTTGGCACACGCAATGACGTTGCGCTCGGCGCAAATGATCCGTCTGAAGGCAATGGCAAGATTTATCGCCACAGCCGCCTGGGTCTTTTCAACGCCGTTGGTGGTGGCGCGACGGCGAATGACTCTACTGCGAAGGTTAGCAACCTCAATATCGATGGCGTTATGAACTTCGATAACGGCGTGGCCGTTGACGCCGGATCGCTTGCGGCGACCATCGCGGGCAACGCAGCGCTTAGCGGCGTTACATGCAAGTCAAAGATTACTTGCGATGATATGTTCGGAAACGATGTCAACATTGGCGGTATTGCGGGCAGCATAACAGGCGCCGGAACTGTTTCTTTTGAAGGCGGCGCAAAGGCGCAAGCGACCATAAACACAGGCACTACTCTCAAAGGCAACACGCGTATCGGCGGAGCTATCGGCTATGTGGGGGGTGTTGCTGTCGTTGTTAACGTGACGAGCCTCGAGATCGGTGGCAGGATTACCGCGAGTGACAGCGCGAGCGATAAGAAAGCTCAGGTCGGCGGCTTTATCGGCTGCATCGCTCAGGGCACTGCGGCGAATACGACTAACGTTACCATCACGGGGCTTTCGTTCGGTTCGTCCGATTCGAATTCATTCAACATGACCGTGGGCAAGAGCGGCGACGCGAAGAACGGCGCGGGCGGCCTTCTGGGCTACAGCTGGGGCAATGCCGTCGTTACCTTCGGCGTCAGCAGCATTAACAAGGATGCAAACTCCTATGCTCTCAAGACGAACAATGCTTCCATAACCGCGGATAATTCCGAGGAACTCGGCGGCCTTGTATACGCTGCAAGTGGCCACTGGATTATCAACGACTACGCTATTGATCTTTCTGGCACGACTATTGATGCCAAGAGCGCCACAAGCCTTGGCCTGCTCGTTGGTCGTGGCAGCAAGGTGAAAGATAAAGAGGATGCATCGCGCTATGGCTCCGAATCCTATACGGGCTTGTACCTGGAAGATACGGCTTATTGGGAGACGGCCTACAAAGTTACCGGAATCACAATCACGGCACCCGAGAAAGCGGCCTTCGATGAATGGGTGGGCAAAGGCGTAAAGCCAAACAGTAAGCTCATGGATGGCGAATGGAACGTGGTTGTTTCGTTGCATACCCATGACGATAAGCTGGATATGACTGGTGACGCGGAGAAGGACAACAGCTACAAGAATCGCTCTGAGTTTGGTGCAAACCACAAGATTAATAAAAATGTCCGCTACTACTATAACCTTGACCGTGCCTACGGCGACATGAAAAGCACTGGGAAAAACTATACGACCGCCCCTGTTCACCTCACAACTCCTCAAGAACTGCTTCTGTGGTCTGCGTGTCGCTATGCGCCCGCGGATATACAGAAGTACATTGCTCCGGGGATGACTGGTACGTTTGTTGGCCTTAATAGTTCCCAGGTCTATATTGATGGCGGCAATAGTTCAGATCAAAATACAATCAATTTGAGCGGTTATAGCTACTATCCGGCGCAGCCTGGCGGAAACATATACGTTCAAAACGTGAATATCAAGTTCTGCTATTCAAATATTAAATCTGAGTACACCAACAACAAATCCAACGCGGTCGGTACGCAGCATGAAAACATGCACTGCGGGCTTTTGCGAACAATGAGCGCAAGCCTCACGGTAGACAACGTCACGCTGGGCGGCACTATCGGAGTTGCGGTTAACGATGGCGATACTATTTCGGGCGGTACCAAATCTGGTGCTTTGGTGTGTCGTTATATATACGGTTCTTCGACTTCGGTTAAGAAGATTTCTATCAAGAATCTAACGCTCGATGGTTTGACCGTCGATGGGGTGACCGATAGCACCGGGCACGCGCCTTTGCTCATCAATGAGATGCAGACGTACGTGAGCCTTGAAGCGGAAAATATCTCGACCAAGGGTTACGCGGACGGCACCAAGGCGGCGACGTCTCTGTTCGGTAAGCTTGGCGCTGGAAAGAATCCCGACCAAGTTTCGGCGACGTTTAACCTCATTAACCTCCCGAGTCTAAAGAGCAACACGATATTCACCCGTGCGAGCCTGCTCGAGAGCTTTGGCTACGTCAATACAGGTTCGGCGGTCTACACGTTCCTCAAAGCCGATCATACCGGCAACAAGGTCACGCTTGGCAATGAGATCGATGCCAATAACGTCGACAAAAATGAGTACATAGGTAAGCAACTCTGGTACTACGACGAGGGTACCTATGAGAAACCCGCCGGTCTTGTCACCGTTGATGGCAAAGAGGCAAATAAGGATAACCCGCAGTTCGGCGATTATCTTCCCTACGTGAAAACGGGCAGAGACGATGACAAAACAAGCGGCATTCAATACCACGAGATTAAGGTTAACCAGCGTGTGCCCAAGCTTACAACGGGCTGCGGCACCTACGGCGATCCCTATGCCATAACCAAGGCTTCCGAGCTCAACACGGTTGCCGCGTACATCAATACCCAGAATGCAAATGATGGCTGGGAAGTTACGATTGCGGCCAATCAGGAAACGCTGTGCCAGCGACGCTCGCCTGGCAACAATACTGGTAACGAAGTAACGTATGTCTACAATCAGGCGAAGAAAACGTGGGAGCAGAAGTCCGGGGACACCACCGACCCCTCGAAAACGCTTGACGACGCGACGATGCATAGTTATCTCCAGAGTGCCTACTACAGTATCGAGCCGGAGAACGACGAGGGAAAAAACGCAGGCACGCTTGAGCTCGATACTGCCGATTTTCAGGGCTTGGGCAATAAGAGCAACCCGTTCCGCGGCGTTATCGTTGGTAATCTGAGGGGCTCGTCGAAGGCAACTACGCAGGCGACTATCAAAATCAACAACTCTAAAGAAACGGGCACGCTTGCGGGCTTGATTCCGTATAGCTATGGCAGCGTTGTGAGTAACCTGAACATTGAATACTCAGGCAATGCGGCTTCAATTAAACATAAGAATAAAGACAGTTCCTCTGGTGTGCCGGGCGCGTTCTTTGGCGGCGTGATCGGGTGCATCATGGGCGGCGACAATATCATCGATGGCGTGTCGGTGAGCGCGAGCGGTGGCTTTAGCGTTGCGGGTACGGCTGGCGATAAAGGCGCACACCTCGTGCCCGTTGGCGGGTATGTGGGTGCCATTGCGGGTGGCGGCGTCATTTTCCGCAATATGTCAGGTGACAGCTGGCGCAGCAGAACGAAAGATAAGGGAAGTTATTATGACAACCCCTATGTGGGGCGCGTCATTGATGGCTATGCCTTTAGCGAGGGCTGCACTGTCGACAACGGCGATACCAGCTATAGGGTCAATCAGCTGGAGACCCACGATACCCAGTGCATCGTGACGGGCGATACGCAGGGCCGTTATAGGGGCAATGGGGTCACGAACAACCAAGCCATAACCACGACCGTCAAGGACTCGCAGGGCCTGCTCGTGCTCTCGGCCATCATCAGCAGCGGTGCGGCTGGCGGTTCGGCGAATACGACGGCCCCAGATGATGCACATGCAAACAACTATGGAACCTACGCTGGCTCGAAGGCTTATTTGGGTGGAAATACGTCGACGAACAAAAAGGGATACAAGTTCGGCAATCAGAATTACGGCAAGGTACGCAACGCGAAATATGATAATGTCGGCCAGCCGGCGAGCGCGGCGACAGATTTTGACGTTGCGACCAAGGACGACACGCTGAGTCCGGGCAGCCAGAATGCTGCCGCGCTCGATCAGGCTGATGGCAGCAAAGTGAACTCCCCTTACCTGGTGTCGAAATACGCCACATGGCAGACGGGCAACATCTGCGCCGCGCAGGCTTCGGGCATGGACTTGCAATTCGTGAACTCGGACAAGGATAATATTGACTATGATATGACGTCTTACGGCACGGGTTACACGGGACTTTCGGGCCGTTACTACTCCAACGCATGTGCATCCAATAAGGGTGCCGATCGCGACCGCATCGTTCCGCTCGTCGCGACCATCAACGGCAACGGCGCAACTATCAAAGTGGGCAGCAACGGAAGTGCCGAAAGCGAAGGCGGCGTGAAGAATCCGTACGACATCAAGGAGTACGCCGACGACGACTATAAACTAACTGGCGTGGGCGCCCTTTTCGGCACCGTGACTTACACTTCGGAAAACGTATCGGAGAGTATTACAAATAACGGCGGCTACACCGTCCAGAACCTGAATTTCTGCGACTGTAATATTTCGTTTAGATATGTAACGTACAGCCCGACTGCAACTGGCGAAAATAAGAATATCCCATCGTCTGCGATGCCGGACAATGCTAAGCAGGCCGGCGTCGGCCTGCTCGCGGGCACCACAGCAAACGCGAATTCGCTTGCCAGCTACGGCAAATACTGCAAGGTCGATATGACGAGTTGCAACGTAAACGGGCCTACCAACGTAGGCGGTCTGATTGGCGCGTCGGGCTACGGGGCTCGTAGTATTGACAAAAGCGATACCACCTGGCTGGTCAACCGAGCGGGCGGACAGCCGTCCCCGGTAAATCTTTATGACTGTTCGTATGGCGGCATAACCGTCAACGGCGGCGAAAATGTCGGCGGATTCGTCGGCAAACTCAACACAGGCTCGCAGGGTGGCGTTTGGACAACGAAAAATATAGACGTAGCTAAAGATTCTACGATCGAATCGATCTCGGCCGGTTCAAGGGTTGGCGGCATAATCGGCGTTAACGGTGGCGAGCTATATGTGAATACGGACCCGGTCGATAAAGAGCTAACTGCTGGCGGAAAGGCGACCATCAATAATCTCACCTTAAAGGTGCTCACGAATGCTGGCGCTTCGGGCGGAGTTGGCGGTTTTGTCGGTAAGGCTGAGAACAACGTATATGCCTGCAATCTTGTTGTGACGAGCGATGCGGAGACGAAGCCGATATTCGGTGCTCTAAGCGCTAGCAATCTTAAAAACGTTGGTGGAATCGCAGGCAATATAACGAGCGGCAGCGAGTTTAAGTTCGATTCTTGCGAAGTGAGCAACATCGACATTGAGTCCCGTGAAGTGTCCGGTGGCATTTCGGGCAACATTTCCAATGCGCCGACCGTGACGTGCAATAACGTTGTGATTAGTGGTAACAAGTTTAGTAGTTCGTATGCCGGCGGCATCAACGGCTCGCTGGGTACGTATAGTAGGCCGACGTTCAACATCACGAACACGGTGATCGAGAACGATGTGTTCGTGAATAAAAAAAATGCGTGGGAGAATCAGAGCGGTGGCAACAAGAGCCGTTCTGGCGGGCTTGGTGGCGACGGAAATGGCACCTACAAGCTCTCGAACGTTTTATTCGATAGCAATGACTTCCAAGGCAAAGATGGCCAGGGCATCTTCTTTGGCGACGCAAAGAGCGATCTGAAGATATATGCGGCGGGCATCGATATTAAACCGGCTAGCGGGAAGACTCGTGATGACTTGCCGCCGTTGCTGTTTGATACGACTGAGGACCAAAGCACTGTTAAGCAAATCAATACGGTTTCCTACGTTGCGTTTGGTGACTACAAAGACACACTTGTCGAGCCCGACACAAATACGACGTTATACAGTGACGACGATGCCTCCGATAACAAGACAGTTGCCGCCTATCCCTATGTCACCACAAGCCCTACGAGCAAAATCACGGTGCGCGTGTCCGACACTGACACCACTGACCGTTACTTATTTGGCGATGGCGCAACGGTCGGCACGGCGGCTACCATCAAAACGCAGGCAGGCAACAGCGTTGCCGGCTGCTATACCTACAACAACATTGGCGGCAGGAACGACGCCGGCGACTATCAGAACGCCGCAGCCGGGTTTAACACGACAACATCGGTCGGTAAGTTCAATTCCAACAACAGTGACGGGTCAAAACAGATAGCCGAGGACAAGGACTTCGACGTCCTCGTCCTCTCCGGTGGTGACACCACGACGGTGGAGAGCTATCTCAATATTGTGACAAACGGTGGCTATTCGGATGCGAAGCGTCTAAACAGCTCAACGACGAAACGCGTGACCGCAAATATTGAGACGTTTACGCTCAACGAGAACAAGCATTTTGTGAAAGATGCGGCCGCAACGCCCACAGTTTCAATTGAAAATAAGAACTCCACGCAAATGAAATTCCGCGCGAGCGGATCGGCATGGGACAACGAGAAGGGCCGCTTTAACCTGTTGACCGTTACCTTTGCCGAGGCTGGGCAGAGCTATAAGGTACAGGTGCCCATTATCGTCAAGCGTATGCTCGAGATCGACTTTACGGCCACCTTTGTCGAGGGATCCAACTTTAAGTCGAGTAACTATAACGGGCGTGGTGTTAACGCGCACGTGCTGATCGGCGGCGGCGAAACCATGACGGGGTATCTCACCTGGACATACGGTCAGGCGTACGGCACGCCCACGAGCTACGGTTGGAATACCTACCTTGCAAGTGGCGGCTCCATGGGGCCGTTGCAAAAAAAGATTAAGTTCCTGGGCGATGGTACCAAGGGAACATTGCCGGCTGGTACCCAGCTTACGCTGGTGGACACAGCAAATAACAACAAGGAATATCACTATACGGTCGGCGCAAATGGAACTGACTCGGTGAGTCTATCCGATTTTATACACGCCAAGAGTGAGGCCGAGAATGAGAAGTACACCGAGCCTTGGCTGAGCGAGGAGGTTGGCGTAACGGCGAGCGAGGATAGCACCAACGGCGCGTGGGTCGAGACGACGGACGCCGACGCCACAGCTAAGGTCGGCGGCAAGTATTACCGCCCCAAGACGGCCGCCGACGTTAATGCAAGGAAGACGCTGTATACCTTGAGCGTGCCCAACGAGAGCCCGGTGACTGAGAACTTCTATCTGGTAGTTCGAACGCCGAGTAACTCTGCTAGCGTAAATGGCTACACCGCCACGGAGATTGGCAACTCGAATGTCAACACTCGCATCAACTACACGTTGCGAACGGGTAACAATGAGCTAGATAAAGACGATCACCATAACACCGCTTCGACGTACAGCGTGGCGTCAAACTATACGCATAGCTTGGAGGATAAGGAGTCCGGCACTAAGCAGATGACGATGGTCGATACGACCTATCAGCTCAATATGGAAGTGAGGGACACCATCGGCTTTGGCGAGCAGGAGTACACGGATTCCGATTCGGTTTTCTACCAGCTGGATTCCTCACTGGTGAACTATGAAGGAGGCAATGCCGCGGGCGCGCATGGCTACCCAACTGGAACCCAGGGTACGTATTCGTTCTACGTGCAGGTGGGCGAGAACTACTACACCTGGAGCGGGTCGGACTGGACTTCGGTTGGCTCGACAAAGAAGCCAGTAGTGTCGGGCCCTAACTGGACTACGCTTAGCTGGACTGCGAAAGGCGGCGATATGTCGCTGGTGCTTGCCGATGCTGATGGCAAGGCTATCGATATGTCGGGCCTGCGCAAGTTCGCCAAGGGCAATGACAACGCCTTCACCATCACTATGAAGGCGACTCTCACCATGACGGAGCCTGCGTGCCAGGCTGGTATTGTCGCTTCGCAGAAAGGCGGCAACGATAAGTACACCAAGCCCAACTACCGCGCGTACCTTTCCACGCATCCCGACACGCTCAGCACCAGTAGCAATTCGGCATACATCGATGGTGACGCCGGCTACTACCGCATGGATGTTGGATCATCGACTATTGCGCTCGAGGCTTCCAAGAAGTCGCAGCTGGGCATCAATATCGATGACCTCAAGTCCGCTGATGGCACAATCGCCCTGGTGGGAACGTATAATCTTTCCAGTCTGTCGGGTGCCGAGGCAATGATTTCCAGTGCCACTAAGGTGACTTATTCGCTGAGCTTGCAGCGGCGCAAAGATGATGGCGGTTATGATCCGGTCGACGATGATATCTCGAAGTACATTACGGAGTACATTGCGGTGCTCGGTGACGACAAACTGGCCAAGGGCACTTTAAGCGACGATCGCCGCAGCTATGTATTTACTGACAACAAGACTGGCAGCGGGTTCGCCACGCGCGACGGCAACAGCCTTGCCTTTAAGCATGCCTTCCGCGTTAAGGTGAACACCGATGTTGAGAAGGCGGGGCTGACCTATGCCAACTATCGCCTGGTGCTAACGGCCAATATGTCTGATGGCGGCGTAATCGACACGCCGGTTAATGTTAGCAACCTCGATGGCTATACGAACTCCGACTACGTGACGTATACGCTAGCGCGCATCAACACCCAGGGCATTCCCCACGGGACCAACTAGCCACGCAGAGGGGCGGCAACCATCCAGTTGCCGCCCCTTCAACTTCCCATCATCTTTCCAGCTTTCCACTTAACTTTCCACCTAAGGTGGAAAGCTGGAAAGTTAAGTGGAAAGCTGGAAAGTAAGTGGAAAGCTGACATGTTAGGTGCGGACTGACGAGGGGTTAATAATTGCCCAAACCATGCCAGCCAAACAAAAAGATACCAATCTGGTTGGTAAAACACCGTCAATGAGCCGCGAGCCAACTAGCTGCGTAAATAAAACCTAAGGAACTGTTACAAATGAATGGCAAATGCCCAGATGCCACCGTTGCAATTTTCAATTAGCTGCTACGCGCAAACAGCAAAATGCTACTATCTAACATGCACGTAAGAAAACAGGCAAACGTTTAGGGCTAAGAAGTGGCAGGTATGTCAGAAGCAACAAGGACTCGCACGCATGCGCCCGAGGTTAGGCAGCGCGCCGTCGAGATCCTCCA
>ERZ1035027.817-NODE-817-length-16114-cov-11.498661_pt1 | contig 16114 bp, 15 predicted proteins | sample MGYA00520604_ERZ1035027 | MGnify/ENA primary metagenome ERZ1035027 (study PRJEB33766, sample SAMN09781743) | gut metagenome | biome: gut microbiome | host: Homo sapiens | place: Madagascar | study: EMG produced TPA metagenomics assembly of the PRJNA485056 data...
TGAAAATCATGTTTGCAACAGTGAAAATCCTGTTTATGCCTGAAAGCACCGAGGGGATTTCTGAGGGTCAAATCACAGCTATGAGCGGAGAAAATCACTAAATATCGATGATTTTGTACATTTTAAGCTGCTAAAAATTGGAAGAAATTCCAGAGCAGAATCGGGCATAAATACACCTCTTACGGTGGCGTGGTGCTAGAAAGCTGGTAAATTGACCTGTACAGGGGCAATGTACCACTTCTGACAGTGCAAAATGAGGTCAAGTTAAGGCTTTTACGCACCCAAAAAGCACTTTTATGGATGCAGCGGTAGCCGCTGAGTTTATGCCAGATGGCACTGTGAGAGGATGTACTGACACTGTGGTGATTTTCACATAGCGTTACCGGGGCTGAACAATGATAACATCACCTGCGATTTCATCCCGGTCTTGGAGATAACAGGTTGGGTGTGAGAATCTCATGGTCGCAGAGATGCTCATTCGTGTAGGGTAATCCGGCAAAAGCAAGAGAGCTACCGTAGCGTGGTTAAGTGGAACCTGGAATAAACACATGAGCTACCGTGGCGGGAGATAGTACTATCAGGACTAAAGACGGGAACTACTGTGGCAATGATTTGTCCATTGCACCAGTTCAAAGACATAGCGGCAGTGTGACTCACACTGCTGAGGACGATTAGTAGAGCTTTATAAAGAATAAACGGCTCAGACTCTTTGAGATTGAGTCTGGGCTGTAATCTTTGATATGCGGAGAGGGACTATGAGTGTTGTGGAATACAGAGAATACTCCGTTCTTATGTCGGTTTATCACAAAGAGAAGCCGGAGTATCTGAAGCAGGCAATAGAGAGCATACAAGCGCAGACGCTCTCCACAAATGATTTCGTATTGGTATGTGATGGGCCGCTGAACGAACAGCTAGATAGCGTGATTGCTACAAAGCAGCAAGAGATGGGTGAATCTCTGAATGTTGTCCGCCTCGCGAAGAACGGTGGACTTGGCAACGCACTTAATGAAGGCATCAAGCATTGCAAAAATGAGTTGGTCGCCCGAATGGACAGTGATGACATTGCGTACCCGGATCGCTGTGAAAAACAGATTGCTGTGTTTAACACACATTCGGAAGTGAGCATTTGCTCCAGCATTGTGGAGGAGTTTACCACTGATCCGAACACCGTTGATACGAAACGGGTGCCGCCGGAGACGAATGCAGAAATTGTAGAGTTTGCAAAGAAGCGTAATCCGTTTAATCACCCCTGTGTGATGTATAAGAAGTCCGCAGTCGAAGCAGTTGGCTCCTATCAAGATTTCTACTTACTGGAGGACTATTACCTCTGGCTTCGGATGCTGATGGCAGGATATCAGGGTTACAACATTCAAGAGCCGCTGCTCCATATGAGAGCTGGCTCAGATATGTATTTAAGAAGAGCCGGTTGGAAATACGCCAAGACGCAGGCAAGACTGTTCAAGTTTATGAAACAGCAAGGCTTTATTGGAGAAGGACAGTACATAAAGAGCTGCGTGATTCGTAGTGGATCATCGTTGGCTCCGAATTGGCTGCGAAAGTTTATGTTTAAGAAAGTGCTGAGGAAGTAAAGAGGAGTTTTTGCATGAAAATTGGAATCCTTACTTATTATGGTGTTCATAATCATGGAGCGGTTTTGCAGGCCAATGCGCTGAAAACTGTGCTGGAACAAAAAGGACATGAGTGTGGTTTTCTTGAGTTTGAGCGTAGTTACTCGAACATTTCTCAGCAGCAAGCTAACAAGTATAAAATTGGGCTAGGCAGTATTGGTTTCTATGCCAAGTACATGATGGAAAAAGGCATAGGAAATATTCTTTATAATGTAAGCAAAAAACGGACGCTTGGGAAATTTAGGAACGCCAATATTCCGATGATGGGTAAGTATGAGGAATTTACAGGGGATTTGGCTGTAATCGGAAGTGATGAAGTTTTTAGCCTTGAAATTGGTGTCAATCCATTTCTGTATGGTAACGAATTAAAAACGAAGCATATTATTAGCTATGCAGGTTGCTTTGGCCCTACGACGTATGAAGAGGTCGTTAAACAGGGACAGCAGAAGATGATTTCAGATGGACTTCATCGGATGGATGCAGTTTCCGTGAGAGATCAAAACTCGATGGATACTGTGAAAAAAACTGCTGGAATTGACGCAACACTTGTATGTGATCCGGTTATTCTCTATGGATATGAAAAGGAGATGCGATCCTTTACTCCACCGATGAAGGACTACATTCTTATCTACTCGTATGATAAGAACTTGAATGATGAAACAGAATATAACCATATCAAGAAATACGCAGAAAAGCACAATCTGAAGATTGTATCAGTGGGCTACTACCATAAATGGTGCAAGTCTATTGATGCGTCACCGTTTGAGCTACTGGGATGGATCAAAAATGCAAACCTTGTTGTAACAGATACATTCCATGGTTCCGTGATGTCTATCATTTGCAACACCCCGGCAGTTGTAAAACTGCGTGGCAATCAGAATAAGCTGCGATTCCTTTTGTCGGAATACGGTCTGCTGGACAGAACAATTTTGGATTTTTCGGAAATGGAAAGTGTTGCAGACAAATCTGTGGATTTTGCTAATGTGAATGCCGCAATTCAGGAACGCCGTGCTGCTTCTATGAAGTTCTTGGATGATGCACTTGCTGGCTGCCGGTGATGAGGAAAAAGTATGTTGACGGTTGATTATGAAAAATGTACAGGCTGCGGGGCGTGCGTTCAGCGTTGTCCGAAGCAGTGCATTTCATGGACACAGAGAGAGTTTGGATTTCGATATCCACAAATTGATAAAGATGCCTGTGTAAATTGTGGCCAGTGCGAAAAAGTGTGTCCTATCGATAAGGCACTCGAGGTTTCTGCCGAGCAGAAAGCGTATGCGGCTGTACATAAGGATGATGAAGTGCTGGCGAAAAGCACAAGCGGCGGGGCGTTTACTGCCATCGCCGATGCCGTCTTTGCGCAAGACGGCATTGTGTATGGTGCAGCGATGCTGGATGGTATGCAGGTTAAGCACATTCGGACAAGCGGTAAGGATGACTTTGAGGGACTGCGGAGTTCTAAATACCTGCAAAGTGATACCGGAACCACTTATCAGATGGTTGAGCAAGATTTGAAGCAGGGAAAAACAGTCCTATACTCTGGGACTCCTTGCCAGATTGACGGGTTGAAGAACTTCTTAGGGAAGGACTATGAGAATCTTTATACCGTAGATATTGTGTGCCATGGAGTTGGTTCTCAAGCCTACTTTGACAAGTACATGGATTATGCCAGAGAAAGATACGGCAAGATAAAGGCACTACGGTTTCGATCCAAGGAATATGCGGGGTGGAGCTGCGGCGGCGTCGTCGTCGTCGTCGATTCCTCTGATTGTCTGAAAAAAATCCCGTATCGGGATTTTGATAATTACTACTACTCCTATTTTCTGTCGGGAGATATCTACAGAAAAAGCTGCTACTCCTGTAAGTATGCAAATACCAATAGGGTGGGTGACTTTACGCTGGGAGATTATTGGGGCGTGGAGGCGTTGAATCTTCCGCTACAGACTGAAAACGGCTGCTCTCTGTTGCTGGTAAATAATCGGCATGCAATGCAGCTGTTGGATGAAATAGAGAGCCTTGATAGGGTGGAAACGACAGTCGAACAAGCGGCGCACTGCAACAAACAACTGAACGCACCTTCAAAATTGATGGATAGCCGACAAAATCGAATCGGAGAATATGAGTCGATGAGTGGGCAGCAGATTCAGAAAGAGTATCTGAAAAACCATCGAAAGACTGTTGTGAAGGGACAGCTCAAGGCACTGATGCCGTATAAATTAAAGTTGCTGATTAGAAGCGCAAGAAAGTGACGGGGGATAAGTTGTGGTAACTATTAGAATCAAGGGCGGACTTGGAAATCAGCTTTTTCAGTATGCTGCAGGGTATGCTTTAGCAAAAAGGATGAATCAAAAGTTGAAATTGGATAGCTCTTTTTTTCCGCAGCAGACACTCCGTGGTTTTAAGTTGGGATATCTTAATGTGACATTTGGCGATGTTGTCGAACATCAGAGTGGACTTGTTAAAGCATATAAAAATAAGTACTTAAATAAGACACTCCGGAAAGCCAATGTGCGGGCTCTTCCGTGTGGAAAGCAAACAAAATATTTGCTGGAAACAAGGTCAGATATTGTACCGGAATTCTTTAATATTAGTGCTCCCAATATCTATCTGGATGGGTACTATCAGAGCGAAAAGTATTTTAGGGAATACAAAGCCGATTTGATTAAACAGTTTACGCCCAATTATCCTAGTGAAGCGGAATATGAATCGGTTCTTGCTGAAATTCAAGGTCGCGAGGCGGTTGCGGTTCACGTGCGCCGGGGAGATTTTTTGAGTGCGCAGAATGATCCTAATCCGAATCATTATTTACTGGGAGAACAATATTATCACAACGCACTTAAATATGTTACAGAGCATCTGGAAACCCCAGTGTTTTTCTGGTTCTCTGATGATATTGACTGGGTAAAACAAAACTTTGGCGAAAGAGAGAACTTCCGCTTTGTTAGTTTGCATACAAAACATGCAGATATTGATGAGATGATGCTGATGAAAAATTGTAAGCATATTATTGCAGCAAATAGCACTTTCAGTTGGTGGGCCTCGTGGCTCAACGAGCATGAAGAAGCAATGCACATCTGCCCGGCGAAGCGGTATGGCAATCTATATATGATTCCGGATGGGTGGACTAAAATAGCAGTGGAGTAATAGAAGGAGCAATACTATGAGCAAAGTGAAATTGTTGTATATTATAACTAAATGCAGTAAAAGCGGACCAATTAATGTGCTCAATAGTATTATAGATAATCTGGATCGAGGTTTGTTTGAAATCTATTTGATTTCAACAAGTGAAGAAGATAGTTGCAGATCGATGCTGGAGGACTTTACCAGAAAAGTTGACCACTATCAATATATTAGGCTCTCTCCTAAAGATGCTGTGTTGGGAAATATAAAAAAATTGGAAGCAGCTATCACGCAAATTAATCCTGATGTGATTCATTCGACGGGTGTTGTTCCGGATTTGGCAGTTAGTAGAATATGCCCTGATAAGCATATGCTGATTGTGCATTCAAATGTCATGGTTGATAATGTTTATTTGTGTGGAAAGCTCAAGGGAACAATGCTGGCGTTTTTAAATCTGTTTTTGTTTAGAAGAGCAAAATGTGCAGTAGCTTGCTCAAAAAGTTTGAGTGACATATATAAAAAATATGGGTTGAATTTACCGTATATAAGGAATGGTGTTTCGGTAAGCCAACTACATGATATTGATAAGTCTGAATTGAGAAAACAATTGGGGCTGCCAGTTGACAAAACAATTTATATTTATACAGCATCTTTTAATCAACGAAAGAACCACTCTTTTTTGGTTAAAGCCTTCAGCCAAAATGGTAATCAGGACGCTGTTCTCCTTTTACTTGGGGATGGTGAAACGTTTGAGAAAAATAAGAAAATTGCATCCAGTAATAATGTGATTTTTGCTGGTAGGAAGAGCAATGTGATTCCTTACCTTAATGCGAGTGACTATTTTATTTCATCAAGCTTACAAGAAGGTATGCCAATGGCTGTCCTTGAAGCAATGGCTTGCGGCTTACCCGTGTTGCTTTCCGATATTCCTCAACATGAAGAGATATTTGAGCTGAATCATGATGTCGGTTGCATTTTTCAAAACAATTCTGATAGAAGCTTAAATGACCAAATTATAGCTCTGACAGAAAAGAACTATGATAAGATGTCTCGCGAGGCATATGACACGGTTGAAAAATACTTCAATGCAACAGTAATGGGAAAACAATATCAGGAATTATACATTGAACTTGCACATAAATTTAGATGATAGAGAAAGTGAGAACATCAACGAATGTGGGTCTATATTACAGGGTGTTTGGCATCAGTTGTGATGATGTGGTTCACCTCGAAGGTAAAGTATAAAAGGGAAAGCGCATGGCATAGTTTTCTTGTTGCTTTTTTCTCAGCACTCCCATTGATTTACATTGCTACAATTCGATATAACGTTGGAAAAGATTATATGAATTACAAAAATCTTTTCATTCGGATAGCGGATGGGTCGAACAGATATAGTGTTGAACCGTTATATCTTTGGCTTAACAAGGGTTTGGCAGCAGTAGGGTTCGATTATGTAAGTGTGTTCTTTGCAACATCTTTTATTTTCCTGCTGTTTATATTTCTTGCTATTTATAATGACTCGCCGAATCGAATGCTAAGTGCATTTTTAGTGGTTTGTACAGGGTTTTATTTTACATTTATGAATGGCACCCGACAGATGATGGCTTGCGCCATCTTATTGTGGTCACTTAAGTATGTGAAGGAAAAGAAATTTGTTCCATATTTAATAACGGTAGTTATAGCAGCGGGATTTCATTATACAAGTCTTATTTTTATTGTTGCCTATTTTATTGGTAACTGGACCATAAATAGAAAATGGCTTATAGCCTTGACGGGTATGGCATTTTTATTGTCCACTCCATTGGCAAATCTTCTGAATAGGATAATATCATCCAGCTATTATTCGGGCTATGTTGGAGGACAGTTTGACGTAGAGGCAAAAGGCTATGTGACCTTATTAATAACTGCAGCAATCATGGCTTTTGCAACAGTATTCTACGAAGATAGTGCGGAATACAAGTTATATTACAACTTGCAAGCCGTTGCTTTGGTACTTGCAGGATTAAATGGCAAGGTTGTCTTGGTGAACAGAATCCGCTGGATTTTTGGATTGCCGGTTATTATTTTAGTTCCGTTAGCAATTTCAAATATAAAGAATGAAAAGGCGAGAACCATAATTACGGCTGGTATTGTGATTCTTTATGCCATATATTTTTATTATACAATTGGAATTAATAATAGCAATAACGTTTTGCCATATGATACGATTTTCAACCATATTAACTGAAATGGAGATGAGATAGTATGTGCAACAATGCGCTAAGGAAAAAAGCGGATTTGACTGTAGTTGTTCCGATATATAATGTTGAAAAGTATCTAAAAAAATGTGTTGAATCTATCGAATACCAAACAATATTTGTGGATTGTATTATTCTGGTTGATGATGGTTCAACAGACTCTAGCGGTGAAATTGCTGACTCTTTGGCAGAACAATTTGACAACATAACAGTTATTCATCAGGTCAATGGGGGACTTTCTGCCGCTAGAAATACAGGTTTGGATCAAGCGAAAACAAAATATGTGACATTTGTTGATTCAGATGATTATGTGGATTCTGAGATGTATGAAAACCTGTTAAATATGTTGAATGAAAATGATGCAGATATTTCGATTGGTGGAGTTTGGCGAGAAGAAGAATCTGGAGAGAAAAGTTCTATATATGCTGAGGGAATATTTAAAACATGGAATAAGAGAGAGGCTCTAATTGAGTTGAACAGCTATAGTTATTTTAATATGAGCTTCTGTGATAAAATCTTTAAACGTTCTCTTTTTGAGTCGACAGCGTATGGGAAAACTAGCTTGCGATTTCCTATCGGGAAAACGTGCGAAGACTATTATTTAATGCACCAAGTGGTTGCGCGAACGGAAAAAATTGTCTATACTTCAACTCCTTTTTATCATTATGTTCAAAGAACGGGAAGCATTACAAGAAATTCAAAGGTGAATATGGGACAAATTGAAGCATCTCTTGCACAGTTGGAGTTTTATCAGAACTGGTTCCCAGACTTGGCATATGTTGCTGAAACGGCGTGCTGTTTTTCGCACATGGGAATATATTCTGCATACACAAGAAAGGGAATAAAATGCCCACATGAACTTCTGGAGAAAATGAGAAAGGTATCTAGGAAGTATTTGAAAAGCGTATTAAGGAACAATAGTATTCCAAAGATTAAGAAGGCACAAGCTATAGCATTTTGCTACTGCATTCCTGTATATGCAGCGGTAATTGGGCGCACTAAGCATAGGTAAGGTGGATGGCATGAGCATTATCAGAACTATTAAGAGACTGTGGAGTAAGAGATCTCCGGAAGCGTACATTGACTGGATGCGCTCTGAGGGATGCAGAATTGGTAAAGGAACAAAAATCTTTGCTAGACCAAGTGTTGTGTTTGTTGATACGACAAGACCATGGCTGATTGATATTGGTGAAAACGTTCAGATAACGGGGGGGGGTGAAAATCTTAACGCATGGTTATGATTGGTCAGTCCTAAAAGGAATATATGGTGAAGTATATGGAAGCGCAGGTAAGGTGACGATTGGCAGCAATTGTTTTATAGGCATGAATGCGCTAATTATGAAGGGGGCAACTATTGGGGATAATTGTGTCATTGGATCAGGGAGCATTGTAACAGGAACAATTCCACCTAATAGTGTAGCCGTTGGAAATCCGGCAAGGGTCATATGTTCAATAGAGGATTTCCGAGAGAAAAGATGCAGAGCACAAAAGGCAGAAGCCAAGCAGCTTGTTCAGGAATACTATAGGGTCTACGGCAAAAGCCCCTCAGAGGATGTCTTGTCAGAGTTCTTTTGGCTATTTGCTTCGAGAGAAAAAACACTAAGAGAAAGCTTTGTCGGAAAAATGAAGTGCGTAAATAATTATGAGGAGTCCATGCGGGTTTTTCTTAATAGTACGCCGGAGTTTAATTCGTATGAAGACTTCTTGAATTTTTGCTTTGAAGATATAAGTGAAAAATGATAAGGGAGGTTTATTAAGTCAAGTGAAGGTCAGCATTATTACATTACATACGGTTAATAATTACGGATCTGTTATGCAAACCTACGCTACTCAACAAATATTTAAAAGATTTGGATGTGAAGTTGAATTTGTTGATTTTTGGAGAGAGAGTAATACTCCAAGAGAAAAGGCTAGGAGATTGCTTAATAGTGCAACTCTTAGAAAACTGAAACCTTTATGGGGAATCAATCAGAAAACAAGAAACATAACATTAAAAGCTTTGGAGCGATATATTCAAAAACACGTGCCCCCGACGTGGAAATTTATTCAAGATAATGTACGGCTGACCCCTAACAGGTATTATTCTTTTAAAGAATTACAACAGAATCCGCCTTTGGCAGATGTATATGTCACTGGTAGTGACCAAGTTTGGAATAGCGAGTGGAATCAGGGAATAGAGAAAGCATATTTTCTTGATTATGCTCCAGAGGGAAAAAAGCGAATTTCATTTGCAGCAAGTATAGGAAAAACCACTTTAGATAAAGCAGAAGTAGAAGAAACAGTTGCATTGTGGAAGAAATATGCAGCAATTTCTGTAAGAGAGGAATCTGCAGTAGCCTTAATGAATTCCTTTGGCTTAAATGCCAATTTGATTCTTGATCCAACTTTGATGCTGACCAGTAATGAATGGAAGGAGATTTCCAGCAAAAGGAAAGTCTTGGATGAACCATATATTTTGGTTTATCAATTGCATGAGAATCCTGAATTTGATTTATATTTAAAGAAACTTGCAGAAAAAACGAAATATGCGATTGTGCGTATTGGATACAGCCATTCAGATCGAAAAAAACCGGGAAAGTGCATAATGCTTCCATCTGTGCCAGATTTTTTAAGCTTATTTTGTGAGGCTACTTGCGTTTTAACTGATTCCTTTCATGCGACGGCATTTGCATTAAATCTCGGAATAGACTTTATTAGTATACTACCTAGTAACTATGGAACGAGAATTGAAAGCATTACAAGACTTACAGGAACAGAAGACCGAATTCTAAGGTCTTATGATGATTTGACAATAGTCGATAGAAAAATTGACAAAGAATCGGTGCAACGTATCCTTTCAGAAGAAAGAAAAAAGGGACTCGATTTTTTGAAATCAGCCATTGAAGTGCATTGAGGGGGGAAAACTTGTGTCAGAAAAGTCTGAAAGCAGAGGAAAATATCTTGCAAAAAATACAGCGATATTTGCAATTGGAAATGTTGCCTCGCGGCTGATCAGTTTTTTCCTTGTACCATTATATACCAATATACTAACTACATCGGAATACGGGGTAGTTGATTTAATCAACACAGTGTGTACAGTTTTGGCACCTATTTTGATTTTAAATATAAGTGAAGCAGTTATGCGATTTGCACTTGACAAGGATGCGGATTGCAAAAAAATAATGAGCATTGGATTAACCGTATTTGCCAGTTCAATCATCATTGGCTTACTAATCCTTCCTATTTCATCGATGTTTTCAGATATTGCTCCGTATGCTATAGATGTATATTTCTACACGATAACCCTAGCTGGAAGCCAGTTGTTTTTATGCTATTTAAGAGGAAGAGAGCAACTAGCTTTATATTCTGCAGGAAGTATATTACATACTTTGACAATCGCTTTGTTCAATATCTTATTCCTGGCGGTTATGCATAAAGGAATCAAGGGATATTTTCTGGCGTATATTTTTTCAAATATAATTACAATTGTTTTTTCTTTCATCGCTGGTAATGTTCTTGAGGTCATAAAAAATTATAGACTTGACATAAAGATGGCAAAGTCAATGGCAAAATACTCTGTTGTGCTGATTCCGAATACATTTATGTGGTGGATTATGAATTCATCAGATCGTGTGATGGTTACGTCAATGATTGGTGTTGCAGCAAATGGAATATATGCTGTGTCGTACAAGCTTCCATCGTTGGTGTCAACTTTAACAGGAATATTCAATCAGGCGTGGAGTTATTCAGCAATCCGTGAAGATGGTTCAGAAGACGAAAATGAATACAACAATAGAGTTTTCAATCGCCTAGTGTCTATTGTAATGCTTCTCAGCATTATGCTCCTAACAATAATTAAGCCATTTCTAAAATTATATGTAGGTGAGAGCTACTATGAAGCTTGGAGATATACGCCCTTTTTGATCGTTGGAAGCGCGTATCTCACATTAGCCACGTTTATGGCGACAAGCTATACTGTTCACAAAGACAGTTTTGGATACCTGTTCTCTGCAACATTCGGCGCATTACTGAATGTGATTTTGAATTTTCTGCTTATTCCAATCATCGGAGTATACGGAGCAGCATTCGCAACCTGTGTTAGTTATATCGCTGTATTTATTTTTAGACTGCTTCATACCCAAAAGTACATCAAATATGATGTGAACAATAAAGAATTTATTGGTGGAAGTATTCTTTTGATGGTGTCCGCACTGGTATTGTTTGTAGATAGCTTTGCTGGTTTTTTAATGCAGGTTGTTGTTTTGATTGTAACGGTAGTCTTGTATGCAAAAACATGGGTTCCTATAATACAAAAAGTGATGCAGAAAACGCTTAGGAGATAATAAAATGTGTAATGATTTGGTTTCGCTAATTGTTCCGGTAATAGAATATGTGTGTATTTCTGTTTCAACACAGGTTACAGGAGGGTACGCATGAATACGGTTTGTGACATTGATATGTGTGCGGGGTGCATGTTATGTTCTGATTGCTGCCCACACAATGCAATTACGATTAAGAAGTCTTTTCAAGCATACAATGCAGTTATAGACGAGTCGAAATGCATTGATTGCAATTTGTGCCATAAACTGTGTCAAGCTAACCATTGTCCGGATTTTAAAGCACCAATCTATTGGGCACAGGGCTGGGCGAATGATGAGAAAATACGTAATAATGCGTCTTCAGGTGGCTTCGCGACAGCGTTAGAGCTTGCCTTTATAAAGATGGGTGGAATTGTATTTAGCTGCACCTATCGAAACGGCGACTTTATTTTTGAATGCGCGGAAACAGTTGAAGATGTATCGAAGTTCTCCGGTTCCAAGTATGTTAAAAGCAATCCGTCAGGGGTATATAAAACTATCAAACATTACTTAATGATTGGACGGAAGGTTTTGTTTGTAGGGCTCCCGTGTCAGGCTGCTGCTGTTTTAAATTTCTGTGGGTCTACGGACAATTTGTATACTGTTGATTTGATTTGTCATGGGACACCTTCTCCTGAATTGTTGTTTATATATTTGGGAGAGAATAACATTGAGAAGAGTAGTATTCAGAGAGTTAGTTTTAGAGATAAGACGAAATTTCGCTTAGAACAGAATTATAAAAGCCTTACAAACCCAAGAATATCTGATTGTTATACTGCTACATTTTTGAATGGCACAACATACACAGAAAATTGTTATGTATGTAGATACGCAAGGAGTGAGCGGATTTCTGATATTACATTAGGTGACTCCTGGGGAAGTGATTTGGATGAGGAACAACAGGTAAAAGGAATATCCCTTGTTTTAGCTCAAACAGTGAAGGGGAAAAATCTAATTAAAGCGTCGAACCTTGTGTTGAAGGATGTTTCACTCGAGAAGTCTATTCGATACAATCATCAGCTGGAGTATCCTTCATCAAAGAACTTGGCAAGGAGTGTATTTTTCACAGAGATAGATAATTCTGAAAGTTTTTGCAAGGCATACAGAAAAGCATTTCCTAAACAATACAGAAAAGATGTTGTAAAACGGTTGCTACTAAAACTTCATCTTTTTTTTGGGGGGGGGTAAAAAATAGAATTTGGTATAGGTTGGTTGTTGAGATAAAATAGTGAGGAAAATATAATGCAAAAAAGAAAGGATACAATGAAGGCATTGCACTTATGCGGGTGTTTTTGACTTTTGCCGTGATTCTTAATCATTTTTGGGAAGTGAAAGATCCCGGTTCTCTTCGACCATTGTATTTATTTAGATCGTGTGCGGTGCCTGTGTTTATGATGTTGTCTTTTTATTTGACAGCAAGAAAAGAATAAGTCGATTGGCGTGGCCTTTTTTTGCGTGGGGGGATAAGCTGGCTTACTCTTTACATAGCCGAACGCATACTTGGAGTGGACATAATAGATGGAATACGAGCGTTATTCTGGCAACTTGTTATCGGACATGCATATCATGTTAATGCACCGTTATAGTATATGGCGGTATTGATATGGATAACCGTATTATTTTATGTTCTTTTTCTCAGTGATTCGAAAGGTTTAATATATATTGTTCATGTGCTCTCTTTTGTGGCATTGATAATGCAATATACCGGATTTAATTATAGCCTATTCAAAGATTTTCCTTTTGAAGTGAAATTTCCATTGGGAAGAATTGCAGAAATGATGCCATATGCAACAATTGGTTATGATTTTTCACGTTTTGATTTGTTAGAGAGAATGCGGACAACATCATGAAGAAAATGGTATATGTGGACAGCACTGATAATGACGATTGTGTTGCTTTGCTTGGGAAAAGAGCCAAAGACTTTTGGATATGGTTATGCGGGACTATTTAGAATTTGTGTTTCAATATGCTTTTTCGTGTGTTTTTTCTTGCTGAATTTTGATGCTTTTCCGTATGTGATCAAGCGTACCTTAATAGTAATAGAAAAACACATTTTAGGAATTTACTGCTTGCACTATATAGTTGGAAATACCGCGCAAATGATTTTGAGTTTAGTTCACATTAGTATTAATCCAATGGCGTACTGCGTGCTAATTTATATTGTGTGCTATATCATTGCAACGATGATTAGTAAAGCGCCGAGCAAATATATGCAGCAACTAGTAGATTAATCGTTGACGGAGGAATGAAGATGAGCGACAATCTGACAAGCAAGCAAGCAAGCAAGGAATAGGATGCTGGATATATACAAGGGTCTATTAATAATCTTGGTCGTAATTCGTCATGTACTGCAGTACAGTGTGACGGATGAGGGAGGAATTCTGACTAATACAATTTGGGCGATTCAAATGCCTGGATTTATGCTGGTTTCAGGATATTTTTCGGCCAGAAGCGTTGAGAACACTCATGAATTATCAAAGAGGATTGTTGGCTCAATGCAACATTATGTGCTTCCGTTCCTTTCTTGGTGGTTCTTGGTTAGCGTGCTGCTTCTAGGTGACTTTGACAGAAATGTACTAACGGCAGCAAATCATATCGCATTTCATGTTGACTCCGGAATGTGGTTTTTATGGGTTATTTTTATACTTTCAATAATAGCAAACATCTGTAATTATATAAGTTCACGGAACACTGCATATTATGCGGTGAAGACAGCTGCTGCCGCGCTTGTCATGCTAGGAATGCTGGGGGTCTTAGGCATCCTAGTTGGTATCCGCTTTATGGGGATAAAGTTCATTTTGTACTATTCTGTATTCTACGGCTCTGGTTGGCTTATACGAAAAACACAGGATACATGGAAGCGGTTTATTGACAAGTATTCGAGCTTGATTGCGTTTGTTGCAATAGTCTGCTTTTCGGCGATTGTTTTCAATTATGATCTGTATCACTGCGAGGATAATTTGATTTCAATCGCATTAAGATGTATTGCAGGATTTTCCGGGAATATCGTACTGCTATGGGTTGCAGATAATTATAAAGAAATTTTTGAAAGAGTCCGTTTAGATTGGACTGGCTTATACACATTGGAAATATACACAACACATATGTATGTTAATGGACTGATGAGTGCTGGAAATACGAGCGGATTCTTTACGGTGACAGGCTTTGGTAATTTTATTGTTTCGCTTATTCTGACAATCACCTTTACAGTGATACTAACGATGATTATTAAAAGCATACCATTTACCAGTTTTCTGCTCTATGGGAAAATGAAGCGCAATTGATAGCATAAAAGAAGGAGGAGGTGTCCAGCAATGAATGACTTGTTTTTACATGATTCACCGGATGCCTCCCCAATTGTTTCCTCTGACCGTGTCCTTTACACGCCAACAACATTTGCAAAGTCTGCACTGCTTTATCTTCAGGAAATCGGTTTTCTGCAGGCCAAACAGCCTCACACTTCCTCGCGCACCCATCTGTCCTCTTACCTGTTTTTCTGCGTCAATTCTGGCTCGGGTGAACTGGAATACCAAGGCAAGAGGCACAAGCTGACAACTGGGGACTGTGTTTTTATTGACTGTCAGCAACCGTACTCCCATAGTACCGATAAAGATCTGTGGTCTTTGTCATGGATTCACTTTTCCGGTGTAACGATGCAGGACATCTATCAGAAATACCAAGAACGCGGAGGGCGCCCAGCATTCCATCCGGAGAATATTACTGCGTTTACAGAGCTTCATAAGTCTCTTTTCACTCTTGCCTCGTCGGATGACTACATCCGGGATATGCGAATCAATGGTAGCCTGAATGAACTTTTGGTTCTCCTTATGAAAGAGTCATGGCATCCAACAGAGTGTTTGGATACTACATTGAAAAAGCAGAATCTTGATCCAATCCGAAATTATCTGGATAAGCATTACACTGAAAAAGTTTCGCTGGATGCATTGGCAGACCAGTTTTTTATCAGTAAGTTCTATCTGACCCGTGTGTTTAAGGAACAGTACGGCGTGAGTATCAATACATATGTCCTGAATCTCCGCATTACAAAAGCCAAGCAGATGCTACGCTTTACGGATAAGAAATTGGAAGATATCGGATATCAGTGCGGTTTGGGTGCACCACATTATTTCAGCCGTATCTTTAAGCAGATCGAGGGGATTACACCATCAGAGTTCCGTGAAAAGTGGTAAACGCTGTATTGACTCTTATGCGGTCGTGTGAATGTAACGGCTTTCTTCAAAAGAGGGCAATATTGTGTAAGCGATTTGCCACGAAAGGCAAGATAGTGAATTCAGTTTTGAGACTATATTCGCTAAAATAATATACGGTATTACAAGAAAACCATGCAGAAGACTGCAAAGACAACAGGAAAGTTGAGGTCAATATATGTCTAAAGTTGCGCTGATTACCGGTATTACCGGTCAGGATGGTTCCTACCTGGCAGAGTTCCTTCTGGAGAAGGGCTACGAGGTCCACGGCATCGTCCGCCGCGCTTCCATCTCCAACACCGCTCGTATCGACCACCTGATCGAGAAGAACGCAATCACCCTGCACGACGGCGACCTGTCCGATTCCTCCGGCCTGATCCGTCTGGTGGGCGAGATCAAGCCCGATGAGATCTACAATCTGGCTGCACAGAGCCACGTTCAGGTCTCCTTCGATGCTCCCGAATACTCCGGCGATGTGGATGCACTGGGCGTTCTGCGTGTGCTGGAGGCTGTCCGTGTTTGCGGTCTGACTAAGACCTGCAAGGTGTATCAGGCTTCTACCTCTGAGCTGTACGGCAAGGTCGAGG
>ERZ1035027.820-NODE-820-length-16076-cov-8.653767_pt1 | contig 16076 bp, 24 predicted proteins | sample MGYA00520604_ERZ1035027 | MGnify/ENA primary metagenome ERZ1035027 (study PRJEB33766, sample SAMN09781743) | gut metagenome | biome: gut microbiome | host: Homo sapiens | place: Madagascar | study: EMG produced TPA metagenomics assembly of the PRJNA485056 data set...
GATAACTGCCCACTGATGGAGGTGGAAGATGAATAAAAACAAGAAAGAATGCATTGATGATTTGAAATACATCAGAAAGGCGCTCACAAAAGGCACACTGTACCAGTATGATGCAATCATTTTTATTATAGACACGCTGACTCGATATTTGGAAGAATTACAGGGAGCTGAGAATGGGGAGACGGTATAGCGAGCTTCCAAATGAATTCTTTGAGGCGTGCTACTGGATACAGAGTAGAGGAGTACCAATTACGGTTGCGGCGGAGTTGGCTGGAATGAATGGCTCAACATTCCACCGCAACTACCCATACTGGGAAGGCTACATTTACGATTCCGACGGAAGGATTATAGGAGAGAAATGTTCGAAAACAAACAAAAGAAAATGATTAGCAGAAAGGAAAGAGCTGATGAATGGCTTGAAGCGAACAATTTCACGAAAGGAATATGGAGATGAGAAGATATAGAATCAGCACCGACAAGGTCCGGAAGCGATTAGATGGTTCGTTCATCTATTCGTTAGACGATGGAGATGTTACGATTGCCTGCCGTGACAGAGAGGTGGCAATCTTTCAAAAAGGAAATGCGGTCCGAATGCCATTAGGTCAGCTAAAGTGGCTGCTGAATATGTGCGATGAGCATTACGACAATATCAAATTTGCCGTAGAAATGTACATGCGGGCGAACAGGGATGAGATAGGAACGATAGAATAGGAGGGAACGAATGACAGAATATGCACAAATTGCGGATGCAAGGCTCCGGAAGTTGGGCGAGGCGGAATGGGAAATCAAATCTTGTATGCAGCGGATAGAAGAACTGGAGAATGTAGCTCAATGTTGTGGGGCTTTGAACATCACCGACAAGGTGCAGAATTCTGTCACCGGTAACAAGATGGAGGAGGCAGTCGTCGAACTACTGGAAGAGCAGGAGCGATTAAGAACGGTTGCTTATAACTGGGTGCAGCTCAAAAGAGATATAATATCAGAGCTTGAATCAATCGAACCAACTTATAGAGACGTCTTGACACGAAGATACATTCTTAAGCAAAGCACGGAAGAGGCGGCAAAAGAGTTGAACTACTCGGAATCGTACACCAAACGTCTTAAGAGGCAAGCATTGGAAAGGCTCGGAAGAGAAATTACAAATCATGATACCAAATGATACTTTTCTATGTGATATTATGTATGTGGAACATAAGCAGTCCTTTCTCCAAGAAAAATGAGGAATAGTCGGGAGCGACCGCCGAAAGGCGGTTGTTTTCGTGCAGGAATTCTCAAAAGTATATTGCAATCCACAGCAATAATCGGTATAATCACATTGGCATTTCTTTTATAATCGAAAGGGGGAAAACAATGAGAAAGAAAATTATTGCGCTGCTTATGGTTGCCATGGTTGCAACGTTAGCCGGATGCAGTTCTTCCGGAACGAAGGAAACAAAGAAGGCGGAAGAAAAAAAACCAACCTATGAATCTGTGTACAAGGAGTACAGCCAGAAGATGAAGGATGCTACACCGGGTCTGATTGAAGAGTACAAGAAAGATGCTGAGGGTGTATCTGACATGAACAAACTTGCAAACATAAGTGCCAAGAAAACGGAAAAGCTTGCAAACATTTGTGCAAAGGGCGGAAAGAGACTTGCTGCAATCCACACAAAAGAAAACGACGATGAAGAAAAGTACAATGAGTGGATGAACAAGCTGACTGATGTATATCAGGATGAAGCACAAAAAATAACCGATGCATATCAAGATAGTGTACTGGGATAGACCGAAAAATAGCCGGGGCGTTAAATCGTTCCGGCTATTTTATTTAGGACCGCCGGAAGGCGGATTTTTTTATGCAAAAATGGAGGGCATATGAATATTGAATATGTCAAGACCGGAAGCGTGAAACCGTACGATAAAAACCCTCGAAGAAACGATGATTCGGTGGAGTTTGTGGCAAATTCGATTAAGGAATTCGGCTTCCAGCAGCCTATTGTTGTTGACAAGGATATGGTTGTTATCGCCGGGCACACAAGACTTAAGGCGGCGAAAAAATTAAAGTTGAAAGAAGTCCCGGTGATAGTAGCTGACAACCTAACAGACGAACAAGCAAAAGCCTATAGGCTTGCGGATAACAAGGTTTCGGAATCGTCTGAATGGGACTTTGAACTGCTGGATGATGAGCTGAACCAGATTCTCAACATCGATATGGATGATTTCGGATTCGACTTCACGGAAGATGAAGAAGATGAAGAACCGGAAGAAAAACACAACGAAAGAGAACGGACCGGGAACGCTTACAACCTATCGGAATACGACCGAGTCAATGCGGTTGGTGACTATGATATTCCACGGCTGGACCCGGTAGATTACGTCCCAAAGGACTTGATACCGTTCAATTACATGTTAACAAGCAATGAATACGACAGCGGGGTTCACTTTTACGTTGATGATTATCAATTCGAACGCATATGGAATTGTCCGGATGAGTACCTAGATAAGATATCCGAGTTCGACTGTATGTTAACACCGGATTTCAGTTTGTATATGGAAATGCCCATTGCGATGCAGATATGGAACACGTACCGGAGCAGGCTTATTGGTCAGATGGCACAACGGCGGGGGATAACGGTTATCCCAACGGTCAGTTGGTGCAGAGACAACAGTTTTGACTTTTGCTTTGACGGGCTGCCGGAGAGAGCTACACTGTCCGTCTCGACCATCGGAATCAAGAAAGAAGATTATAACTTTGGAGTGTGGAAGGATGGAATGGATGAAATGCTGCTGAGGTTGCAGCCGAAAAGGTTGTTGGTGTACGGTGGCAAAGTTCCATATGATTATGGCGATACGGAAGTAATTTATTATAAAAACAAGACGACCGAACGAATGAAACAGAAGGGAGATGTGGTATAATATGGGTGGTAGAGGAGCATCTGGAGGCGGAAGATTAGCCGGTGGTGGTTTGAATGCTGGCGACATAACGGGGCTAGAAGACCTTGTCAGCATGAGAGAGGGAAAACCACGAGAAATCGACGAAGTGTTATCCGTTGGTAAGGACGTGCACGACAAGTACGGAGAAGACATTGACAACTTGAGCGCAGCAACACTCAAAGAAAGCAAATCCGGCGTGCTCGGATTCTTTGATGGTGGCGGTGGAATCGCTATTAACAAGAGATATTTGGATTCAAAGAAAATGGATAAAGTAATAGACGAAGCGATAAGTGATGGGTATCATCCACCAAGAGGCAAGAAAACAGGCTTACAGTCAGTCGCAGCCCATGAATACGGTCACAAGCTGACGGAAGCGGCAGGAAGGCGGCACGGAAAGTCACTGGATGCCATGGCGGATGAAATTGTTAAAGAAGCAAGACAAACGACGGGGCATAGAGGCGTTGTAAAAATGGCATCCAAAATCAGTAAGTATGCAACGGTGAGCAATGCGGAGGCAGTCGCAGAAGCGTTCACGGATGTTTACTGCAACGGCGGAAGAGCCAAAAGGGAAAGTATCGCCATTGTAAACGCATTGGATAAGCGTTTTGGATTATAAGGAGGTAGAAAATGAAAAAGAACAGAGAAGTCACGTATTCGGAGCCGGTAGATTACATTCCTAAGGAGTTACGGAAGAAATACAAGCTCGGAGAGTTCGCCGATGAAGAGGACGACGAAGAAGAGAAAAAGAAAAGCAAATAGCAATCGTGAAAGGGACTTCTAAACGGGGTCCCTTTTATAATGCCAAAACAAAGGGAGGTGCGAAAGTGTGGCACGCAAACAGTACGGCGTTCCATATCAAGGGAGCAAGTCGCAAATTGCCGAATGGATAATAGAAAATTTGCCGGAAGCGGATGTATTAGTCGATTTGTTCGCAGGTGGTTGTGCAATAACAGATTGCGCATTGCAATCGGGAAAGTGGGACAAAGTAATCGCCAACGACAAGGAAGGTTCCGGAATAGAGCTTTTCATAGATGCAACACAGGGAAAATACAAGACCGAGTCTCGATGGATAAGTCGGGACTTTTTTAATGAGAATAAAGAGACAGACCCATATATCAAATGGATATGGAGTTTTGGCAATGACGGAGAATCGTATTTATACGCAAAAGAGAAAGAAATGTGCTTAGAACCTGTCTGGAAGATGATTTTTTCTGACAGTACAGAGGAGGCACGGAGACAGTGGAAAGAATTTTGTGGTATGGGCGAAAAAAATATACCAGACCGTATTCAAAGCCTCGAAGGGCTCGAAAGACTTAAAAAAATTGAAAGCCTTGAAACAAGCAGGATTAAGACAAGTAGAGAAGACTATACAAAAGTTATTATTCCGGATAATTCGGTCATATATTGCGACCCGCCATATAAAGGCGTAAAAGGGTACAGCAAGTCAAAATTTGACCGTGAACCATTCTATGAATGGTGTACAAGGCAGAGCGTTCCGGTATACATATCAGAATACTCTATGCCGGAAGAGCTTTTCGAAGTCGTCGCCGAAAAACCTAAGAGAAATACGCAATCGGCGACGAAAAATTTGTTAAGAATAGAGAAAATATACAAGCCAAGAAAGATAGAGGTGAAATAAATGGCAAATGAAGAAAATCTAAAGCCGCCAACCACGAGCGAAGCACGAAAAAGAGGCAAAAAAGGCGGCGTTAAATCGGGTAAAGCACGAAAAGAGCGAAAGGCGATGAAAGAGACCGCCGAAATGATTCTAGGGCTAACACTCTATGATGGAACAGTAACCGACCTTGAAGATATTCAGAGCATGGTGGCAGCCAATGGGAAGAATATCACAGTTCAGGACGCAATTATCTTGAAGCAGGCACAGAAGGCACTGAAAGGTGATATCAGAGCGGCAGAGTTCATCAGGGACACCAGCGGAAACAGACCGACCAACGAACAGAGAATGGATGTAGCCGTGGACAACGGATTTATTGAGGCACTGAACGCTGCAGTTGAGGAAGTGGAGCAATGTTCAAGTGGCAGCCATTAAGCCCGAAACAGTTCAACATCTTCTCATGGTGGAACAGCGGTAGCAAGTATTCCGATATGGACGGAATCATTGCGGATGGTTCCATCCGTTCCGGAAAGACCGTAGCAATGGGAACAAGCTTCATCATGTGGGCGATGGAGTCATTCGAGGGGGAGCAGTTCGCCATATGCGGTAAGACATTAGGGGCGCTAAGAAGAAACGTGCTCTCACCGATGCAGAATGTTTTACCGGATATGGGTTACGAGATATCAGAGAGCCGCCTCGAAAACAAGTGGACGGTTAGGCACGGAGACAACGTGAACACCTTCTACTTATTCGGAGGTAAAGACGAAAGCTCGCAGAACCTTATTCAGGGCGTAACGCTTGCGGGCGTTCTTTTCGACGAAGTGGCACTGATGCCGGAATCATTCGTGAATCAGGCAACAGCACGTTGTTCTGTAGAGGGTTCTAAGTGGTGGTTTAACTGCAACCCGTCAACGCCGTTCCACTGGTTCAAGGTGAACTGGATAGACCGGAAAGAAGAAAAGAATCTTTTGTATTTGCACTTTGAATTGGACGACAACCGGAGCCTATCGGAGCATATCAAAGATAGATACCGGAGCATGTATCAAGGCGTGTTTTATCGGCGGTATATCCTCGGTGAGTGGGTAGCAGCGGAGGGCATTATCTATGATATGTTCAGTGAAGACAGGCACGTTACAAAAGAGAAATATAAGCCCGTGGGCGATGTTTACGTTTCGTGCGATTACGGAATACAGAATGCAACAGTATTCCTCATGTGGGCGAAAATAAAAGGCATATGGACATGTATTCGTGAGTATTGCTATTCCGGAAGGGCAAACCTAAAGCAGAAAACGGATGCAGAATTTGTGCAAGATATGAAGATGTGGCTAGACGGCACGATACCGAAAAGGATTATCGTTGACCCGTCAGCCACTTCTTTTATTGCAGAACTCAGGAAGAATGGTTACACGGTTAAGCGGGGCATGAATGACGTGCTGGACGGAATACGGTACACGTCAACAGCACTTGGAAGAGGAGAACTGATGTTCGTTTCTGATTGCGTGAATACCATTCGGGAATTCCATTCCTATATGTGGGATTTGAAGTCAGCGGACGCAGGAGAGGACAGACCACTGAAAGAGCACGACCACTGCATGGACGCGATGAGATATTTTACGTACACAATCATGAGACAAGAAAAAGTTAAAGTTAAGGGGTTCAAAGAGGGAATCTAATGCACACAAAAAGACCATACGAATTACCAAAGCCAATCACGGCGGACCCGTCAATTCTGGAGCATATCACGCCTCAGTTGATTGAGGGGTACATCAATAAGCACGAGAGCAAATTCAAGCGCTATGAATACCTTGAAAACCTATACAAGGGGTTTCACGACGTATATAGACAGCCGGAAAAGGAAAACTGGAAGCCCGACAACAGGCTGGCGGTAAACTTCCCTAGGTACATCACAGACACCTTCCTAGGCTATGCCTACGGCGTGCCGATTAAGTGCACAGCACCGGAAGACTCAGAGGATGAACGACTGGCAGAATTCTACCGGAACAACGAAATGAACGACCACGACTCAGAAATGGCGAAAATGTGCTGCATCTATGGGCACGCATGGGAGTTCTTCTATCAGGACGAAGACACCAACACAAAAGTGGTCGCCTATAATCCGAAAGACCTTTTTTGTGTCGTTGATGATACGGTGCAGCGCCGGGCACTGATGATGATTCAGTACGGGCGGCACACGGTGGACGGCGTGAACAATGGCGTGCTATACGGCATGGCAGCCACGGCAGATACGATTTATTACTTTGATAACGGGAAGTTAACTGACGACAAAGAGAACCCATACGGATTAATCCCATGCGTTGAGTGGCGACTTAACGAGGAGCGCATCGGACTTTTCGAGGGCGTGGCTGGACTGGTGGAGACGTACAACAGGACACTGGGAGAGAAGGCGAATGATGTTGATGCTTTTGCGGAGGCTTATTTGGCTGTCATCGGGTCCGAGTTGGACGATGAAGACGTGTACCGAATCCGGGATAACCGAATCATCAACCTTTACGGCACGGATAACGCAAAGGATATCTTGGTTCAATTCATGACAAAGCCAACGGCAGACGGCACACAGGAAAATCTGCTGAACCGCCTTGAAAATCTGATATATCAGATTTCTATGGTGGCGAACATCTCAGACGAGCAGTTCGGAAACGCAAGCTCCGGTGTAGCTTTGGCTTACAAGTTGCAGGCAATGAGCAACCTTGCCGTCACATTCGACCGGAAGATTGAAAAGAGCCTTAGAAAGCGGTTCAAGATATGGTCAAGCCTATCAACCAACGTGGCTGACAGAGACGTGTGGCGGGATATCGATATCAAATTTACCCGGAATCTTCCGAAAAACCTGCAAGAGGAAGCACAGACCGCTTCACAGCTTGAAGGTATCGTGTCAAAGGAAACGCAGCTATCCGTTCTCTCCATCGTTCCGGACGTGAAGAAGGAAATTGAAAAGCTGGAAGAGGAAGAAGAGGAGCAGATGCAGCAGTTGAGCATGTATCAGCAGACCATGGGGGCAGTAAATGGCGAAAACAACGCAGGAAATATTTCTAGCACGGACGAAGGAGAACCGGGATTACTGGCGAAGTAGAGAGGACCGGCAGGCGGTTATCAATGAGCATACCATGCAAAACATCGATGCCGAAATTCAGAAGATTTACGAGCGGATGGTCCCGGATATCCAAAAGGAAATTGAATCATTCTACCAACGTTACGCCGATAAAGAGGGAATCAGCCTAGCGGAAGCCAAAAAGAGAGTGTCGAAGTTCGATGTAAGGGCATTCGAGGCACGAGCGGCGAAAATGGTCAAGGAACGTGATTTCAGCGATGAGGCTAACGAGCTTATGCGGCTGTACAATGCAACCATGCGGATTAATCGGCTGGAGCTTTTAAAGGCAGATATCGGGCTGCACATGATAGACGGATTCGACGACCTAGAAAAGCTGACCGGCGAAAGACTGACCGAGGAAGCCGTGAAGGAATTCGAGAGGCAAGCGGGAATCTTAGGAAATGGCGTGAAAGGTGCATCCGAAAGAGCTAAAAGCCTAGTGGGGCAGTCCTTCATGAACGCCACATTCAGCGAACGCATATGGAGCAATCAGGAAGCCTTAAGAAACAAGCTATCCACGATACTCACAAAGGGCTTGATTGGTGGTAAGAGCTATCAGAGCCTTGCGGCGGAGATTCGGAAGGATTTCAATGTATCGGCAAGGGAAGCAAAGCGCCTAGTTCGAACCGAAATGGTCCGGGTGCAGACACAAGCTCAGATTGATTCGTACAAGGCGAACGGATGGGAAGAGTTCGAATTCTTAGCATACGGCACGGCATCATGTGAGATATGCAACGCCCTAAACAAAAAGCACTTTAAAATATCGGATTTTCAACCGGCAGAGAATGCGCCGCCCATGCATCCGAACTGTAGATGCAGGACGGCACCGTATGAGAATGAAGAAGAGTATCAGAAGTGGTTGGATTCATTCGGAGGTGGAAACAAAGAAGAAATAGGAAGCCCGATAAACGGAGAAACAACAGCACCATTTTACAAGGCAGGGAAGTTGGTGCTAGAATTAGTGCTAGGAAGTCCAATGACACATGAGGAAGCTGATTCTGGGAACTGTAATCCGAACTATGACGGAATAAAAGGCAGTCCGTATTTTAGAAACTGTCAATCATGCGTTCCAGTATATGAGCTAAGGCGAAGAGGGTACAATGTAGAAGCACTACCAAGAGGAACGATGGAACAACAGGTGCTTGCAAGAGGTGAGTGGAACTTCTGGAAGAATGCTGATGGTACAGCTTGCCGGGAAAGTGATACCATAAAGCCGCCAAAGGCAAACATGAATTCACTTGAAATGGCAAACTGGATGAATGAAGTTATCGGAGAGGGGCAAAGATTTTCATGGAGCTTCTTTTATGGTTCTGACCGAGGACATATTATTACAATCTACAAAGAGAATGGAAAACTCAGAATGTATGACCCACAAACGAACACGAATTATACAGGGGAACAATTTCTGACAATGCTTAAAGAATATGGAAAAGGGAAAAACCGTTTATTCAGGCTAGATGATAAATCACCGATGGAAGAATATGCTGGAGGAATCATGAAGGAGCACAAGAAATGACGGATGCGGAAAGATTAGAAAAATGGTATGAAGAGCAGAATTTTCTACCGGGGGTAAAGAGCGTTTTTAAGAATGTTTATGACAATTACTATATACAAGACCATGAAGAACCAGTTTTTTATGGGAGACCAGAAGTGTATAAGGTAGTAGGAGATGATTTTATATTCGTTCATGGAGATGAATATGAGCATGTTCTATGGGTATATGCAGGTTCACCAGAGCCAGTTAAACCCGAAGATGTACCAGAGTTCTTGAAGTAGTCCTAAAACGGCTTTAAACGGCTTCAACGGCTTTTAAATCACAACTCAATAAATTATACCTAAGTCAGAAAATCGTTCTTTACAGGGCGATTTTTTATATACCCTTTTTCGGGTGAGTCCAAGCATTCACGACATTAAACTGTATGGAATATCAAGCATTGTGATGTAAAACAAATGGAGGAAATTATGTCAGAAGAAATGAACAATCAGAACACAAACGCAAACACTGACCCGAAAACCGAGCCGAACACTCAGACCGAGCCGAAAGGCGGAGCGGAGCCGGAAAAGAAGTATTCGGATGCAGACCTTGATAAAATCATCGGTCAGAAGTACGCAAAATGGAGCGAAAAAACCGATAAAGCTATCGAGGATGCCAAAGCGGAGGCGGTCAAGCTGGCGAAAATGAACGCAGAGCAAAAAGCCGCCTATGAGTCAGAGCAGAAGGACCTCAGAATTGCGGAAATGGAAGCACAGCTGCAGAAAATCGCACTTGGCAAGGTTGCCGGGGAAATTCTTAAGGAGCAGGGCATGGATGCTACACAGGACATTCTGGACATGGTCGTAGGCACCACCGCAGAGGACACTAAAACACAGGTGGAAGCGTTCGTGAAGCTGGTCAATGCACAGGTTGAAATCCGGGAAAGACAGAGGGCGACAGGTACCACGCCGAAATCTTACACCGGAGCGGAACCACTGAGCGAAATTGAACAGCGGATTGCAAAGTACAGGAAGTAAAAGGAGTAAATCATGGCAGGTGAAAACAATAATCAGGCAGTAAGACGTTATACCAAGGAGTTTAAGGACCTTATGCAGGCGGTATTCCAGAGCCGAGCGTACTTTGGAGACTTTTTCGGCGGCGGAATCGAGGCACTGGACGGAATTCAGGAGAATCAGACCGCATTCAGCGTTAAGACTTCCGACATTCCGGTAGCGGTAGGCACTTACAGCACCGAGGAGAACACCGCATTCGGAACCGGAACGGGAAAGTCCAACAGATTCGGCAATAGAACCGAGATTATCTATACCAATGCGGATGTTCCTTACAGCTGGGGCTGGAGCTTCCACGAAGGAATCGACCGGAACACGGTTAACAACGACTTCAACACGGCGGTGGCTGACCGTCTTGAGCTGCAGGCACAGGCAAAGACGAACCAGTTCAATACCCATCACGGAAAGTTCATTTCCGATAGCGCCGCTGAGACAATCGAGGCGGCAGCAATCACCGAGGAAGAGGTTGTAAAGGCGTTCAACGCCCTCGCAAAGTACTTTGTGAACATTGGGGCAGTTGGTACCAAGGTAGCAAAGGTTACGCCGGATGTATGGAACATCATTGTTGACTCCAAGCTCATGACTACCGCAAAGGGTAGTTCTGTTAACGTGGACAACAACACCGTGAACACCTTCAAGGGTTTTCAGCTTGAGGTGATTCCGGATGCAATGTTTCAGAAGAACGAGTGCATTTACGCTTACATCACCGGCATCGGTAAGGCGTTCACCGGCATTCAGACTGCTAGAACCATCGAATCCGAGGATTTCGACGGCGTGGCACTGCAGGGAGCCGGTAAAGCGGGTGAGTACATTCTTCCGGCGAACAAGAAGGCAGTTGCAAAGGTAACAGTTACGGCAGCATAGGAGGTAAATAATGGGTTATGTGGTTATTCATCGGTTCGCAGACACGCAGGACACGACCGAGACTAAGAACGGTTCAATTCCGTACATTTACGAAATCGGTGACGAGTTCCCACGAGCTGGGAAGCGTGTGAACAAGGGCAGAATTGAAGAGCTGGCGGGTTCGAAAAACAAGCCGGGCTTTCCGCTGATTGAGTACACCGAGGAGTGCAACACAAAGACCGTGAAAGGCAAAAGGACGAAGTAGTCAGAAAGGCACGACATGGAAGACTTGTTAGAATTGCTCAACATGCAGGATGCCGGAGACGAACAGAGGAAGAAGCTGCAGACCATTATGGATATCACAAGCGACAGGCTGAAAGTAAAGCTGGGCACCGATGAGGTGCCCACTCAGCTGTCCTACATCGTGACGGAGGTATCCATTATTCGATTCAACCGGATTGGTTCAGAGGGGCTTTCTTCCCATACCGTCGAAGGCGAATCACTCAATTTCAGCGGTGACGACTTCATGCCATATGAAAGCGACATTCAAGCGTGGATTGATGAAAACAAAGGCACGTCGAGAAGAGGGAGGATTCGTTTTATATGAGGTTTGATACGCAGGTGTACTTTTATACCGAAAAGACCAAATACAACGCTAAGACGGGCGATTATGACCGTCTGAAGCCATCTGAGGTGCCAAGGATGGCGTCAGTCAACCAAACCGAAACCGCAATGATTCGGATGGTATATGACAGCATACCGCAGGAGTCGTTGACGGTCCGGCTCCAAAACAAATATAAAAAGCCGTTCGACTATATTCGAATCGGAAAAAAGCTCTACAAGGTGGACAAGAAAATCGACTTGTATACAAAACAAGCGTTCATCGTTTCGGAGGTGCAACATGAGTATGGACATTAAGTGGGAAGGTCTCGACAAGCTTCAGGACAACTTAGAGAAAGCCGCCACACTGGATGACATTAAACGAGTGGTCCGGCACCAAGAAAAAAACTTGCTGGAGACGGCACAAGAGCACGCCGTCAGGAAGTCAGCGGGCGGTGAATTTTACGGTGGTTATACCGGAATTGAGCGGTCCGAGGGTGGAATTTATGACGACCTTAAAACCGACCTTTATCTGGAAGGTCTAGCGGTTGGCATTCAGTCGCTTAAGGACTATTCGGCTTGCGTTGAGTACGGAACAAGGCGGCAGCCACCGGAGCCGTTCATGGAGCCAACAGCACGAGAAGCGGGAGAGAAGTTTGTGAGAGATTTGAGGAAGTTGTTTAAATGATGGATGCACAGCAAAGCCTTTTTACAGGGTTGAAAATGAAGATTGAAGCACTCGGATTAAGCGTGTATGACGGCGGTATGCCTTCTGAGGATGCGCCATACCCTTTTGTTTATCTCGCCGACAACACGATGCGGGATATGATGGTTAAGGGAAGCGGAATCGGCACGGTGTCGCAAAACATCCACGTATGGCAGAACGATTCGAAGAAGAGAGGCACGCTCTCACGGATTGCTGCAGAAGTGATGGAGGTTTGCCGGGAGTTCGAGGCGTACGGCGGCAATGGCTACACATTGCGGAGCTTGAGTCAGAAAATCATCTCAGACAACAGCACGGCGGAACCATTAATGCACGCAATTATCGAGGCAGAATATTACTACAACTAAAGAAGGAGAAGAATTATGGCAACAGCGATTGCAGGAAAGAAAATCATTTATCTTTACCGACTTCTTGAGGATGCATCGAAGGAAGCAGCAAAGCAGATTGCATTTGTTACGGAGAACGGCAGAACGAAGTCGAAGGATGCGGATTCTACAGCAACGAAGGACGGCACTATTCGAACCCCGGCAACAGCGGAGGTAGAAATCACGTGCACTTCCATTCTGGCAAAGGGTGACACCATGCTGGACAAGCTGGAGTCTGCATTGGATAATGACAAATTGATTGAAGTATGGGAAGCGAACATGGATGAGCCGATTGAAAGTAAGACAAACCAGTACAAGGGCACTTATTTTCAGGGGTATCTGACCGAGATTGAGAGAACAGCAAACGCCGAGGATATGGTTGAAGTATCTCTCACCTTTGGTATCAACGGAGCGGGCGCAAAGGGCGACGTTACCGTAACAGACACGCAGGCAGACATGGCGTCCTATGTATTCAAAGACACTACAGTAGGAGCATAGGTTTTAAGCGGGCGGGGGACGATTGTTCCCCGCTTTTGATATATGGAGGATTAATATGTACGATATCGAAATCAACGGCACATCATACCCGGTTAAGTTTGGAATGAATTTCATTAGAGAGATTAATAAGAGGGTCACTGTTCCCATGGATACATGGGGCGGCAAAGAAGAGAATGTTGGACTAAATTATTACATTGCAAAGCTCATGGATTGGGACCTTGAAGCGCTGCAGCAGATTCTTTTTGTGGCGAACAAAACGGAGACTCCAAAGCTGAATATCTCCATTCTTAATGATTGGTTCGAGGATGAGAACACCGATATTGACGAAGTTTTTAAGCAGGTGACCGATTTTTTATCGGAAGCGAACTGTACGAAGGCGACGTACAGGACAGTCAAGAAGGCAGTGGAAGAACAGAATCAGAACTAAAGTCTATGACCTTTGAAAAGCTGATAGACAAAATCACGGAAGATTGCTTCCGGTTTTTTGGCTTCCGGAGTTTTGACGAAGTGGACCGGCTGACGTTCCCGGAATATGAGCTGTTATGTAAAGCTCACAAATTGAGCACGGTGGATAAAGATATGTGGGTTCACAAACTCGCCTATCTGAACTTCATGGCTAAGGCAAGCCGGAAGGCGGGAAAGACACGGACCAAACCGGTGTATGAGACGTTCGATAAATTCTACGACTATCAAAAGGCACTGGACAAGGTAGAGCGGGAATATGACACGGAGCGGAACGAAAGATTCCTTGCTATCAGTCGAAAAATGAAAGAAGAAAGGAGGGAAGAATGAGCAATGCAGACTACATCGTAACCGCCGTCTTAATGGCAAAGGATAGAAACTTTCAAAGCACATTTGAAGCGGCGAACAAGACAACGCAAACTCTCGGAGGCAAGATTAAAAGCGGGCTCGGATTCGGAGCACTCGCCGGAATCGGCGCAAAGGCGGTTGGCGTTGTGGGAAGCGGTCTAAAAAGTCTTGTGTCAGAGCTGGATAATACAAACAGTGCGTGGACGTCTTTTTCGTCCAACATGGCTATGTCAGGCATGGGAAGCAAGGCAATCGCCAAAACAAAAAAGGACCTGCAAGATTACGCCGGATTGACTGTGTACACATCAAAAGACATGGCGGCGACATACGCACAGCTCTATGCGGTTAACAAGAAAACATCGACAAGCCTAGTTAAAGGTTTCGGCAACGTTGCGGCGGCGGCACAGAACCCAACGCAGGCAATGAAAACGTTGTCTATGCAGGCAACCCAGATGGCGGCGAAGCCTAAAGTTCAATGGGAAGACTTCAAGTTGATTCTTGAGCAAACCCCTGCCGGAATGTCAAAAGTTGCAAAGGCAATGGGCATGACAACAACCGAGCTTGTTAAGAACGTCCAAGACGGAAAAGTCAAGACAGAAGACTTCTTCAAAGCAATGGAAAAGCTGGCGGATGATAAAGACCTATCTAAAATGGCTGAAAGCTATAAGACGATAGGGCAAGCGGCGGACGGCTTGACGGCTACACTCTCAAAGGGACTGGCGCCGGCATGGCAGGTAGTTTCCGATGTTGCCATTGGTGGAATATCCAAACTGATGAAAGTCGTTGATTCTGGTATTGGTGGACTATCAAAAATATTCAAAGGGACCGGAAAACAACTGCAAAAAACAGCCGGAGCCTTTGAACGGTTCGCCGGTACCCTTAGCCGGAACAAAGGCGTGATGGATATACTCAAATTGACAGCAAAAGCCACGTCAGCGGCTCTTAACGCCCTTCTTAAGGTCATTGAGAAGGTGTCTAACGGTCTGAACAAGATGATTAAGATAGAGCCTAGACTTCCGGAGCTTGCTATGGGATTCGGCGCAATCAGCGCCATCATGAAAAAGACAACCGGAAAGGGACTTTTAAGGTCCATGGGCGAACCACTTGTTAAGAAGCTGACCACAACGGTAAAAGGGTTGAACATCTTCAAACAGAGCGCAAAAAAAGCCACGGAAGAAGTCGGTGAAACACTGGCAGAAGGCGCCGCCGGAATGTCCAATGCAGGAAAGGCGGTATCCTCGACAGGGGAAACGGTCGCAAAGACAGGGAACAAGCTTATGCAGGCTGCAACAACTTTCCTTGTATTCGGCGTTGCAATTCTTGTAGTAGCCGCTGGTTTTTGGGTGCTCGCACAGGCGGCAACAACGGTAGCTAGTGGAGGACCGGCATCAATCGCCGTGTTCGTTGGCATGACAGCAGCCATTGCAGCCTTAGCGTTTGTTTTCTCCACACTCGGAGAAGGTTTAAACCTTGCTATTCCGGGAATGGTCGCTTTTGGAGCAACAATAGCACTTGTCGGAATCGGCGTAGCGCTTATCGGTGCCGGCGTATACCTATTATGTGCCGGAATCGTTAAACTGGCGGGCGCACTTCCGGCGATTGCATCAACCGGAGTTGCGGCGGCTGGAGGATTGCTTGCTTTAGCCGGCGGATTACTGGCAGTTGTGGCAGTTGCGGCGGTTGCCGGTGTCGTGCTAGTGGTTCTCGGGTCCGTGGCAGGCGTTGCGGGTGCCGGAATCCTTGTGTTACTGGCGGCTGGAGTTGCCGTAGCGGCTGTTATGCTCATGTTTGCGGCGGCTTTGAAGCTTGTCAAAACGCAGGTATCGGGCATCGCCTCACAGTCAAAAAAAGCGGCATCCAGTTTGAAACAGATGGTTACAAGTGTGAGTGTCGTTAAGTCCGGATTAGGCGCACTTAAGAGCCTTGCATCTGGCGCAATGTCCGCCTTAAAGAGTGCTTTCAGTTCGGGAGCATCCGGGGCAAGATCGGCGGCGGCTTCCATCGGTAAGAATTTCCGTTCTGGCATTTCAAGCGGAATGAGAGGCGGAGTAAGCG
>ERZ1035027.821-NODE-821-length-16073-cov-7.603821_pt1 | contig 16073 bp, 13 predicted proteins | sample MGYA00520604_ERZ1035027 | MGnify/ENA primary metagenome ERZ1035027 (study PRJEB33766, sample SAMN09781743) | gut metagenome | biome: gut microbiome | host: Homo sapiens | place: Madagascar | study: EMG produced TPA metagenomics assembly of the PRJNA485056 data set...
GCTACGTCACGCACACCGCCAGCGAGGCAAGCGTGCGCCGCGTGCTCGAGGAGATCGGCGGGCTCGAGGACGTCCTGCGCGCCGAGCCCAGCGTCATCCGCGTAGAGGACTAGCGCGGCCCCGGCCGCTCATCGGCGGTCGGGGCCGTTTACGATCGGAGGCTTCCGGCGCCTCGTTTCGCCTTTCGCTTGCGCGGGCGCGGCCCGAAGGTTGCTACCCGCGTGGCCCGGGACGGTCTTGGGCGTCGGAAGCGCCCTTGCCGACCGCCGGCCCGCGAGTTGACGGTTGGCGTAATCAAAGAGAATTTGCTACTTTATCTAGAAGCCGGTTTGACGGGGCAAAGGGATTGTTTCCCCGCCCCGTTTCTTTACGAAAGGGGATTTCATGGAGCAGTATAAGGAAGAGTTCATCCACTTCATGGTGGAGAGCCATGTTTTGAAGTTCGGCAGCTTCACGCTGAAGAGCGGCCGCCAGTCCCCGTTCTTCATGAACGCCGGCGCGTACGTCACGGGAGAGCAGCTGCATCGTCTGGGCAAGTACTACGCCCAGGCCATCCATGATAACTTCGGCCTGGACTTCGACGTGGTGTTCGGTCCGGCCTACAAGGGCATCCCGCTGGCCGTGGTCACCGCCATCGCGCTGCAGGAGCTCTACGGCAAGGAAGTGCGCTACTGCTGCAACCGCAAGGAGGTCAAGGACCACGGTGCCGACAAGGGCAACCTGCTGGGCGCTGACCTGCACGACGGCGATCGCGTCATCATGGTCGAGGACGTCACCACCTCCGGCAAGTCCATCGATGAGACGTATCCCATCCTCAAGGGCGCTGCCGACGTGGAGGTAAAGGGCCTGATCGTCAGCCTGAACCGCATGGAGGTCGGCAAGGGCGGCGTGGTCACCGCTCAGAAAGAGGTGCAGGAGAAGTACGGCTTCCCCGTGGCGTCCATCGTCAGCATGGCCGAGGTCGTCGAGTGCCTGTACAACAAGGAGGTCGAGGGCGAGGTCGTCATCAACGACGACATCAAGGCCGCCATCGACGAGTACTACAAGCAGTACGGCGTCAAGGAATAGGCAACGCACGCCCGATCGCTTCGGGCAAATCAAATAACGAAGCCTAGCGGCGCCGAACGGCCATGGGTCGTTCGGCGCCGCTGCTGTTTTCGGGTGTTGGTCTGCAGTTCTGGCGGGCGGGCGCGCTTCCTGCTAGGCTTGGGAGAAGGCAAACGCAAGGGAAGGATGAGTCATGGATGCAAGCGAAATCGGCGTGGTGTTCGACTGCGATGGTACGTTGCTCGATTCGATGGGCGTGTGGCATGGGCTGCAAAACGAGCTGGCCGAACGCGCGGGAGACACGCTGACCGCCGACGATGTGGCGGCGTTGGCCCCCATGAGCATCCCCGAGTGCGGCGCGTTCTTCCACGAGAAGTTCGGCTTGGGCGAAAGCGACCACGAGGTGGTCGGCATGATCGACGAGTACATGCTTGACTTCTACCGCCATCGCGCCGGGGCGCGTCCCGGCGCGCTCGTGTTCGTGCAGGGGCTTGCCCAGGCGGGCGCGCATCTGACGGTGGCTTCTTCGAGCCCCAAGCCGTACCTGATGGCCGGCATCGAGCGCTGCGGGTTCGCCCCGTATCTCGAGCGCGTGCTGTCGGTCGAGGACGTACATTCCACGAAGCGCGAGCCCGACGTGTGGGACCGCGCCCGTGAGATCATGGGAACGTCCAAGCAGTTGACCTGGGGCGTTGAGGATTCCGCATACGCCATCGGCACGCTCGCCGGTGCCGGCTACCGCACGCTCGCCATATACGACAGCGACGACGCCGGCACGTGGGATGCCCTGCAAGCATCCGCCGAGCACGCGATCCGCGGCTTCGAGGACCTCACGGTCGAGGAATTCCTCGCCTGGAACGAGCAGCCGCTCTTCGTCGGCACGGCGAACAAGTAGTGGCAATGAGGGGATTGGCGCTTCTCCAATCAAAACTGATGGGCCCGGAACGATCATTCGTTCCGGGCCCATCGCTATTTATTGGCCGGTTTGAGCTCTCGGGGTCGGCCTTCCGATTCCCTACGCCGAGCGGCCTGCAGGTTGACTGGAGCTTTCCTAGGGGCAGGTTCCCTAGGGCTGGGCTTCCTCAGGAGCTCTCTGACGGGTCGGATTTCCCGCAGGTCGCTCCCCTAATCCCAAGGGTTTTCCTGGAACAGGGGCTCGGGCGTGGGTGGGCGGTCCGAATAGGGGTCGTAGCCGTCGTCATCCTCGTTCTCGGCGCGGATGAAAGGGTCGTTCGCGGGCTGTTCGGATGTGGACCCGGGCGCTGTGCCCTCCTTCGCCGAACGCGGCCCCGCTTCAGTCGACTGTCCTTTGCCGGCTTTGCCGGGCAAGGGGGTGACCTGCGGTTTGATGGTGTAGTGCTTCGGCATGGCGTTTCCCTATTCGCCAGCGCCCAAGTCGCTCAGGTCGTAAGGCGTGGTTTGGTACACGTAGTAGTTCAGCCAGTTGGTGTACAGCAGCTGCGCGTGTGCGCGCCACGTGCTGATCGGCTCTTGCGCGGGGTCGTCGTTGGGGAAGTAGTGGGCCGGAACGGGGACGTCCATGCCCTTGTTCACGTCGCGCTCGTATTCGGCGCGCAGCGTGCCGGTGTCGTACTCGGGGTGGCCGAACACGAAGAAGTGGCGGCTGTCGGTGCTCTTGGCGATGTAGACGCCGGCCTCATCGGACTGCGCGACGATCTCCAAGCGCGGATCCGCCTCGATGTCCTCGGCGTACACGGTGGTGTGGCGGGAATGCGGCGCCCAGAAGCGGTCGTCGAATCCGCGCACCAGCGGGCTGGAGGGCTTGAGCACGTCGTGGTTGAACACGCCGGAGAGCTTCTCCGGCAGCTCGTGCTTCTGGATGCCGTAGTGGTAGAAGATGCCGGCCTGCGCGCCCCAGCAGATGTGCAGCGTGGAGTGCACGTTGGTAGTGGACCACTTCATGATGCGGCACAGCTCGTCCCAGTAGTCGACGTCCTCGAACTCGTGCAGCTCGACGGGCGCGCCGGTGATGATCATGCCGTCGTAGCGGTTATCTTTGACCTGGTCGAACGAGCGATAGAACGTCTTCAGGTGCTCCTGGGAGACGTTGCGCGACTCATGCGAGATGGTGTGCAGCAGCTCCACCTCGATCTGCAGCGGGGTGTTGGACAGCTTGCGCATGATCTGCGTCTCGGTCTCGATCTTCTTCGGCATGAGGTTGAGCAGCAGCACGCGCAGCGGGCGGATGTCCTGATGCATGGCTCGATGCTCGGTCATGACGAAGATGTTCTCGCTTTCCAGCTGCTCGGTGGCGGGCAGCTGGTCGGGGATCCTGATTGGCATGGATCGGTCCTTTCCGGATTGAGCGTCCCGCGCGCGGGCGGGACGGGTATGTGCGGTGGTGCGGCGGAGTTAGCGCCGTTCACCTGCTGAAACTTACCGCCTGCATCATAATATCAAAGCCTCAGAATACCGGGTTATTGGTAAACCAGAAAGCAAGTTATCGCCGCAAGCAAACGCAGCAGACGAGCAGGCGGGCTGCGGGGGCGGAGCGGCGCGATGGGCTGGCAACGCAGCAGGTCGCTGCTCGGCGCCGGCGAAGCTCGGTGGGCCTGCGATGCCGGCGCGGTACGCGGTCGGCGTTCGGCGCCGGCGGGGCGCTCGGCTCAGCGGGCTTGCGGCGCGGGCAAAGCCTCAGGATGCGCCCGTGTTTTATTCGGCGTCCGTTTTCGGCGCTCCGATTTTGCCGTTTGCGGTGCTGATGCCTCGCCTTCCCATCTTCTGGGCCCTTTTGCAGAAAAACGGCCCCAAATTTGACGTCACCCCTGAACTTCTGGGCGGTTTTCGAGGGACTATTCTGTGCCGAATTATTTTGACCTGGGGAAACGTATGTGCCAGAGGGTGTGTTTCGCCATTTCCTCTTGCAAAACCGCCCAGAAGTTCAGGCGGCCCCATCACGGTCGTCTGGCTCTCCCGCTTGCTTCGTTATCGCTTCTGCGCAAGCCCTCGTTGCGGGCGAGGGCACGTTAGCTTCGTTTCGCCCGGTCGGCGCCCGCGCGGCTTTTCCGCCCGAGCCCCTCGCGCTGGCTTCTTTCGCCCGGCCTCGCCATTCCTCGCACGGCTGTATCCGTTCGAATCCGCAGTTCATCGTGTTGTCGTCTTCGTCCGGGTTCGTCGCTCGATGCCATGGTTGGTCCATCTAGCCCGTCCACCGAGCTAGCCTCTCTAGCCCGAACCCCGCCTGTCGTGTTGGCCTTTTCCGCCCGAGCTTGCTGCCCGTTGCTCGGCTCCTTCCGTCTGGGTCCCCTCCCGTTGCGCTGCTCTCCTTTTCCGAACCCCGTCCCCCGCGCGGCTTCGTCTGCCCGAACCCGCCGCCCGTCAAGCTGGCTCCTTTCATCCGAACCCCGTCCTTAGCCCGACTTCGTCCGCCTGGACCGCGTTGGCCGTCGTTACATCTCTAGCGAATGTCGAATGCGCTGTTCAGCGTGAATTCGCGCAGGATGTCCTGCTGAACCGTATCGGGCTTGGGGAGGGGCCGTTTCCGTTTGCGGTGCGCGGCTATGGCGGAAGCGGCATGCTCGAAGCGGACCGGGTCGTCGACTTGCTGCGCGCGGAGCGAGATCACGCTGATTCCAAGCGACGTCAAAATGGTGGATCGCGTCTGGTCCTCGACGATTTTGCGCTCGTCGCTATGGTGGGCTTTGCTGTCGTATTCGACTGCAAGGTTCCAGCTCGGCCAGAATAGGTCGCAATAAAACTGCCGCACGCCATGCGCCCTTCGCGGATCCGGGGCGCAAACAGGGTAGTTCATCTGCGGTTTCGAAAAGCCGTAGCCTCCCCGGCACGGCGGTAAGCAGAGCAGCATGGCCAACGCGGTTTCCCTCGGGGAGGCCGACCCCTCCACGATATGCGCCAGCGCCTGGCGGGCTTGAGCAACGCCGCGCGCACCTTTAGCGCTTCTGAGAAAGTCGTCGATTCTGTCCTTCGAGGTGAGCGCTGGCTGCTCGATCGCGCGCCCGTCGGGCGCGAGGGCGTAGCATCCGCACAGCTCGAAACCGAGCTTAATCAGCTGCAGAAGAGGTAAAACGCGCGCCATCTGCAGAAAGCACAGCTCCGGGCTGCTGCAGAAGATATCGCCCTCGATGTGGGTAAAGCCGTTCGGCGGGATCTTCTCGGCAAGATGGCAGGTTACGGAGCTGATGGAGCGCCGTCTTCGCTGCTCGGTTACGAGCACGTGCACGGTTCCATCGCCGACCGCGTCGAACCGCTGCGCTAAGCGCGGGGCGTCGTATCGCGAGATGCCGAAAGCGGAAGGCGTTTTCGAAGGCGATAGCCTCTTGATCTCGGACTGGCTGCGCAGATACCGAAGGGCGGAAGTGTGGGATAAAGCGATCATAGGCGACCTCGTGTCATCGGTGGGTAGGCGCATCGAGATGCGCGGGCATTCCTGCAGTGTGATGCCGTCATCTTGCGAAACCCTTGCCGAGGTCTTGCGTGAAGGGATTGCGAACCTTGCGGGGATCGCGTCGGCGCGGCGGAATCGCATCGGAGGTTTGCCGGGGGATTGCCGGGCTGCGGCAGGCGTCGACGCGGGCTGCGGTGAGCGTTGAAGAATCTTCTGGGCGGTTTTGAAGCCATGATTATGGATGCAGTTACTGGCGGTTTCTAAAGCCCCAGGTCAGCGGGCTGCCAGTTTGCTAGCGCAAACATTTTGCCAGATGATGTAAAGGAAAAACCGCCCAGAACTCCGGACGGGTGTCAAAAATAGGGTCCAAAATCTGCGAAACCGTACAGAACTCGAGGGGGCGGTGAAAATGGCGAACGCGAAAGGGCTGCAGGCGGAGAAGGCGGGGAAAGGCGTAGTTGGATGTGGCGGACATCCGCTCAGAACGCCAAGGGCTGGTGGGGCGGGCGGGATGGCTGCGTTCAGGGCGGGTCAGGTGATGCTACGGGTCGAGCGATATGGGTTTGGCGGTTAGCGTCGGCTGGGCCAGCGGCGGGCAGGCGGGCGGTACCGTGGCGGCTTGCTCGCCGCATTCGTGCAGTCCGTGTGAAAATCGCGAAGTAACCCCAGATGGACACACATGCCCCATTGACTTCGATGCGGCTGAAACCGTAGACTATAAAAGTTCGCTTTCAAAAGCCCCGTAAACGCAAGGTGGAGGCAGCGCCAAGAAGGGAAGTCCAGACCCGACGAAGCGCGCCGGCGTAGGAAACCGGCAGCATACAGACTTGCACTTTTGAAAAACGACACCCTGTGCGCTGTGGTCGCACAGCGTAACAGGAAGGACATGGAGGAAAAACAGTGAAGACGTATCACGCTAAGCCTCATGAAGTTGAGCGCAAATGGTACATCATCGACGCTGAGGATCAGGTCCTCGGCCGTGTTGCCACCAAGGCCGCTACCCTTCTGAAGGGCAAGCACAAGCCGCAGTACACGCCGCACGTGGACACCGGCGACTTCGTGATCATCATCAACGCGGACAAGATTCGCGTGACCGGCACGAAGGAGCTGAACAAGGTCTACTACCATCACACCGGTCATCCGGGCGGACTGAAGTCCGAGACCTTCGCCGAGGCTATGGCCAAGCACCCCGAGCGCGTCATCGAGCATGCCGTCAAGGGCATGCTGCCGAAGAACACGCTGGGCCGCAAGCAGGGCTTGAAGCTGAAGGTTTACGCTGGTGCCGAGCACCCGCATATGGCTCAGAAGCCGACCGAGATCAAGATGGAGGGCTAAACCATGGCGAATGAAGCATTGTACTACGGCACCGGTCGTCGTAAGAACGCTGTCGCTCGCGTGCGCCTCGTTCCCGGCACCGGCAAGGTGACCGTCAACGGTCGCGATGGCAAGGAGTACTTCGGCCGCGAGGCTCTGCTCGACTATGCCAAGACCCCGTTCAAGGTCACGGATACTCAGGATCACTTCGACGTGCTCGCCCGCATCGACGGCGGCGGCATTTCGGGTCAGGCCGGCGCTCTGCGTCACGGCATCTCCCGTGCCCTGCTGGCAGCTGGCGACTACCGCGCCGAGCTGAAGAAGGCTGGCTTCCTGACGCGCGACGCTCGTATGGTCGAGCGCAAGAAGTACGGTCTGAAGAAGGCCCGCAAGCGCCCGCAGTTCAGCAAGCGCTAAGGTTTGTTTCCTTTGGCTGCGCCACGCGTGGCCGTGCAAGCCTGGAAAGCCCGTTCCGCGAAAGCGGGGCGGGCTTTCCGCGTTGTTGGGGTGCAAAAGCCGCCGGGGCATTCCCAACCCTTCCGTAACGAAACGTTCCATATGCTGAAAACTGCCGGAAACATAGCGCCGGTACCGTAAGTTACAACAAGTTGACGTGCTGCTTGCCGGTGCAAGATGCTAAGCTACGGGAGTTGACTAGTTCGCTAGCCTATAGCTTGCAGTGGCAAGGGAAACGCGCGTCTGAAAGGTAACTATGAAGGAGCTCACGCCTATGTCGAAAATTCCTGAGATCTACGGCTCGATGGTGTTTAACGAGCACACGATGCAGGAGCGACTGCCATCTGCAACGTACAAAGACTTGATGAGGACCATCAAGAAGGGCGAGCCTTTGAACCTTGAGGTCGCCAACGTTGTCGCCCACGCCATGAAGGAATGGGCCATAGAAAAGGGGGCTACGCACTACACGCATTGGTTCCAGCCCCTTTCCGGTATCACCTCCGAGAAGCACGACAGCTTCCTCGATCCCACCGGCGACGGTCGCGCCATCATGAGCTTCTCCGGTAAGGAGCTCATCCAGGGCGAGCCCGATGCCTCGAGCTTCCCGTCCGGCGGCCTGCGCGCAACCTTCGAGGCCCGCGGCTACACGGCATGGGACCCCACCAGCTACGCGTTCATCAAGGACGAGGTGCTGTGCATCCCCACCGCGTTCTGCAGCTACACCGGCGAGGCACTTGACAAGAAAACCCCGCTGCTGCGTTCCATGAGCGCCATCGACGAGCAGTCCAAGCGCGTGCTGGCTTTGTTCGGCGAGCATGTCGACCGCGTGATCACCACCGTCGGCGCCGAGCAGGAGTACTTCCTGATCAGCGAGAAGGATTACGCGAAGCGCTCCGACCTCATCATGACGGGCCGCACGCTGTTTGGCTACTCTCCGTTGAAGGGTCAGGAGCTTGAGGAGCATTACTTCGGCGCCATCCGTCCCACCGTTAACGAGTTCATGAAGGAGCTGGACAGCGAGCTGTGGAAGCTGGGCGTGTCGGCGAAGACCAAGCATAACGAGGTTGCTCCCGCGCAGCATGAGCTGGCCCCGCTCTACACCAACGGCAACCGCGCCATCGACGAGAACCTCCTGACCATGGAGAAGATGCGCCTGCTGGCAAGCCATTACGGCCTGGTGTGCCTGCAGCATGAGAAGCCGTTCGAGGGCATCAACGGTTCCGGCAAGCACAACAACTGGTCCATTTCCGCCGGCAAGACCAACTTCCTGGATCCGGGCGAGACCCCCATGGACAACCTGCGATTCCTGGTGTTCCTCACCGGCGTCATCCAGGCCGTCGACGACTACCAGGAGCTGCTGCGCATGACCGTGGCCTCCTGCGGCAACGACCATCGTCTGGGCGCCAACGAGGCCCCGCCGGCTATCGTGTCCATCTTCCTGGGCGACGAGCTGGGCGCCATCGTGGACGCGTTGGTTGACGACCATGAGTACACTTCTGCGGAAAAGGTGGCTGTCGACCTGGGTGTTTCGGTGCTGCCGAACTTCCTGAAGGACAATACCGACCGCAACCGCACCAGCCCCTTCGCCTTCACCGGCAATAAGTTCGAGTTCCGCATGCCGGGCTCTGCGGTGAACCTTGCCGACTGCAACATGGTGCTCAACACCGCCATGGCCAAGTCGTTGAAGGACTTCGCCGACGCCATGGAGGGCAAGTCCGGCGAGGAATTCGAGTCCGCTGCCATCGCCTACATCAAGGAGACGCTGAAGAAGCACCAGCGCATCATCTTCAACGGCAACGGTTACTCCGACGAGTGGCCCGCCGAGGCCGAGCGCCGCGGCTTGGCCAACAACCGCACCACTGCCGACGCGCTGCCGGCTTATGTCTCGGAGAAGAGCATCAAGCTGTTCGAGGAGTTCAACGTGCTCACCGAGGTGGAGGCTCGCAGCCGCTACGAGGTGAAGCTGGAGAAGTACACGAAGCTCATGAACATCGAGGTCCGTACGATGAAGCGCATGACGCGCCGTACGTTCCTGCCCGCCATCAACAAGTACGCCACGCTCGTTGCCAACGAGATCAACGAGATGAAGGCCGCTTGCGCCGGTATCGACACCTCGGTGCAAGATCAGCTGCTCAACACGGTGGTCGATGGCATCAAGGAGATCAACGACGCCCTGAATGAGCTGCATGCCGCGCACCTGGCCATTCGCGACCTGACCGACGAGCAGGAGAAGGCGAACAAGTACGCGCACGAGATCGTCCCGATGATGGAGCGCTTGCGCGCGGGCGTGGACGCCATGGAAATCGTGGTCGCTCACGACCTGTGGCCCGTCCCCACGTACAACGACATCTTGTTCTACTGCTAGCAAACGGGATTCAATCGGAATGCGAAGGAAGCCGCCTACGGGCGGCTTCCTTTTTGCGTTTCTACAGCTGATCGGTGTCCAGCCAGATAGTGAAGGGGCCGTCGTTGACCAGCCTGATCTGCATCATGGCGCCGAAGCGGCCGGTTTCCACGTGCGGCACGTCTTGGCGGGCGCGTTCGACGAACTGCTCATAAAGCCGTTCGGCCTGGTCGGGTGCTCCGGCGCCGGTGAACGAGGGTCGGTTGCCCTTCTTGCAGTTGGCGTACAGGGTGAACTGCGAAACGATGAGCACCTGGCCGTCCACGTCGGCAAGCGAGCGGTTCGTCTTGCCGTTCTCGTCCTCGAAGATGCGCAGCTTGAAGATCTTGCTCCACAGCCGCTCGATCTGGTCGGGGCCGTCGTCCGCGCCCACGCCCAGCAAGATCAGGTACCCGCGCTCGCACGAGCCTACCGTTTTGCCATCGATATCCACCTGCGCATGCGTCACGCGCTGCACCAATGCCCGCATAAGGCCCTCCTTCCGCGTTTTGCCTTCCAGCATAACGCATCAAGGGGTCCCGAAGCGTCCGGCATCGTCGGCGTAGCGGGACGGACCTTCTGTCCGTCCCGCTACGCCTTCTCCTCCTGGATCAGGTCGATCATCTCTTGGCTTGAGTGGACGCCGAGCTTTTGATAGATGTGCTGGCGGTGGGTGCTCACGGTGCTTTTCGACAGGCACAGCTGGTCTTGGATATAGGCCAGGTTGCGGCCCTTGGCGAACAGCGTCATAATCTCGGTCTCGCGCTCGGATAGTCCGCAGCGAGCGGCAACGGCAAGGCACTTGTCGGTGAAGCGCCGCTTCCTGTCCGTGGGGAGCAGGTTCACGGCGAAGGCCAGGTCGTGCTCGGTGAACGCCATCGCCGCCATCATGACGAGCGCCGCGCCCAGCACGGCGCATGGGAACACCTGGGCAAGCTCGAAGGACGTGCAATTCACCACGAAACGCCCGAAGAGCATGCCGATCAAAGGCCCGAAGGTCCATCCTGCGCGAACGAATTGGAATACGCGGATGCTGGTGGCTGGATACTGGTGGCAGGCGCCGCAAATGAGGACCCATGCTAGGATGCCGTAGCACTGGAATGCCGCCGAGTTGAGCGCGTAGGGGGCCACGGCGCTTATCGGGTACAGCAGTGGGGTGGGCAGCAGCAGCGCACCGAGCGCCAGGAACAGTATGAGGATGCGGTAGCAGAGCTCCGGGGCTCGCGGCGTTTTCATGCTGACCAGGGCCAACGTGATCACTGTGGCCCCGAGTCCGATGATAAGCGCCGCGCCCGCCTGGATGAATGCGTAGTATTGCCCGCCTGCGCCTGCGATGCCCATTTGGATGTACAGGGTGCGCGCCAGCTCGTTCGCGCAGCCGATAAGCGCGCAGCATAGCGCCAGAGCCAGCGTGAGATGTCGCAGTTGGCGTCGATTCTCCGGGCTGGCGGGTTCGGTTTGCGCGGGAAGGGGCTTGTCGTCGATGGCCTGCTTGCCCTTTTGGGTTGACGCGCCCGTGTCACGCAAAAAGGAGCTGATCACGGGCATGCTGGCGGCGAAAAGGCATGATTCAAGCGGTCCGAAGAACGAGAACAGGCAGAAAAGCGCCGACATGCACAGGTATCCCAAGGCGGCTATGGTTGCGGTGGCCTTTGCGGAGAACTTGCTCATAAGGATGCCGAATTGCGCTAGGAAGAGGCCTGACGAGACGCCTGAGACGACGCCCGATGCGGTGGTGAGCGCGATGCTTGCGGCGAATGCCCCCGCCGCTGATTCGCCGTCGGCCCAGCCGGCTGCAACGGGCAGCAGCAGCGTCGATGCCGCCATGGCTATTGCCGATCCCACGCGGGCGGGCCTCTTCGCCAGCCAGAGGGCGCAATGCCTGTGCTCGATTCCGATGAGGATCTGCGTGAGCAGCAGCGTGCAGATGGATATCAGGTAAACCGTATCGAGCACAGGCTCGCCCTTGTCGCCCACGATGTTCAGGCTTTGGAACGTCATGGGAACCCATGCCAGAAAGCAGCCGAGCGCCACGCCTGTCAACGCCTCGGTGCGCCCGAGCGATTCTCGGGCCCGATTCTTTTTATCCGTCAATGTTCGAGAGAGCTTTTCACGATTCGTCGAGCCGTCGCCGGCGCCTTGCTTCGGCTTTCCGCAGCCGCGGTCCGCGGTGCGCGCTTCTTCGCTTTTGCCGGCATCGGAGGATGCCTGCGCGGCGCGCAGGCTGCGATCCCTCGCAGCGGCCGTGGCGTTCTTCTCCCCCAAGAAAAATCCTCTCCCTCGTTTGAAGGCGAATATAGCACACCCCCTTCATTCGCCTGAACCCATTCGTTGAAGTCAGCCTGGGATAACACCCGAGTCAGGTATATCCCCAGTTCAAAGGCATCATGTTACTAACATGATTTCGAAAACCCGCCCTCAACCATGTTGCCGGCCGGATTCGCCGCTTGCTTTGCGCGTCGTATCGTCGGGAAGGCGAACGCACCGCGGGCTCGGCCCCAAACCCCAAGCAAGCCCCGGACGCGGTGATGTTTCGCAGGGCCTCGGGAAACCCCGAGAACCCGAGAAGAGGGGCGGCAAGCAGCCGAAGACGAGGGCTGCGATGCCGTACGACCACAGAGGAGATGGCGCCTTGCAAGGCGCCGAAGGAAAGGAGGATGCATGGGCAAGCTCACGATGACGCGCCGCACGTTCGCGAAGATGGCTGCGGCCACCGCCGCCGCCGTCGGCGTTGCGGCTCCGGCAAGCTCTGCGCTGGCCGAGACCAAAACCGGCACCACCGGCGCCGGCGAGGTCAAGCGCATCCGTTCCACCTGCCGCGGCTGCGGCAAGATGGAATGCGGCGTGTGGGTGTATGTGCAGGATGGAAAGGTCATCCGCAGCGAAGGCGACGAGGCCGCTTTCCAATCCATGGGCAATCACTGCTCCAAGGGCCAGGCCTCGCTGCAGGCTGCATATCATCCCGATCGCCTGAAGTACCCCATGAAGCGCACGAACCCGAAGGATTCCAACGATCCCGGCTGGCAGCGCATCACTTGGGACGAAGCCATGGAGACCATCGGCGAGAAGTTCAGCGAGCTGCAGTCCAAGTACGGTAACGAGACGTACTTCAGCATGGCCGGCACCAGCCGCATCTGGTCCATGGGCCCTTACGCGGCGTTGAAGCAGTGCTTCGTAAGCCCGAACGCGATCCAGGCCAACGAGATCTGCAAAGGCCCGCGTTTCTATGCCACGAAGCTCAACGACTACAACGCTTACAGCTGGATGGAGACCGTCGGCCGTCCGCGCGTGTACGTGCAGTGGGGCGGCGCTTCCGAGCTGTCGAACTACGATGACTCGTGCCGTACCACGGTGGACGTGGCAACGCGCGCCGATTACCACATCCTGGTGGACCCGCGTCAGACGAACCTGGGCAAGGAAGCCGATATCTGGCTGCCGCTGCGCCCCGGCACCGATGCCGCCATGGGCTTGGGCTGGATCAACGTCGTCATCAACAAGGGCCTCTACGACGACCTGTACGTGCGCAAATGGATGAACGCCCCCATGCTGGTGGTGGAGGACGAGGATTGGGAGCCTTCCGTCTCCGATTCCCAGTCCACGCACGGCTCCAAGAAGAACCGCCTGCTCAAGCAGTCCGACATCAAGGAAGGCGGCTCGAACACCGCGTTCATGGTGCTCAACGAGCTGAACGGCGAGCTGACGTATTACGAGTCCAACGGCAAGTCCGTGGCGTCCTCGGTCACCGATGCCTCCGCCGCCGATCTGAGCTTGTCCAGCAGCTCCAGCTCCGGCAAGCTGCCCCACTGGGAGGGCGAGGATTGGAAGCCTGCGACCGCCGGCCGCGAGGCTCAGATCCACGGCCTGGACTTGACGGGCCAGAGCCAGGGCTTCGTCATCGACGCCACGCCGTTCATCGACGGCCTGTACCCGGCGCTGTACACGCCCGAAGGCGGCCTTGAGGTTACGCTGAAGGACGGCAAGAAGGTGCATTGCCGCACCGTCTGGGAGCATTTGTGCGACCGCGTCGCCGAGTACACGCCCGAGAAGGTTGCCGAGATCACCGGTTGCAAGGCCGAGGACATCGAGCGCGCCGCGACCATCTACGCCACGCGTCTCGACCCCTCCACCGGTTACGGCAACGGCGGCATCCAGTACATGCTGCCGCTCGAGCACAGCTGCAACTCGCTGCAGACCAACCGCACCATGGACATCCTGTGCGGCATCACCGGCAACATGGACATCCCGGGCGGCATGCGCGGCTCCACCGCTGGTTGGCCGTTCTTCGACCTGGCCATGACGCTGCCCTCCGCGGCCTCCGTGAAGGGCTCGCCCGACCAGTCCAAGATCATCGGCGGCGATAAGTTCCCCATGCTGGCAGACCCGAAGTGCAACCCCAGCTGGGCGGACGCCACGAGCATCTACAAGACCATCGAGACGGGTCAGCCCTACAAACTGTCCTGCGGCATCGGCCAGACCGGCGACCACATGAACCAGTCGAACAGCCTGTACGCCTACGAGCAGCTCAAGAAGCTGGACTTCTGGGTTTCCATCGACCTGTGGGAGACGCCTACCGTGGGCGTCGCCGACATCGTGCTGCCGGCTGCGCATTGGATGGAGCTCGACTGCATCCGCAAGTCGCAGGGTTCTTCGGGCTCGTTCGGCGCTACGTGCAAGGCAGTGGAGGCGCCGGCGGAGGCGGAGCCTGACCTGAAGATCGTCATGCGCATCTTCAAGGCCATGGGCCAGCCGTACTGCGAGGGCAGCACCGATGACGAGAAGTGGCCCATCGACGATGCCGAGAACGTGTGCAACAACATCGCGCTCGCCGGCTTCAGGATCCCCGAGTGGCAGGACTACAAGCAGGCCTTCCAGGAGAACGGCCCGTGGGATTCCAAGATCGAGAAGCCCGAGGCCTGGGGCACGTATCGCCGTTACGAAACCGGTTGGGCAACCACGTCCGACTCCCCGGCGGCGGTGCAGGCGGTCATGGACCATCCGCAGGGTTGGGACACGTCCACCGGCAAGCAGGAGATCTGGTCGACGGTCATCGATAACTACTATCCCAACGATGACCAGGCTATTCCGACGTTCCGCGAGGCGCCGCACGGCCCGGTCGCCGATCCGGATCTGTTCGAGGACGACAACTCGTTCCTGGCTACCACCGGTCGACGCATCCCCGTGTACTTCCACAACGAGCATCGCCAGCTTCCCTGGTGCCGCGAGCTGTGGCCCGTGCCGCGCATCGAGATGAACCCCGAGGATGCCGAGCGCATCGGCGTCGAGCAGGGCGACTGGGTATGGATCGAGACGAAGGAGCACAAGATCCGCGAGGTCGTCGACCTGTACCACGGCATCGCACCCGGTGTGGTGAACCTGGAGCACCAGTGGTGGTTCCCCGAGCTGAAGCAGGCCGACAAGGGCTTTGCGCTGTGCGGCGTGAACTGCTTGCTGGACAAGGACGCCCAGGACCCGTTCATCGGCACGTCGAACCTGCGCGCTTATGGCGTGAAGGTGTACAAGGCCACGGCGGAGAACTCCCCGTTCGGCAATCCCGTGCCCTGCGGCGACGACGGCACCGAGATCATCCATGACTCCAGCGATCCGCGCTTGAAGGCGTGGGCGCCTGATTACGAGGGGAGGACGAAGGCATGAGCCATCCGGCAATCGTAACCGACCTGAACAAGTGCGTCGGCTGCCTGGCGTGTAGCGTTGCCTGCAAAGCGTTCAACGGCGTGCCGATCGGCAGCTTCTGGAACAAGACGCTGCGCATCGGGCCCTATCCGACGGCGGAAGGCTCCGGGCACTTCCCGGACGTGTACACGTACTTCCTGACCGTGCAGTGCCAGCACTGCGCCGACCCGGAGTGCGTGAAGGTGTGCCCGACCGAGGCAAGCCACATCGCCGCCGACGGCACCGTGCAGATCGACAAGTCGAAGTGCATCGGCTGCCAGTTCTGCGCCATGAGCTGCCCTTATGGCGTGCGTTACCTCAACGATGAGGAGCGCGTGGTTGAGAAGTGCACCCTGTGCGAGCAGAAGACCGCGCAGGGCGAGCTGCCCCAGTGCGTCACGCAGTGCGGTGGTTTCGCGCGCTTCTTCGGCGACTTGGACGAGGGCATCGAGAGCTTCCGCGGCCCCTACAACAAGACGCTTGGCGAGCTGACCGGCGAGGACGGCGACTATCCGATCAAGCCGTTCAAGGATTCCGACGTGCATCATCTGCCCGATGTGGGGAACCATCCCTCGTTCCGCTACATCTTGCGCAACCACGAGTGGAAGGGAGAAGAGTAATGGAACTGCAATGGCCTCTGATCCTTTTCACCACGCTGACCGCGTGGGGCTGCGGCGTGCTCGGCGGCGCCGGCGCGCTGGCGCTCAAGGACGCCGGTAAGAAGTCCCAGCAGCTGCTGGCGATCCTGTCCTGCGTGCTCCTGGCCGCCGGCGGCATCGCCGTGTTCTTCCACCTGCAGCACTGGGAGCGCATCTTCAACGGCTTCGGCCACATCAC
>ERZ1035027.825-NODE-825-length-16029-cov-6.233880_pt1 | contig 16029 bp, 14 predicted proteins | sample MGYA00520604_ERZ1035027 | MGnify/ENA primary metagenome ERZ1035027 (study PRJEB33766, sample SAMN09781743) | gut metagenome | biome: gut microbiome | host: Homo sapiens | place: Madagascar | study: EMG produced TPA metagenomics assembly of the PRJNA485056 data set...
ATTTTTGTCTCTGCTGCATACTTTTTTTTCATTTTAATGAATTCTATATTTTCAAGATCTGAAAAGAACTTATTACGTTCTTCTGGTCTTGGAGCCGAAGTCATTTCCGATGGATTATATTTAATCGCTGCATTATAATCCACCTTTTTGTAACATAGCTTTTCTTGAATAGTATCAAACAAACTTTGTCCTCTCTGACTCCTAATAATTACAAGTGACACACCTTTATTATCATTCATTTCTGGTGCAACAAAATTTATTCCCCAGAAATCTGCTAGAGTCAAATCCGCACATCTTACCAGTTTTGCTTCACACTCATAACAAGATGGCCTTAAACAATAATTTCGCAAAAACATTCTCATGAAAGAATCCTGACTACTGGGAATATATACTTTCTTTTTGTCGTGCTGAATTTCTTCCATTCCAAAGTTTTTCCAGCCTTGATCCTTACACCGAAAATTCACGCCAATAATTTTTGCATTATTTGTGGTCTCTATATGTTCAAGATAATATCTCCATAATTTTGGGGATGGAACGCCATGACATACTACATCGATGCAATATAGATTCTCATAGTCTTTTCCAAGGTATTTTTTTAGACCGTTATTCTGACATCCTGTACCAGAAAATAATACAATTCTTCCACTGTTCAAATCACTTTGGACAGACTTATAGGTTTGACCAACCTTGGCTTGAATATATTTGGAGCCACGTAATAGGTATAACTGCTCGATATTATCAACACGAATGAATTCTGCCCCCTTACAGTCATCGGTCATCGTAACTCCATATACAATTCCATTTAGGGACAATATTTTTTCTGCAATCAATGAAAATATCGCACCTGATGAACTTTGTTTACGAATCAAATCATCAAGTGCATATGCTGCATACGTATTCATTATCTTATTTAACATCACTTTTCTCCTAAAATAAGACTACTTAACCTAAGTTTTCCTTTTGTCATCTTATCAACCAGCTTCACACACTCTTTGAACTCTCTCAGGCGGTGATATAAAACCCAAAACACAACATTTGGAATCAAACAGCTTATGAGTCCTCTTATTACCAATGTTAACCAAAGATTTGAAAAAGATATATGGTGGCAAATTAAATACGTAATCACACCTACCAATGCTACTCCAACAATATACTGACCTAAGTTTATTAAAAATCCGCTTAAATACTTTTTGTCAAATACCGTAGTAAAAAGATTGTGTAAGAGCCATGGCATACCTACAAACAAGGTTGCAAACACAGTTGAAAGAAGAATACCATAAATCCCCCAAAAGTTAACCATAAGAAGATTAAGACAAAGGTTTGTCAGTGCGACAACAAGTGGACGAAATCTATCTTCATGCCAAATTCCAGAAGCATCTTTATATGTATTAAAAAGTTTATTTATTTCTTGAATATAGAAGTAAATGCAAAAACATACTACCGCTCCCATGCTAAGCATCAAATCTTTACCAACCCATAACTCCATAAACGGTTGATAGAGATTAAGGAAACAGCAAAGGCACATTCCGGATATCCATGAAATTAAAAAAGTAAATTTTTTTAAATCGCTATAGTTTTTCTCTGCGGTTTCCACAATAATACTGTTTCCAATTCCAGCTGTACACGAAGTAAAGACAACAGCTATAAATCCCATAACGGAACTTAAAATATAAAAATAATTTTGATATATTGCTAATGCTGTCAACCCAAGAAACGCTGAGATGACAATCGTATCAGCCGAGTCGACAACCACGAATCCGATTTTTGATGTAAATAAATCTCTTATCTTGTGATTAATCTGTTGGATTTCATCTTTGTTCAGATTTCCTTCAGGATTATATCTTGGATACATTTTATCTACAACAATTGCTGTGGAAATGTTTGTTATTACTTGGGTTGCCAATATAGCAAGGACATAATAATAATAGTTATGAGAAAGCACTAAAATCAATATCTGAATCGCATACTGAAACGTGTTTGTAACAAGTGTTATCTTGCTAACAATATCTACCCTCTGATGTGCTTGAAGGAGACTATTTTTGTAAGCAAATAGCCAATACGAAAGCACTGTTGCAGCTAAATTCATCAAATATAAAATATAAATATTCAAACCCTTTGGAATGTCACCACTTATTAGCTTTGGAACAAATGGAGTTAAAGCGAGACCTACGCCTCCAATAACAAAACCAATTGCTCTATAATATAGCCTATAAAGTTTCATCAATGCACAAATTTTTTTTGTATCATCTTCTGCTATGGGCTTATACATGCTATAGACCATAGCAGATCCAACTCCTAGTTCTGCTAAATTTAAAACTTGCAACACTGATGTGAACAAGCTATTCAGTCCAAGATATTGAACCCCCATGAAATATATCATGGCAGTACGCATTAAAAACGGAACTGCGATTTGATAAATTTTCAAAATTATACCATATAGAATATTTCTACTTGCATTTTTTGTTCTCTCTATCTTCATATTAACCCACGCTATCCCCACAGCTTTGAATCGCTTCATTCAAATATTTTAGGCTGTGGACTTTTTCTTTCTGAATTGCTAATCTAGCATTTGTATAATCAACTTGTAACAACTTCTGTTCATCCAATGCAGAAGCTCTTCTATCACTTAAGTCACACATCTCCAGTAACGAAGAAAGCCTTGATCCCATCTTTCTGCCACTCCCCTGTCTGTCGTACACAACAAATGGCTTTTCATATATTATTGAAAAAACAGTAGCATGAAAAGAATCTGTCAAAACCATCTTGGCTTTGCTAATAAGGCCGACAAATTCATCTGGTCCTACTGTATAATAAGGCGTATTATAATCTTGTAAATTTATTACTGCGCTATCTGTCAATTTGGCATATCGATATATTATTTCTTCTATTTCACGTGTTCTTCCGCCTAAAAAATAAGTCAAAATGTAGTTCTTCACATTTATTTTTGTCGGCATTTTTTTCATTTTGTCCCATTCTACTCTTTCCAGTAGCATTGTTGGATCAAGTACTTTACAACAAGTGAGTCCGATCGTATTTTTTACAATATCAACAGCTTTATCTTCTCTGACTGAAAGTGCCTTAAAATCCATAAGCCCCGTTTTATATTTGTCAACCCATTCTTCAGGAATTTTATCGACTCCAAAGCTCGCCGCATACGAAACACGCTTGGTCGGAGAGCAAAATCTTAAAAACATTCTGTCATAAGTATATTTTACCCAATCTGGATTCCATACCTGATCACTTCCGACTATAAAGCAACAATACTCATCATCAGATACGCTATTAAATTTTCCTGCATTAACAGAAAATGTATTTACATACTTTTTGTCAAAGTCCAGAAATTTTTTTAGCCTTCGTATATTTTTCAACTTATATGTGAATTTGATGCCATCTTTCTTTATAATCGTCTTAACCAAAGTTTTAAGAAGATTAGGTCGAAAATCAACCAATGAAACAGCATCATATCCTTGCCTCGTAATAATTCTCTCTAATGCATAATTCTGTAATCTATTTCCATAATTATTAAAATCACTCAATGTTACAATGGCTATTTTTTTCATTAGTCACCCCATCCTATTTCTAAAAAATATTATTTTTTGACGATTGAGATACTATAACTTATGCTTTCGTCCCCCCCCATTTTTCAAATGGCTATTAATTCTGCCAATCTGTTTTAATACCACAACTTTAGGGTGACACATGAAAAAACTCAAATCAAACCTTTTGCCCTTCTGTAGTAAAGTAATAAATTTATCTCTCTTAATAGCTGGCTTCGATGGATGTTTTAACTGATGATTTGATGCTACAGCACTTTCTAAATCAACAGCCTCCAAAGTCATTTTAGACTGTTCCAATAAATCCATTCCTTTTTCCGTCTGACAAAGGATTAACGAGATTCCTTTTTTTTCTTCTTCTTTGATGTCACTTTCCCAAGAATCACCAATACTAATATCTGACGCTCTTTCTAATCTAGCATACTTGCAACAATAACAATTATCCGTGTAATCCATGCAGGTTAAAAAAGCATAAGTATATAAATCTTGTACACCAACAGGTTCAAGTCTTATCCTTTTTCCTTTTAGTGCAAAATTTGTTTTGCTTCTGAATTCTATATTTTCAATTTGCTTAATATTATATCCCTTTTCATTCAAAAAGCGTTCAAGCAACATAGGCGACGGAGAGCCATGACAAATTAAATCAATCGTGTATAACTTTTCTTCACATCGTTTACCTACAAATCTCTTGACCGCTGCTACTTGACATGGTAGCCCAATAAATAAAACTTTTTTACCCGACTGCAGTAATTGTTTAATTTTCCTATAAATTCCTTTAGGATTGCTTTTCACATACTTTGAACCTGAAAATCTTGCAAGCTTGTTTATGTCATCCTCAAAGTCAAACACAAATTCACCTTGTGAAAAACAACAACTACAGAGAATGCCTCCATTTTCTACAAAACTTCTTGCGATAGCCGCAGCCGCTCCACCTGAAGAACTTGTTTTTCTTATATTTGCATCTGATGCCCATCCCTGCTTCCACATTACAGGCTTCGACATGTCTACATTATTATTAACCTGACAAACATTTCTGCATGCATTACAATTAATACACCGTTTTTCATCAATAATAGCATTATATGATTTTATGGAATCTTTAATATTAATTGCATTTTTTGAACACACTTCTAAACAAGCCATGCATCCTGCACACTGGTCTTTTTTACATACCGTCACCATATTATTTTCCTCTTTAACGTATTGTCCTTGCCTCCAAATATAAATCAACCATCCTTTTATATTGTCTTAAGGATATATGAAATATTGGCAGATTATGTATGCTATCATGAAACATATCCCATAATTCTTTTCTAAATAATGTTACTCCTTCATCCTGTAGTTCTTTTGTCCAAATCAGAAATGACAGTGCATATATTGTCTTTTTATAATTCATATAAACCGAGCAAGATGGATAGTTCTCTTCAACAATTTTACTTTGTTCTTTTACACCCCAAAGCCACATCTTCAAAACGGAAAAAGATCTTTTAGATGATGCCGAATCAATTCTTTCGAGATAATGATATCCATTGCTCTGAAATACAACAAGTTTTTCTGCTCTGCAATACAGTCGACAAAGCATAAGGGCATCTTCACCTATTTTAAGCTGTTCAAATCTCAACTTACTATAAAGTTCTCTTTTTACCAAAGTGCTCCACAAATAAGCTGTAAGGTTACCCATCAAGTACTCTTGAATAATTTTCTTTCTACCATGAATACATTTTATTTGTTTTTTGTATTGCTTCAATGCAATTGAGATATCAGCATTATATTTCTTTACGGCATCATACAATTTTTGTATATATTCCGACTCAATTGAATCATCGCTATCTACCCAAGCTATGAACTTTCCTGATGACTCAGACAGTCCCTTATTTCTCGCTGATGCCACGCCACCATTATTTTGATGAAAGACTCTTATTCGGTTATCTTGTAAAGAAAATTTTTCACATATACTTAAAGAGTTATCGCTTGATCCATCATCCACAAGAATAATTTCAAGATTTCCATAAGTCTGCCCTATAATGCCGTTTATACATTTTTCCAAATAGTTTTCTGCATTATATACTGGAACAACAATACTTATTAATTCATTATCCGTTTTTGTCACTCTTCTAATCCCTCCGACCGCAGTCTTCTTTCTGCAAATACTATCCCCCAATATACAGCCATGTAATTAATAATAGATGACTCTATAAAAAAATAGCTAAAAGTGGCAAAGAAAATAGTAATTACCATTGAAAAGGAATATATAGAAAGCTGCTCAGTGTGCTCTTGAAATTGATTATACCATTCTTTAAAAAGCATAAAAATAAATGTTACTAGCAAAAAAAGGCCAAAGTAACCGTAATCATGTAGCGTTTCTATAAAATCATTATGTGCTTTAATTCTAACATCACTATATATAGTAACAGACTGAAAAACAGAATTAATACCATGTCCAAAAATTTTTCTTGTCGAATCGCTACTAGAAAAACTTTCCAGAACCTTTGCCCATATATAGTTTCTTCCAGAACCACCATCTGAATTCAATTCACTAAATCTTTCAAGTATGTCAATTCCAAATACGCTCATGGTCGCTGTCATAACCGCTATAATAATCGCACCAAGAATTAAAATTTTAATGATTCTTTCCAATTTTTCTTTTATACTTTTCTCCGAATTTCCGTCTGTTAAATAAAAAATAGCAAAACCAAAACAAGCCGCAAGCATGCCTGTTCTTTTAGTTGTTGAAGCAATCACCACAAGTGTGCATAAAATCGGATAATATCTTCTTTTATATTTTGTTTCCTGCAAAACTAACGGAACAACCGTCAAGCATAAATATACTGAAAAAATAACAGAACCCCTGTCACCATTCCCCGACAAATGGATTCCAATTAGTGGTACAGATAAAGCAATCAGCCATATATATATTAGGTATATAATTTTTTTCCCGACTGGGAATCTGCCGTAATATAATGTTGAATAATAACTAGCCGCACATATAGGTATCCACATTAATGTTTGCGAGATTACTGTATGGTATATATACTGATGATTCAGCTTAGCGGTTATTAGTGGAAAAACAAACAACAGCATCAGCGTAATTCCAATCCCTAACGGCATTTTCAATCTTCTATTTAATTTAAAGACGGCAACAAGTAATATTGCAAGACACATTGTCATCGTTCCAATAATATATCTCTTTTCAAGAAAACTTGAATCCATCCCGTTTATGTAATACAGCATTGTCATTGTATGGTACACTGTTATCATACACATAAGTAATACCATCAAGACTTTTCTGGGTGATACCTTCCAACTCACTTTAACTTTCTCCTAAATGACTTCTTTAAAATAATCGATTGTTCGCTTCCTATTGTATTTTATAATCTCATTTACTCTATTATAGTCAATCGGACTTTTCAACGTCTGCTCTAATAAATTTATATCTACAATTTCACGTGAATTTAGTGAAAAAGTCTCCAATAAATCATAAAGCTTTTCATAGTTTCCATATGTTTCTCCATTTCCTTTTCTAATAAGTGTTCCAAATTGTTTATTAAACTTAATAGAAAATACTGTACCATGAAAAGTGTCCGTCACAACATATCTTGCCTTTTTGATAATCGCCAGAACTTCAAATGGATTTGGATATATAGAAACATCGCAGAATTTATGCTCGCCTCCAACTGCCACAATTTTTAAATTTAGTTTTCTTGCAAACTTTCTTATCTGTTTACCTTCTTCTACAGTTATTCTGCCACTGTAGGCATAAATAACCATATAATCATTGAATGGCATATTACAATTACACAATTCTACTTCTTTTGTATAATCATATATTAAAACTGGATCCAAATGTTTTCTCGGTACTTTATTGATAAGCATTTCCACTATTTGCTCGCTGTTAGAATCTCTAACAGAAATATCTGTAAAGTTATTTAGTAGTTTTCCAATTTGACTTTGTACGCCATATTGCTCCAGTTCCTTAATTCCGGTATTTCCAAAAGAAGCAGCATAGCTAATAATCTTTTTTGCATTCGAATTCTTACCAAAAAGTTCTAAAGAAAATCCAACATTGGGATTTGCTTGAATGCAATTAAAGACTTCATCGCTCCCAACAACAAGAACATCCGTCACAGGCCGTTCATTTCGTTCACTTGAAATCCCCAATAACGAAAGATATTCATTGTCATATTTTCTATAAAACTGCTTATGTTGATCAAAAGGAATCCTATAAGCGATACACTTGAATGCATTTTCTAATCTAAATAGCTTTTCTTTCCATTGTGCTATTTCACTTTCTTGAGCTTCTGCCTTTTTCACAATGCAGGGTTCAACCTTATAGTCCGCAAATTCCACATCATATCCTAATTGAGTTAAAATGTGTTTAAGACCATACGCCTGTAAAAAAGATCCATAATTTACTATTCTTTGCATTGATAGTATTGATACTTTCATTTAATTTTTCTCCACTTTGTGTTCACTTCAGTAAATTTTCATAAAATCCTGCCGGAAAAGTTCCAAACATTTTATAAAACAGTTTGTGTTTAGTATCTAAGTTTGATTTTCTCATATACTTATTATAATTCTCGTTAAATCGCTTTATCAAACGCCTCTGTTCCTCGTTACGAACAGAAACCGAACCAAAGTCATAATTTATTAGTTCGATATATAAATTAATAAACTTTCTAAAATGGGCATTCACTGCAAGATCAAATAGTTTCTGCTCATTTCTTTTTAAGAAAAACTCACATGCTTCTTCTGTAGCATCAAGGATTGTCAGTCTTTTTAGGCTAAATGTAGACGTCATGATGCTATTTTCACGTTTTCTATAAAAATATTCTACACAATTCGTGAATGCGATTTCTTTTGCTACATATATAAGTTTATAGGTTGTAAACGTATCTTCATGAATCTTTCCAACCGGATATTCAATCTTATTCTTCTTAAATAATGCTGTTCGATACAGCTTTCCCCATGCGACGAATTCCATGCCATGTTTTTGTGGATGATACATTTCCTTAAGACATTTTACATTATCAAACACTTCTATATTTGTTTCTTCCTTTTCTATGCCTGTATCATCACTCACGGCTTGGTAATCACAAATACTAATATCTGCTCCCACACTTGTCGCCGATGAATAGAGCTTCTCAAGAAAATTAATCCCCACATAATCGTCGGAATCTATAAAGGCTATCCATTCGCCTGTTGCAATTTTTAATCCTTCATTTCGAGCATCAGATAATCCACCATTTTGTTTATGAATTACTTTTATTCTTGAATCCTTATTTTTATATTCATCACAAATCTGCGGGCATTTGTCTGGGGATCCATCATCTACCAAAATTAATTCTATATTTTTATATGACTGTTCTATTATGCTATCTATGCATTTTACAAGGTATTTTTCCACTCTGTATATTGGAACAACCACTGTAATTAATTCTTCCTCCATGCAATGCCTCTCCTTTTCTGCTTTTCCTTAAAGGTCTTATTGGTTCAATATGCGCTTACATGCTTCAAGCATTCTTTTCATAAATGCACCTATGCCCTCTTCTTTCAACACAATCCATGCATCATAGACCTTCAAGCCATATTTCCCGTATTTCGTATAAATATTTGTTCTTTTCTGGACTTGCTTTTTTTCAGCCTCAGTTGTCCAGCTTCCGGCGTAATGATGAATTGAATATGTATTTTTCCTTATCTCTGCTGTTCCATCGCTCAGCAACATAGGGCAAAAATAATCTGAAGAAAATATCTTTACATCTCCCAAATCTTGAGTTTGATCCACTCTCTTAAGCCCAAACATTTCCAAAACATCTGTCGTAATTACCGGACAAGGCGTCAGGTCTAATGTTTCATCCTCATTAGTAAATTGTCGCGTCAAATAACTTTCAAGATTTGCTTTAATAACCGGATTTCCTTTTTCTCCACCAAATCCAAGTCCTGTTGCCACAAGACGACCTCTTTCAAACCCCATAAAAGCATGTTCTATTAATAAATCATCAAGACCTTTAATAAGTTCTACATCTGTATCCAAATAGATTCCACCTTCAGAATACACAATGTCCAAGCGTGCAACGTCTGACACAAATGCCCATTTCTTCTTTTGGTATGCCTCACGGCAAAATGGATACTTTTCAAAATTGTAGTTACTCTCATCCCACCGCTTTATTTGATACTCCGGGCAAAATTTCTTCCAACTTTGAATACATCTTTCCACATACTCTGGGAGCTCACTGCCGCCAAACCAACAATAATGAATCACTTTAGGTATCATATTAACCTTCCTTTTGCAGAAAAGTTACAGATGCTACTTCAGTGAAACAAAACTATGATGCGATGTAGACTCTTTTTTATCGCGTCTTTAAATTTCCTAGATGGGCTATGCCAGGAGGCCGAAAAATGATGAACACAACATGTCTCCTCCACGATTTCTGTTTTTCCTGTATACCCATTATAAGCTGTAAAATACCAAGACGGATATATAGTCAACTCACCGATTGCCTGTACCTTATCTGCCAACTCAATATTATATTTTTTCTTTATGAGATCGGCTAAAATTTGCGTATTAGACATACTTGCACTTTGAGATGAAAAGCTATTATTCCGATAGTATTCCAACATCTCATGGCAGATTTCATGTTTCGGTACAAATGCAAGAAATCCTGTTCCAATCGTTTTATATTCGTCTTCAACGCCAAGAATTGCCGACTTTCCTTTTAATAGAGGTGTAAAATCTTTTATTACTTCGACATCAGTGTCGAGATACACCCCCCCCCATTCATATAAAGCATGAATTCGAGCAACATCGCTTACAAAAGCCATCTTCCCTGCCTGCATAGCTTCTTTTGCGTAACTATACTGATCAATCGGGAAGTTACTTTCATCCCATTTCATCACTTTATAATCCGGAAAGTTTTTCTTCCATGTTTCAACATACTTTTTATACTGTTCTGGCAACGGTTTTCCTCCAAACCAACAGTAATGAATAATGTGTGGTATCTCTTTCATCGTTTTTCCTCACTCTGTTTTCGCTATGTTTTTTATCACCCTCGCTGGACTCCCAACTGCTACGCAATAGTCCGGCACGTCTTTAGTAACCACAGAATTTGCTCCGATTACACAATGCTTACCAATCCTCACATTACCTACAATCACCGCATTGATTCCAATGTAAGAACCTTCTCCAATAGAAACCTTCTGGCCTCTTTGTACAATTCCTTGATCTATCACGGGAATATCTACATTGCGATACTCATGATCACAATCAGTTATATACACATTTGGCGAAAGGAGCACTTTTTTTCCAATCTCCAGAGAATTGGCAATAGAGATTCGGCATCGTTCACCGATTTCAGAACCCCAGCCAATTTTCACTGTACCCCCCCCCGACCAGATTTGGGCATAAGGACGCACCGTCACACAATCTTCCAAGGTAATATGGTGCTTTCCTTTTAAGCTGCAATGCTTTCCAATGTAGACATTTTTCCCTGCCTGCACCTGAAACCGCTTCGCTTGAATTTTTCCAAGTAAAGATTTTACTGCCGTCTTTATCATTACTTCGTCTCCATCTGCTGTGCGATATCAGCATCCACGATTTCCTCACCGGTCTTGTGCTTCAGCTGCTCCTTGGATGCTTCACTCAAGCCGTTGTTGATCACACAGTTCATATCGCAGGTGCTGCACTTGTCCAGTTCTTCCTTAGTGACCTTGCCGTCGCGGTAGTCACGACAGATCTTCAGCTCGTACATGCTGTACGGATGCTTGGTGAAGAGAGCCTTGAACTTGTGTACCAGGACCCAAGTAGCAGGCTTCCAAATATACTTATGCATCGCCGGAGAAACAGAACCGATCATCCAGCAGTCACGGTCGCAGCAACGAACCTTCGCACGAACCTTCTCTGCCTCCGGGCTGTTCCACAACTCATCCCAAGTCTGATTGTTCAGGTTGCCCATGACCTCTTTATCCTTGGTACCATTACAAGGCATGACATCACCATACGGGTCGATGAAGAAAGTATCGAAGCTCATATCGCAAGGCAGCAGACGCTTCTGGCCGTAGATATAATTGATCAGACCATGGTTAAAGTAAGCACGGAACCACTTCTTCGGGCTGTTGCTGCGGAGCAGTTCGTTGACCAGATTCTCAAAGCTCTTTGCAACCATCGGACGATCGTGGATGATGTTCTTGGCCTCAACGAAGTAGAAACTGTTATGCAGAGAAGCAGTTGCAAACTCCATGCCCATCTCGTTGGAGATCTTGTACAGAGGAACCAGGTCAGGAGCGTTTTTGTCCTGAACAGTCATGCCAAAGCCAACATCCTTCATGCCCATCTCACGCAGCTTCTTCAGCGTACCGTAACCACGCTGGTAACCGTTCTGCAGGCCACGGATCTCGTTGTTGGTCTGCTCCAGACCCTCGATAGAAATACGGATACCAATCTGTGGAAACTCTTTACACAGATCAACTATACGGTCAGTGAAGAAACCGTTCGTGGAAATAACGATACGGTCAGACTTCTTGTACAGTTCACGCACGATATTCTTCAGGTCAGTACGGATGAACGGTTCGCCGCCGGTGATGTTCGTAAAGTACATCTTCGGCAGCTTCTTGATGGTCTCGATGCTGATTTCTTCTTCCGGCTTGGAAGGTGCTTTATAACGGTTGCACATGGAGCAACGAGCGTTGCAGCGATAAGTGACAATGACCGTACCATTTAACTTCTTTTCTTCAGACATGATTAACTCTCCTAACTCTCTCTTTTAAGAATGTTTCGATTTTATTTAAGAACCACTTTGCACATACTGAGAACACAACCGAGCCACAGATAACTGCAACCGCTGTGAAAATATATGCCAGCAGACCGTTTCCAAATAGATGAACAAGGTGTAGCTTCTCAAGCACACGATAAATTACCATGTGGCACAGATAAATCTCGAAGCAGATACCGCCAAGGAACTTGGCGACTGGATTGACCAGTACCCCCCCCCGATTGCATCCGAGGGTATAGACAAGTGCTGCTACACAGAAGAACAGCATCGTGAGCGTATTGCCGCCTAATGCAAAATAAGCAACTGCGGCAATCAACAAAATCGCTCCAGCGATAACCTTGTGCTTCGATGTGAACTCGGCCAGCTCTTTCCGATAGAGGAAGATCAAGCCACCAGCGATAAAATATACTTCACAGTACAGAATGTTTGTCCTCGCACTAAAATTCACTGCCACTCTATCTGCAATGTGGCTTTCATCAAAGAAATATGAACTGCATACGAAGTTATAGATTACGGCGCAGATAAATGCCAACCATGCACGTTTCTTGTTTTCCAGCAGAAAGCAGAAAAAAGGAAACAGCAGATAAAACACAAAAATCACTGCCAACGTCCAACTCACACCGATAACCGATATGTTCATATTCGGCAAAAGTCCCTGGCAGAGTGTCAGATTTGCAAAGACCTCATACAACGCACTTTTACTAGGTGACATTACGAAGTCCAGCACACAGAGCAATGCGAAATATGGCCAGATCTTGCTGTACCTTTTGTTGTAGAACTCTCCCACACCAATTTTCTGATTTTTGAATTTCTGATAGTAGCCGCAGCACATGCCAAAACCGCTGACCATCATAAAAAGGAACACAAGGTTCGTAAAGGATGGTATCAGCTTCTGGAACACAAACCCGTTCAAACCGAAATTGCCATTTGACAGAATGTGCATCAGTGCAATCCCCAATATGGCATAGGCCTTCAAGCCATCTATTCCTTTATATCTCTCTTTCATCCCACAAGCATCCCCCATAATGTCTTTGCATATTTTTCCTCTGAGCATTCATTCTCAAGGAAACGCTTGAACTTCTCTGCGCTAGAATCAGCTTCTTCTCTATGCTTCAAGAAGTACTGGATTGTATTTTTCCAGTCTTCAATATCCCTTCCACACAAAGCACCTCTGCCATCGGTGAAATACTCCTGTGTAGTTACCGTATCCGACGTAATTGCCATCTTCCCATTGGCGGCTGCCTGGTAAAAAGCAATCAGTCCAGCCGGTGCCTCCGTATCCAACGGCGTAACTACCAACTGTGACTGACACATGAACTCAAGGAATTCCTGTTCAGGAATATCCGACTTCACCACCATATTTTTGCCGAAGTTATCTTTGTACTCTTCAAACCTATCCCTCGGCATAACACAGTTGAATGTAATTTCCGGCATCGCCTGTGCAATTCTAATCAGAAACTCCCAGTCGCGACCGTTCCGGCCGCCACAGAACACGGTATTTGGATTAACTTTTCCTTCATATTTAATGCTGTAACCGCCATGATAGGTGTCATGCAGCAGCGTGTACTTCTTATGGATTCCGAGCATTTCGTTCAGATGCTCACCATACTTCTTGGAAGTCACCGTCGCCTGAACCTTTTTCGATTTCAGCATCGGCTTGTATAAAAACTTTGCCAGCTTGTTTTTTGCAGTTGCTTTATCTTTGAGCAGGATATTTAGCGCAATAATCTTTCTATTTTTGAACTGTACTTTACACAACCACCAGCACAAAACTGCCATGAAGTCGTACCAGCAGATGATAGTGTCACCCTCCGTCGACTGCTTGATCATATCCTTGCAAGCTGCCAGCATTTCTTTAGTGGAATTACATTTCTGTGGAGGATAAATCTGCCGAATCTTGGCTGTTTCATAGCCGTTCAGAAATGTCATATTCTGTTTATCCGCTGGGTTATCGAATAACATATAAATCGCCATATCATTCCTCTGTTTCCAAAGAAAACGACATGACCACTTATCTACTCAGACTGTCAGTAACTTTTTGCCCATCTGTGATAAACAAGCATACTGGGCAATGCTGCACACACAACTACTCCCTTGTATGGAGCCTTTGCTATAAGTTGCTTTTCTCCTGCAAATTTTCCATAAACAAGGTATTGAACCGCACCCTTCAGTCGGTATTTCAGCTTCAGTTCAGGCCGCATGAACTCCTTTGCTCGTTCCATACATCCGTGTGGTGAGCGGATATTGTTTTTTCTTCTGTTCTTCGTCAGTCCATCTTCCAAGTAGTTGCCTACATAGATTGCTCGGTTTATATGAACCATCTGGTATTTCATGGCCATCCGAATCCACACGAGATCCTCTCCCAGAAACTTTTCATTTCTGTACTCTGGAAACGGAAACTCTTTCAGACATCTTGTATAAAAGACTTCTGCCTTGTCTGCCTGCGTATCGTCCGCGTTGATTCGACATTCAATGTATGTTCCCACTTTCTCATCCGGCTCAAATGGCTTTCCATTGATGTTTCCGTCCGGGAATCTTCTCAGGAAGGAATAACCACACAGGTCTTTTCTCTCCTTATATTTTTTGTGGTACTGAAGAATCGTTTCAATTGCGTCCGGCACAAGCGTATCATCAGAATCAACAATAAAGGTCAGTTCCGAGGTTATCTGCTTCACACCAACATTTAGTGCCGTGTGCTTGCCACCGTTTTCTTTGTATATGTACCGCATCGGAAACTCGGCTTTTTCCCGCATTTCCTCTGCTATGTTTTTAGTGTCATCTGTACTTCCATCGTCAACCAGAAGCCACTCAAAATCCTTTATTGTCTGCTTCTGTAATGACTGATATAGGTTATTCAGTGACCCCCCCCGATTAAATGTGGGGGTCAGCACTGTTACAATCATTGTTTTTTCCTCCTGTAACTTACTGATACACCTTCATAATTTTCTCGTAATACTCATCAATGGTATCGAAGCTGATGTCCTTACAGTTCGCACTGTACTCCGCACACAGCTTCTTATCACCCCAGAGCTTCTCGATCTTCTTCTTCAGATCTTCGGCATTACCGCTCTCAAATAACTCGCCGGTCTTACCAACCTGAATCAGTTCCGGGATGCCGCCGATGTTCGCTCCCAGCACTGGTGTGCCATACATCTGGGATTCCATTACGGAGAACGGGCAGTTCTCATACCACTCAGACGGGTAGATGGAGAACCGTGCCTCACGGATGAGCTTTTCCAGTGCCTCGCCTTTCTGGAAGCCAACGTTCTTGATGTTCTTAATACCATTTACCGTCTCTTCCAGAGGACCGGTGCCAGCGAAGATGAACTGTACATCCGGCAGATCCTTGCAGACCTTGATGAGTGTGCCGATGCCTTTCTCCTCGGAGAAGCGGCCAAAGTAAAGGACGTAGTCTTTTTTCTCCGTCTCTTTCCACTCCACCTTGTCGATGAAGTTGTGCATTGCCACAGTCTTCGTTGCAAACAGCGGGTTGCTGTCCATTTTGCTCTTCATGAACTCCGAGCAGCAGATCATGGTGTCAATGTACTTATAGGTACCTTTCCACTTCCAGAACTCGGCTTCCATCATGCCGATGGCAGATTTTGCCGTGGAACCGTGAATACACTTGCCTTTCATGCAGTTCACGAAATGACCACCGAGGCACTTCTCACAGTTCTGGTGGGTGTTCGGATTGTTCAGCATGTGGTTCG
>ERZ1035027.829-NODE-829-length-15916-cov-70.849631_pt1 | contig 15916 bp, 19 predicted proteins | sample MGYA00520604_ERZ1035027 | MGnify/ENA primary metagenome ERZ1035027 (study PRJEB33766, sample SAMN09781743) | gut metagenome | biome: gut microbiome | host: Homo sapiens | place: Madagascar | study: EMG produced TPA metagenomics assembly of the PRJNA485056 data...
ATCTTCAATATACAAAATCACCGCATACTCAGGTACAAGCTGAATGGTTCGATGCTGCTAAACGAAAATACGGTAGTACATGTCTTCGCAAGGTAAAAGCACAGGCAGGAGGTGGTAGACATGGCAGATAAGCCTATCGGAGTAGATGCGACCGGATATGATATTCTGACAGACGCTATGAAAGCACTTCTAAATCAGTATCCGGGACTATATGACAATGAAATAATTAAATTCGAGGAGCTTGGCAAAGAATCGGGAATTGCGTTCTCAGCAGACAATGGGTCACTGGTCTATTCGGAAAAAAAAGATGTTTGTGGCGTAATGCATCAGATATGCCAGTACCCATTTTACGTGGTATATCGCACAGCATCTGACAAAGAAAGGCAGAAACTATCTGTTCAGAAGTTCCTTGACAATCTCGGCAAATGGATATGCAGAGAACCAGTTGCCATAAATGGCTCTGAGACACGTTTAAATGCGTTTCCTGAGCTTTCACAGGGGCGAGTGATAAAACGTATCACCCGTGATAACTCCTATGGTTTAGAGCCACAGGAGAGCGGCGTACAGGACTGGCTATTACCGCTGTCAGTACGCTACGAAAACACTTATGAAGTAATATAACAAGCAACAACCGGCTATCAATTGAAGATAGTCGCTAACCTACACAGCCTTTTAAAAGTTATGGGCGGAAAGGACATTTCTATGGCAGTTACAGGCAAGATTGACCGTAAATATATGGCTCACTATATCGATGCAGGTTCCCTCTGTGGGGGACTGACACCGAAGCATGAGCGTCTTGGTAAGGATCTGGAAGAGTACAATGTAGAACTCAACCCGGATACCGAAACATCTAAAAACATTCTTGGAGAATCAACATTCAAGCACAATGGCTACGAAGTTTCTTCTGATGCCGATCCGTTTTATGCAGATACTGAATCTGATCTGTTCACAGCATTACAGAAGATCGTAGACAACAGATACAAGGACGACAACCTCAAAACAAAAGCAGTTGAAGTCCATCTCTGGACAGAAGCCACATCCGGCAAATACGAAGCATATCAGCAGGATTGTTATGTTGTGCCAACATCCTACGGTGGCGATACATCCGGATATCAGATTCCGTTCACAGTGAACTATGTTGGTGATCGCGTAAAAGGAAAATTCGATATCAGTTCCGGTACATTTACAGCTGACAGCGAATAATCGTCATTTACGCAAGGAGGATTAAAAAATGGCAAAAGTAATTAACACCAAAATTGATGATGGAATTCTCATTTTTACATTTACCAATAACGAAGACGAAGTTTTTTCTTCTTTTAAGTTAAACCCGACTGATATCAATGTAGCAGCACGTGCAGAAGAACTGAAAGAATATTTTGAACAACTCAAGGATTCTATCCAGAAAGTCACTTCCGGTAAAGAAATGGCGGAGCTGAACAAACAGATTGAGGACAAGATCAACTATCTGCTCGGATATGAAGCATCAAAGGACCTGTTCAAAGAGCCGATTACAGCAACTACTGTATTCGGAAACGGACAGGTATTTGCCTATATCGTACTGGACAAGATTGCAGAAGCAATCGCACCGGAAATCGAAAAGAGAAAGAAAAAAATGCAGGCAGCAGTCAATAAGTACACGGAGAAATACACAAAATGACCGCCTATGAGCTTCCCACCTCGCTAAACATTAGTGGGGTGGATTTTTCTATTAGGACGGATTTCCGTGTGATTATTGATATTCTGATTGCCATGAACGACCCAGAGTTAGATGAACAGGCAAAAGCAGTTGTTATGTTGCAGATTCTGTTCGAGGACTGGCAGAGTATACCGCCTGAGTGCCTATCTGAAGCCTGTCAGAAAGCATCGGAGTTCATTGACTGTGGACAGTCAGATAATAATCCGAATAAACCAAAGCCCCGTTTAATGGACTGGGAGCAAGATGGAGACATGATTGTTCCGGCTGTAAACAAGGTTGCCGGTAAAGAAATCAGGTCTGTACCATACATGCACTGGTGGACGTTTTTTGGATATTTCATGGAATCAGGTGAGTGCTTGTTCAATACGGTTGTTGGAATCCGCAGCAAAAAAGCAAAAGGCGAACGCTTAGATAAATGGGAAAAGAAATTCTATCAGGAAAACAAAAACATTATTGATATAAAAACACGTCTCAGCGATGAGGAGCAAGCTTATAAAGATAAGCTGAATGAGATGTTGAACCTCAAATAGTTAGGAGGTGGACGCATGGCTGCTGATGGCTCAGTCATTATCGATACCAGAATGGACACATCAGGCGTCCAAAACGGAGTATCAGCAATCAAACAGTCATTTAATGGACTTGGCAGCGTAGTAAAAAAAATAGGTGTACTGATTGGTGGAGCATTTGCAGTTGGAAAACTTGCGCAGTTTGGGAAAGAGTGTATAGAACTTGGTTCTGATCTGGCAGAAGTTCAGAACGTGGTTGATGTTACATTTACCACTATGTCGGATAGGGTTAATGAGTTTGCAAAGAACGCCATGACTTCCGCAGGCCTGTCAGAAACAATGGCAAAACAGTATGTCGGAACATTCGGAGCGATGTCTAAGTCGTTCGGATTCTCAGAGGCGCAGGCTTATGACATGTCAACAGCTCTGACACAGCTGACTGGTGATGTAGCATCATTCTACAATATCAGTCAGGACTTGGCTTATATCAAGCTAAAATCCGTATTTACTGGCGAAACGGAAACATTGAAAGATCTTGGCGTGGTAATGAGCCAGTCGGCACTTGACCAGTACGCGCTTGCAAATGGCTACGGAAAAACCACATCCGCAATGACCGAACAGGAGAAAGTGGCTCTTCGTCTGGCTTTTGTACAAGACCAGTTGTCGGCTGCATCTGGTGATTTCGTCCGTACTTCTGATTCCTGGGCGAACCAGGTGCGAGTTATGCAGTTACAGCTGCAATCGCTCAAGGCAACAGTCGGACAGGGGTTAATTAATATTTTCACACCTGTTCTGAAAGTTATTAATATTCTGCTTGGCAAACTGGCAACTCTGGCAAATGCATTCAAAAGCTTTACGGAACTGATTACCGGAAAAAAATCATCTGGTCAGACAAGTGGAAGTGGAGCAGGGCTTGCTGGAACGGATGCGATCGCAGACACAGCAGACCAGTACGGACAGGCTGCGGATAATGCGGAAAAATTGGCGGATGCAACGAATGATAACGCCAAGGCTACGAAAAAAGCAAATAAAGCAACCAAGAGCTATCTTTCATCTTTGGACGAAGTGCATAAAGCTACATCTACGGGCAGTGATTCATCTTCCACACCGTCTTCATCCAGTGGAGGTGGTGGAACAGGAAGCAGTCTTCCAAGTGCAGTCGGAAATGTGGATTATGGCAGTCTGGCAGAGGGCGAAACCGCACTTGACAAGATTAGTGATTCTGCAAAGAAACTTGCCGACCTGCTCAAGAAACTCTGGAAGCCATTCCAGGATGCTTGGAAAAAAGAGGGCAAGAATACTATTAACGCAGCACAAATCGCTTTGTCTGGAATTGCAAAGCTCGCTAAGAGTGTAGGCAAATCGCTTGTAGAAGTCTGGACAAATGGAACAGGTACGACAATGCTTACGACCATGCTGCGGATTGCTCAGAATGTGCTTAAAACTATTGGTAATATTGCTTCCGGCTTCGCAGATGCGTGGAACAAGAACAGTGTCGGAACGCAGATTATACAGAATATTGCAGATGCCCTTGTGGTGGTTATGCAGTTTGTTGAGAAAATCGCAGAGGATACAGCAACATGGGCGGCAAATTTGGACTTCTATCCGTTGTTGGAGTCTATCAGCAATTTAACCAGTACATTTGCTCCAATTTTAGAACCCATCGGGAATGTTCTTGAATGGATCTATAAAAATATTGTCCTTCCGATGCTTAAATGGGTGATTGAGACAGGGCTTCCGACAGTGATTAACCTAGTGTCTGATTTGGCAGGATTTTTTGCAGACCACCAATCAATCATTGAGGCATTCGGTGCAGCTCTTATAGGTGCATTTGCCGCAGGAAAGATCGCAGTACTGGCTAAAAGCATCAGTGGAAGTATCACAACCGTTATAGATTTTACAAAAGGTCTTATAGCTCTGATGACTGGTTCTGGTGGAATCATGGGCGGTATCAAAGCTATTGCAACAACCATCGGAACTGGTGGAGTGTTCGCTATCGCAGTTGGAGCAGCTATCGCAATCGGCGTTTTACTGTACAAAAACTGGGACAAAATCTGCGAAGCTGCAACAAAACTCAAAGATTGGGTGATTGAAAAGACTCGTGCTTTAGGCGAAACGGTAACTCGTACATTGAGTAATTTAGGCAATAAAATTTCTACAATTTGGAGCAATATGTTGTCAAATGCCCATGAAAAATGGAACGCTATGTTGGCAACAATAGGCGATTTTGTTGGAAAAATCAAAGATGGAATTGTAGAAAAATTTACATCTGCCAAAAACAAAGTTGTTGAGATCTTTGGCGGAATTAAAGATACAATTCGCAACATTCTGAACAAAGTTATTGGCATTGTAAACGGTGCAATCGGAACCGTCAACAGCGCGATTGGTGGAATTGAATCCGCATTATCATTCGGACCGTGGGAAGTGCCTACACCATTCGGTTCTAAGACAATCGGATTTAGCGCAACATTTCCGAGAGTTCCGACAGTTCCGTACCTCGCTAAAGGTGCAGTCATTCCACCAAGGAGTGAGTTCTTGGCAGTACTTGGTGACCAGAAACAGGGTAATAATATTGAAACACCAGAAGCATTACTTAGAAAGATTGTTCGTGAGGAATCTGGTGGACAGAATAGCGGTGGAAACGTCAGATTTACCGCTCAAATCAATCGTAGAACGGTATTTGACGAAATTATTGAAGAGGCTAAGTTAAGACAGAATACGAGCGGCAGAAATCCGTTTGAACTGGCATAGGAGGTGAGCGCATGGCATCTATATTATTGAGCAAATCTATAACGGACAGGTACAGAATAAATGGCAAGCGCATGCCTCAGCCAGATAAGGATATGACGTGTAATTTTGAAACAACATATTCAGGAGGCAGTGATCGTACACAGTTCGGAAAAGCCATATTGGTTCCGCTATTTACAGTTATCCAGTATGGCTACGAGGCTAGCAACATACCGGTGAACGAAGCAGAAGAACTCATAAATGCAATAATACACGGAAAGCCTTTTAATTTGTACCACTATTCCATCAGACACCATGATTGGCGCACAGAATCATTCTATGTTGGAAAGGGAACGTTTTCCCTGGCTTGCGCGGCACCTGGTGAAGAATACTATTCCAAGATATCTTGCAACATGCAGGGGGTGAATCCACTTGATTAATGTATCAGACGCATTCAAACAGAAACTACAAGACGGAGAAAAAGTCTGGCAGGAAGTGGAAATCACTTTCCCTGACGGAACTGTAAAAACCGTAAAAGATGAAATTATGGGTGAAAACTGCACCTTTTCTGATTGCGCGGAAAGCAGCAGCTTCCCAATTGGTTGTGTCGTATCCAAGTCCATGACGCTTGAGTTAGACAACTCTCAGGATCAATGGAAGAATTATTATTTCTATCAGGCAAAAGTCCATGCATATCTCAAAATGCAGATTGATGCCGGTACGGTCGAAACCATCGACAAAGGCGTATATACAATCACAACACCGGAGCAGTATGGTGAATTGCTTAACTTTACAGCCTTGGATGATATGTATAAAGCAAATACAACTTATACGTCCAACCTGACCTTGCCGCAATCAATAGAAACTCTTGTCAGAGATGCATGCGAAACTCTTGGCATTCCGTCAGGAGTTTCCATGGCACATGGCAATCTTATCGTGTCAGAACTCCCCGAAAACATGACATTTCGCCAGTTATTCGGATGGGCGGCAATGATTGAGACTGCTAACGCCCGTCTGGACAATAAAGGGTACTTGCAGTTCATTAAATGGGATTTTTCCAATCTGCAAGAAGATTACAGCGCAGTAGTGGACGCTGATGGAAATGTCAGATTTAAAGGCGGTGCAAGTATTGATTCAGAGAATTTTATTAGTCCAGCAGGGAACTGGACAATTGACAATGATGGATTCTTGACACTGATAGAATCGACTGCTGATACTGCTGAAAAACTTAAGGACTTTTTTGAGAGTCCGACCGTATCCAGCGACGATATTGTGATTACTGGGGTCAAACTCAAGAATAAGGAAAATGAATCCGTGCACGGAAACACAGGATATGTCCTTGAACTGGAGAATGATCTTGTAAGTGACGCTGATCTGGATACTGTGGCTGCTCAAATTGGCGACTCTATTATTGGAATTAAATTCCGCAACATGTCTGGAGAACTTGCATATAATCCACTCATTGAGTTCGGAGACATGGCGTATACTTATGATCGCAAATGGAACAGGTATATCACTCCGCTTACAGATGTATCCTGCTCCGTTAACGGAAAAACCACTGTAAAGACTCAAGCCGATGACCCTATCAGAGGGCAGAGTAAGTTCCAGTCAGAATCCACTAAGGCAATCGTAGAAGCGAGACGACTTGTCAAAAAAGAGCAATCTGCTAGAGAGATGGCAGTGCAGAGACTGGAAGAAACTTTAAAAAATTCTTCTGGTCTCTATGAAACATCCGTACCTCAGGAAGATGGTAGTGTAATAACTTATCTTCACGACAAGCCTACACTCAAAGAATCGAAAAACGTTATTAAGTTCACAGCAGAAGCCATCGGAGTAAGTAATGATGGGGGAGAGACGTATCCTTATGGTTTCTTCTTAACAGGTGACCTCATCGCAAAAATCCTGTATGCACATGGAATTAACGCTGATTATATCAACACAGGCGCACTGACCGTAAAGGACGAGAAAGGGAATGTTATTTTCCAAGCGGACATCGACACTAAAACAGTCAGGATGTCCGCTGATGTAATCCAGATCGGAGATAAAACCTTATCTGCCAAGATTACCGAACTTGAAAATTCTATATCTCAGGGAGTTAATATATCCGTAACCCTGTCCAATGATTATCAAGCAATCCCGGTGGATGTTGACGGAAATATCATTGGTGATTTTCCAGATGTCAGGACTGAGGTTAACGCTTATTACGGAACTACGGACATATCTTCCGAATGTTTATACACAATTACAACTTCGGACAACATAGCAGGAAACTGGAACTCAGATACTCATACTTATACAGTGACGAGTCTCACAGCAGACTCAGGCTGGGTGGATATTAGAGTAACTTATTTGCAGACGCTCTCAATAACTCAGAGGTTTACTGTAGTTAAGTTATATTCAGGACCGTCAGGAGAACCCGGGATGACTTATATCCTGGACTCATCAGATACTGTCATTGTACGTTCAAATAATGGTACTTATTCACCAGACAGGATTACGTTTTCAGCTTATTCCAGAAAGGGAGAAGAAAGTCGAGAGCCTTATTCCGGCAGGTTTGTTATTGAAGAGACTTCCGATGGAAAGACTTGGAAAACTGTATATACCAGCACATCGGATGAGGAAAGCGTAACAGATCATTTAAATAATGTTTTGGTATATCATAAGCTCAACGGACTTGTGACTCAAAACGTTGCGTTGTCTGATGATAACAAAAACCTCCTTGGCGTTCCAAGGGAAGTCAGTAAGGTACGATGTAGCTTGTATGCCGCCGGTGGAACTACCACACTAATTGACCAGCAGACAGTTCCAGTTGTAATTGAGATGGACAACCTGACGCAATCAGATATTGTCGATATCCTGACCAGTAATGGTGAGTGGAAAGGGCTGTACTACTTAAATGGCAGATTGTATATCTCATTTGATGCCGCCAGAGGTGGAACGTTAAAACTTGGTGGCAAGGCGAACGGTAATGGGAAACTATATTGGTATGACTCCTTTGATAATTTGATTGGAAATTTCGATAATGAAGGAATATTAATCGCTAACCCCGATTTAGATGACAGCGGATACAGAATAGGCAAAAACGGTATAGAATTTATTATTAATTCAAAAGCCTCGGGTGATGTCATTGTTACAGAGGGTGGGGGCATTAGTATTGTTGATATTGGCGGAAAGCTTGCTGTTAATGTTGATTGTTATCAATTAACATCGGATTATGGGATAATCGATGAAGCAACAATAAATAAAATCAATAGCAACAAAAAAGCGTTAGAAATCGGTGGGAATCTTACAATCAATGGATACGCAGCCCTCAAAAAGCTCGATATTGATAGCACTGCAAAAACGCTTACGGTAAGCAGTAATGGCACTGTTTTTAAATCAAGTTCCTCTTCTAAGCGTTATAAAGACATTGGTGCAACTGTCTCCAAGAAAGACATTGACGACTGGTACAACATCGAATCATATTGGGCAAAATACAAGAATGGATACCTCAGAGAAGGGGATGAGAACGAAGGGCGATACATTCCAATGTTCGTCGCTGAAAACGTAGCAGAGCACCTTCCAGAAGCGTCCATACACGAAAACGGTCTTATTGAGGACTGGAACGCACGTGTAATGATACCGGCAATGTTTGCAATGATTAAGCAACAACATGAAGAGATTAATGAATTGAAACAAATTGTCAAAGAATTACAGGGAGGTGAATAAACATGGACTCTTATATTGTGCAAACTTTGGATTCTATAGCGGAATCAACACCATCAGATACAGATGTGCTTTTGATTGGAGCTAATAGTGGAACAGTATTTGGGAAAGTACCTGTTAACGATTTTTTAAAATTCAATCAAGTCCCAAAAGTAAAAAGAATCACTGTCAATGTAGGTGATTTGACTGCCAATGCGAATAAAGAGACATCTGTTGGAACTGAGCTTGATGCAGACGCTTATACTCTTTTGGCTGTGTCGGCAGTCGCAAAAGGCGGTATTCCATTCATGGTGTCCGTGAATAACATATCAATATCATCACTTAATCTTGTGTGCCGGTCGAACGTGCCGACTACAAACAGAACTGTAGATGTTGTAATTGTGTACTACTAGGAAAGAAGAGATTGATCATGGCAAAAAAAGAATATAAGGGAATTGACGTATCCAGCTGGCAGGGGAAACCTGACTGGACGAAAGTAAAGAAAAGTGGCATAGAGTTTGCAATCTTACGAATTCATCAGAAAGATGGGGAAGATGCCAGCTTTGAGCATAACTATAAAGGCTGTAAAGCCAATGCAATCCCTGTAGGTGGATATAAATACAGCTACGCCCTGACACCGGCACAGGCACTGGAAGAAGCGGAGGACACACTGAGTGTTCTGGCAGGAAGAGGACTGGATTTTCCAGTATTCTATGATCTTGAGTGGAACTCACAGAGAAAACTTGGCAGTGCAGCCATTGAAAAGATTGCAGAAGCATTCTTGAACTGTATCAAAAAAGCCGGATATAAGGTAGGGATTTACTGTAACATGGACTGGTACCAGAACGTTCTGACTGAAAAGCTGAGAAAATACGACCTCTGGCTTGCCAGATACCCAGCAAACGATAACGGAACTGTGCAGGAAAGACTCAGACCGTCTGTGGGTGTAGGCTGGCAGTATTCCAGTAAGGGGAAAGTTCCGGGAATTAACGAAAATGTGGATATGGATGTGTTCTATACAGATTATCGGACGGAACAGAAAGGAGAAACAACAGTGAACAAAACAAAATTACAAAAATTCACAGAACTCGGTGATTATTATGCCTCAAATGATGGATACCTTGAAAAGAAAAGCAATGCTTATCTGGATGATTTTAAAAAGAATGCAGGATATAACAATTATACCAAATTTGCGCGTGACATAAATTCGTGGGGGCAGCCGGGGTGTCAGGGACAGCCATGGTGTGCAGTATATCAGTTCTGGAAACTGGTCAATGTTCTGGGAATCACAAAAGCATTGCAGATTATGGGAGGTGGTTTCTATAATTGCGTATCCATCACTAATCATGCCAAATCTAACGGAACATGGCATAATTCCCCGAAGGTTGGTGCGTTGGTTATCTTTCGTAACGGTTCCCATGTTGGTTCTGTTCGTAGTTTTAATGGTAGCGTTATATATACCAACGAGGGAAACACTTCAAGTGCTGCCGGAGTAGTCGCAAATGGTGGGGCAGTCCGTAACAAATCCTATTCCATTAACGATTCTGCAATTGACGGTTATGTATGGATTGACTGGGGAACTGAGAAGCCGGTATCTACTAAATGGAAAGCAACCGGAACAGCTACATCTACAGTTGATGACCTGTACATCCGTGAGACACCGAACGGTTATGTTCTCGGAAAAATCAACAAGGGAAACCGTGTTGAGATCAATGGTGAAAAGTCTGGAATGTGGTCAAAAATCAAAGTCGCAGGAATCGGCATTGGTTGGGCGGCAACCAAATATCTCAAAGTTGACGGAACTGAAAGCAAACCTACCATAATCACCAATAAGCAGGACAAGACACAGCGTCTTTTTGTCGGAAAAGTATCTGCGGCATCCACAGTTGTACGCACGTGGGCTGGTGACAACTATCCGTCTATAAAGAAATGGCCTAAGCTTACGAAAGGAAACCTTGTTGACGTGATGAATTTCACCCAGAAAGCAACAAACGGTGCTTCATGGTATTATGTCCGCGTTGCAGGCAAGTACTACGGATTTGTGGCTGCAAAAGATATCAAAAAAGTATAAAAATATCCCGGGGTTAATTCCCCGGGAATTTCTTTTTTATTTACTGACAGCATCTATGTACTGGCGAATCTGCTCATAGATGTTGTCGATAGAATGTTACGCCACAATTAATTATTTTCTTGAATTTTGGGGAAAATGTCTAGCTCAAAATTAGCCTCGTTCCCATGTCCATAAGCATTTCTCTTATCTTTTGAGTAGACTACTTTTTCAATCAGACTCTTGAGCATTTTATTTTTTGACTCCGCATCAAGACCCCAATAGTTGTTTAACATTTCTTCACAACGAGGAATAAATGCTGACTGTTGGCTCATAATGTCTTTATCGTGTTCGACTTCTTCTTTTATTTTTTTGATAGCATCGGCGCATGTCTGGATAGCTGCTGCTATTGTCTTGGAACGCTCAATGAAAATTTCCGTGGTGTAGATTCCTTGTTCAAGTAGATCATACTGCTTTGCTTTTTGAGCATTTAAGCTTTCCAGCTCACTTTCTTTTTCACGTATAAGATTTTGCTTAGATACTATACCGGAATTGATAGTGCTAGACGGAACATTAATATCATTGTTTAACTTATATTCTTCTGCGATCTCCTCGATTCCATCAATCACAGCTTTTTCAACCAGAGATAACTTGCTACTTACTGTAGGACAGGATGTATATGGACACATGAGGGTATCTTCCTGTCCGCGTTTTTGATAAGGGCGGCGAACCATGGCACGACCGCATTTGCTACAGTATACAATTCCTGCGAGCGGATTACGAACCGTGTTTTTTATGCTGATCGGACGGGGTGGATTCTTTTGGCGTATCTCTTGCACGGAATTATACAGATCGTCTGATATAATAGCCGGATGTAATCCTTCACAGATAAGGACGTCCCTAGACCGTGGGCGCGTCTTAATTACTTGACCGTTCTGTATAGTCTTCACTGTTTTTCTTCCGTTCCATCGTATTTTTCCGATGTATACCGGATTTGTCAGGATTCCCTGTATACTGGCAGGAGTCCAGTCACCGCCTAGTGCAGATTCTATTTTCATGTCGTTTAATTTACGCACAATCTTTGCAACTCCGATTTGCTCACAGCCATCACCGGCGTACCAGGTGTATATCATCTTTACGATCTCGGCTTGAGCCGGAACAGGTCTAAGGGTATAACCTTTTTCTTTTTCAAGTTTTACTCTTTCATATCCGTAAGGCGGTTTGTTACCGCAGTACTTCCCCTCTTTGACCGATGAGATTCTACCATTATTCAATCGACGCTTGATGGTTTTATACTCTCTGCGGCTCATAAATAGTCCAAACTCAAAATATTCTTCATCAAATTCGTTGTTCGGATCGTATATTTTTGTTGGGGTGATAATCTTCGTGTCAGAGTATTGAAAAGCTCTGGACACAACGCCCTGGTCGATGGTATCGCCTCTGGCAAGACGTTCTACTTCGACGACTAAAACACCGTCCCACAGCCCGGATTCCACTTCGTGAAGAAGTTTTTGCATGACTGGACGCGCGGAGATTGTTTCACCGGAAACTACTTCTCTGTAGATGGCACCAATACTATAGCCTTGCCTTTTTGCAAGATCTAGTAAGATATGTTCGTGTCTGGCAAGAGTTTCACTCTCTCCATGCGCTTCAGCTTCCCGATCGGCTCTGGATTTCCTTAAATAGATGCATACTGATTCATTCATTTTATCATTCTCCTTTTTTGCACTTGTATGGCAATCCCGGAGATGATATACTTAATGTGTAGGTAAGATTTTTCTCTGGAATTGTCTTATTTTTCAAAACCGGTTCCCGTTGGTAGCGAGAGCCGGTTCTTTTTTTTTACATTTATTCTATTTCATCAATATCAAGAGAATACCCCAGTACTTCTCCGACAGTTGTACATTTTCCTTTTAGTGTGACTGTATCACCTTTTGCCATTGATGCGACTTTTGAACGCTGCTCATCATTTTTAATCTGGCACTGAACGCCGATTATCGCATATTCATCGTCAGAATAGAGGGAGATATATTTTCCAGATGAATCAATGTTCCCGAGTCTACCAGTGATTTCTAAGTACTGTCCTTTGTATTTATCAGATGCTCCCATGGCATTATTATCAAGATCAGACATCATATCATTGACAGAAACAGCAGTATATTCGATCGGCGCAGTTTCTTCTTTTTGCTTAGTATCAGCTTCTTTCTTCTCTGAAGAGGTAGCGGTTGCTGTGCTTTTACCTGATTCCGAATCACTTTCACCAGCTACAGCTCCGATGATCGCTCCGACAAGGATTATCAGCACAACCCATTTTAGTTTGCCACCCTTTAATTTCTTTCGGCACTGTGGGCAGACCTTGGCATCTGCTGGAATCTCTGTTTTACAATATTTGCATTTCTTTGTTTTCTCTGTACTCATACTACAGTTCCTCCTTATACTTTTGAGTTGATTCTAGCACAAATTGGAATGATTTAGAATGTTTTTTGACAAAATTTTTATCTCGAAATTTGTCATATTCATTTAAAGTGGCATAAAAATGTGTTATCATGTATTATGTTAAGTTGTTTTCTGTCTAAAAAAAGAGGAGATATTTTGAAATTAGCTAAAAAAGTTATAATTCTTGTCGGGATAATATTGATAATCAGTTACATAGTTCATGTTCCGGGTCAGGCGCGAAACCACTCATGCAAGAGTTCTACGGTCAGCCTTGCCAGGCAAGCTAATAGGCATACTACGGTCAAAAGAAGTGTTCCTGACCGGATACAGTTTCTTTTCGTGCTGATATCCTGCATAGGTCCACATATAGTGCATTTTATGTTCGATATTGCGAATATTTTCTTTGCGATCACGCATATTCTCATCTACCACTGGCAACTGGCGAGAGGTAACTTGGATGCATCCCGTTTTAGTGGACTTGTAGGGTGATATAATAAGAACAGATGTTCTGATGTATATTTCCCACTGTCCAGGCATATACTGTAGTAAAGTTTCAATCGGGGAGGGTTATTATGGATTATAAGAAGGAAATTATTGAGATGATAGATAAAATAAATGATGACAGTCTGCTTGAATTTTTCTATAGATTCATTGCCAGAGTATTAAAAAACCGGGGAAATTAATCCCCGGCTTTAATTTTGGAATAGAGAGCATCTACGTAGCCATAAACTAACTGTTGGTCATCTTTTGGAAGATTAGTGAGTTTTTCAATGCAGGACAGTAGCTGCGGATTTCCTGAGATATCTGCGACTAATTCTGCATTGTCTGGCTTATGTTCCGTCCATCCCATTAAGTAAGCAGGCGATACGCCTAATGCCTTAGCATAGTCACGCACTTTCTTTATAGAAAGTTCTCTTGAATTTTCAACCTTATTCACGGAAGATCTTGACTTATATCCAAGTTTTAATGCCAGTTCTTCTTGCGTCATGTCTAAATTTTCACGGCACTTTCTAATTCTTTCTCCTATGTTCATGGAGTTTACCTCCTTTCTGCTTACAATGAGAGTATAACATGTGTTGAAAAATATTTCAACATTTTTTGAAAATATTGTTGACAAAAATATCAACATGGGTTATAGTGTTAAATGTAGACAGAAACATCAACAAAAAAGAAAGGAGGAGCATGAATGGTTGATACTCCATTGCTTGAACAGAGAATTAAAGACTCTGGAAAGAAATATGGATATTTAGCTGAGAAACTAGGCATTTCAAGGCAGTATTTCAGAATGAAATGTAAGAACAAGGCAGACTTCACAAACAGGGAAACAGATATTCTCTGTAGTGAGCTTGGAATCACATCGCTTACTGAGAAAGAAAAAATTTTCTTTAAAAAGTAGACAAAAACATCTACAAAGTTCTTAACTAGAATAGGAGGTGAAAACAGTGGACGCAAAACCAATTATTTCAATTGAAAATTCCGGTAACATGACAAGAGTAAAATTCTTGGGAATCGACATTAGCAAGGCATTAACAGATGTTTCATACAGGACTGCGAAATTAAATAATTCGATCACCCTCGATATTAATATTGTCAGTTTAATTGATGTTCTGTGCGAGATCACACCGGAAGATTTGGAAAGGGCACAGGAAATCCTTGCACCATGCAAGGAATCCCGTGCACATCTCAAAGAAATCATTTCATAGAAATTTCGTGAAGAATTTCGTCGGTTAAGGAAACGGTTTCAAGGATATCGGAACTGATGGAAATATATCCTTTAGCTGCAAGTTCTCTCATAGCTATATTCTCGATGGCAGAGAATTGCGTGCTATCAAATGAATTTTGACCTGTTTCTTTATAGTGAGAAATGATTCTCTTTAAGAGATCTTCCTGAATAATATCCATAATATTCTCCTTTCTCAATACTCAGCATGTCAGTGCCTGTACTTACAGGATAGGAGAACGAATATAAAAAGTCAAGGTAGAGAGGTGAAGAAAATGAAACGCCATCCGATTATGGAATATGTGATTCCAGCAATTGTAGCAAGTGTGGCAACAGTTTTAATCCGTTTAGTGCTAGGGTGGTAAGAACCGAAACAATAATCGGAATAGCCACATCTTTCAATAATAACTTTTTAAATTCATGCTTTCTTTCAGCAATATAAGATTTTCCCTGTTCGGAAATCGTAATAGAAAGAGTTTTTCCTTTTACATATCTAACCTGACCGTCTTGATTGATTCTAGGAAAAGATTCTCTATTAACAGAAATTAATTTTTCTTCTTCAAGAAAACTGGAAATTTTGATTTCATTTTCCGAAAGAGAAGAATATTCAATCTTTTCTTTGCTTGAAAGATATTTCAAGAAATTAAATTGTTCTTTATTGAGATACACAATATCACCTCCCTCTACTGGGAGTATATCACAAGAAAGGAGAGATTGTAATGGCAGTAATCAAAACAATCAAAATGGGATCTGGGGTAATCAGAATACATGATGATTACTGCAAGGATAATACACCGGAAGACAATCAGAGGATTGTAGATGAGTGTTCAAGAATTATCTTGGACTACTACAGAAGAAAAGAAGCAAATTTGATGTGAGTGCCCCGGAGGGAGTCAACCCCTCCACCCCGGAGCTTTGCACCCACTAAAGCACACTTAGTGGATAGATACATTATAGTTCTCTATCTGCTAATTGTAAAGACAAATAATAACAAATAAGGAGAAATTAGCTAGATATGAGTGAAAATAAAAACGAAAAACAGTTTACATGGGACGACATTGAAGTAGCACTTGCAACTGAAATTGTCGAGGAAAGCAAGA
>ERZ1035027.831-NODE-831-length-15894-cov-11.263337_pt1 | contig 15894 bp, 20 predicted proteins | sample MGYA00520604_ERZ1035027 | MGnify/ENA primary metagenome ERZ1035027 (study PRJEB33766, sample SAMN09781743) | gut metagenome | biome: gut microbiome | host: Homo sapiens | place: Madagascar | study: EMG produced TPA metagenomics assembly of the PRJNA485056 data...
ACTCTCCGTGCCAAAACTGGAATTAGTCCCCAGCACCAGCTTCCGCGGGGTGGGGTAGTAGTTGTCAAGTCTCAAAGTATGTACCATGCTCTACCTCCTTAACAGCACAACAGTTTCTCGGAGTTGATTACGATTGGCTCTCTCATGGTTTCATTTCTCATATAGTGTGCCTAAATCCAGCATGCCGCCGGTGGAAGCAGCTTTGTACCCGGCAAGGCTGATCTCATGTACAATCGTTTGTTCAGTCATATATGTTCTCCCGTTTCACCAGTCGTGTGTGTCCAAAGAAAGCTAATAAATCAGCTTCATGGTGTTTCTCATTTCTTATGCAATTTTATAGACTGTTGCGCCGAAGCCCCAGTCCCAGCTATTTGTGGTGCAGCTGATGGTGCAGTCTCCACTGATACCTGTAACTGCATAGACAAAAGCTGCGTTGTGATAGTGGGGTCCTCCGTCAGTGTGGTCACGCCAAGGGCAATCTGAGAGTTTAGTGACAGTTCCGCTGCTGACAGTAGGCGCATTGATCTTGGTCGTATTTGAGCCGTAGACAATTACAAGTACCACATTGGCCCCAGAGACCGTCGTGCTCCAGTTAAGAGCCGAAGCAGCAGTGGTGTAGTAAGTTCCTGCAAGGTTAACATCGACATTTTTCGCCTTCACATTCCCGCTCCCATTATGATAACCAGAGGGAATGATCGCCACGCCGCCGGGGGAGAGCGTTGCCCCCCAGCTGCCTCGGTTCGGCATGCGGCCCTCTTTGATGGTTTTGCTGCCCGCGTAGAACTTATTCCCTGCCAGCACATTGCCCTCGGTGGCGGTGGCCTGTGCCAGCTTGGACGCGCTTAATCCACCGCCGCCGTTAAAATCCAGCCGGCTCCCGTCAAAGGTAAACAGCACCCAGCGCCCGGCAGCCACACAGTCACCGTCCGCCGCATCCGCGCCGCAGTACGCCGGTACAGCCTTGCCGTTTACCGTCCATGTATCGCCCGCACTCCATGCCGCCGGGACCTTAAACCGCCCCACCGCGCCGGTGCCCTTCAGTGCGTAGACTTTGCCGGACTTCGTACAGCTGTACAGCTGCACCGCCGCATCAAGGCTCAGACCCGCCGGGTCATACTCGCCCTTGGTCATCACGGCAGTGCCCGCGTGCAGTTTGGCAAGCTCTGTCTCGATCTGCTGCAAAAAGGCAGTGAAGGCGGCGTTCATCACGCCGGTGTCAACGCTGTCCATCGTATCGCGCATCAGCCCGCAGCAGGTGCTGTCCAGCCGCAGGTCCACAATGTTGTCTGCGCTGATCTTCGTAGCGCCGCGCGGGCGCGTCACGCGGTACAAAAAGATCTCATCGTAGTCATCATCCCGGCGCAGCTCCGGCAGGGCAGGGGAGGCCGAGGCCGTGCCCGTGCGCACCTCCAGCCCTGCCGTGTTGGTGTTCTTGTCGTAGGTCAGGGCAACGGCATCCCAGCGCGGGTTTGTGCCGTCCGCGTCCGTAAAGGCCAGCTGGGTATTGGCCAGCAGGTAAGGGAACGCCGCCCAGTATGTACCGGGGTGGATGCACCCCACACCGGGGCCGATGGTCAGTGTGTTGTCGCCGTTGGCCGTGGCGGTAAAATCCGCCGCGTGCAGTATACCGCGGCTGCGCGCAGCGTAAGCCGCGCCCAGCGCCTCGGCGGTATACTCTTTATTGTCCAGCGGCCAGCAGGTAAGCTCTGTCATTTGGCTCACTCCTTAAATGTGAAATGGTCCAGCACCGGCTGCAGGCTGCCGCCGGTGCTCTCATAGATCAGGCGGATACTCGCCACACGCGCCACAGCACTCAAGCCCAGCTCCTCCACCCGCACCGGCACCAGATCGCCCAGCTCGTAGTCCGTGCCGTAGATCAGGTTGGTGTTGGCCGCGGTGCATTTCAGCTGCCGCGTGCTCATGTGGTTCTTCAGCGCCGCGCGGGCGTAGTTCTGCACGGCAGCCTGATACTCCGCCTCGCTGTATTCGGCGTCGCTTGTCGTGCCGTCGGCGTTCTGCACGGTGTATTTATGCCGCACGCTGCTCCCGTCTACCCATAGCTCCCGCCGGGCATTGCCGCTGGCCGTCATGTCGCCCAGCTCGCAGAAGTACCGGGTAAAGCTGTCGTTCTCGCCGGGCTCCTCGCCGCCGCACAGCACCACGTTGGCGTAATCGCTCGCGTCCTGCGTGTACACCGCGCCGGATAGATTCTGCATCCGGGTGGAAAAATAACCGTTGTACAGCGCCGTGCCCGGCACGCTTCTGTCTTTGCCCTGCAACAGCTCCAGCGTCTGGGCGGCGGTGGCAGGGTCAAAGCGCACCCGGCCCCCAAAGCCGCCCGCCTGCATCAGCTGCACGGCAGCGCTGGCGCAGTCCGCCCAGGCCACCGTCTCCTCGCAGGGGGCCGTAAACCCGGCAGCATCAGGCACGGCCACGCCCAGCCCGCGCAGATTGGTACGGCAGACCTCCAGCAGGCCCGCCGCGCCGTCCGCGATGGTGCGGCTCCCGCGGGCGGTCCGCCTCTTGAACAGGCACAGGCTGAACTTCCCGCGCACCGTCATTCGGTGGTTGTCTCCGTCGGCCTCCGCCGCCAGCACCACCGCGGCCAGACCGGGGGTATCCGGGTTGTACAGCACCGCGTCCAGCACCAGCAGCGCGCGGTTCGTCTCTGTCGCCGCGCAGACCAGCTTGAACTCGCCCAGATCATCAAACGCCGGCATCCATTGCAGGCTGTCCGCGCTCTCCGCCATGCCCACACGCACACCGTCATGGTATACATACAGGCGCAAAAGGTTATACACCGCTCGCCACCCCCTTCGGGGCCGTGACGATGGCCGTCAGGTTCTCGTTACCCTCGTCCGCCGTCATCCGCAGCACATTGTCGCCGGGTGTCAGCATCATCCACAGGTCGCTGTCAATGTCCAGCAGCCGGAATCCGTTGTCCTCCGCGCCGTCTGCCGTGTAGTACCGGCAGCCGCGGTTTCCGTCCGCTGTGCAGATGACCGCGCGCTCATGCGCCTGCATCGTGGTATTCAGCCGGATGAAGGTCCGCGTGCCGTTATTCCACAGCATCGGGTTCTTCACCTTGGCCGCCGCCTGTAAATACAGCGTAAAGGCCGTCTCGGCGTTGCCGTCGTTGACAAAATTCGTGTACATATTGTGCTTGTACCGGCTGATCGCGAAGTTTCCCGCTGTCGAGACAGGCGTCGGGAACCAGGCGGGCTCCATGCCGCCCAGCAGCATCCGGGCCGTGTCCTCGGTGCGCCAGTAGGGGAATGCCGCTTTCAATTTGAACTGAAAGTTCAGCAGGTTGGCCCCGCCGCTCACAATAGGCGTCTGCGCGGGCACAACGTCCAGGTACCAAACCGTGCTTCCCACCGTCTTGCACCAGCGTCCCGCCGTCAGGGGCCGCACCAGCTTCTTCAACAGCGCCTCGTTGGCGTCCAGGTCCCGCAGGATAGCCCCCGTCACGGTCACGCTGCGCTCACCGACGGACTGGTTGGTGATCGTCTTGCCGGTCTGCCCGTAGGACTGGCTCGTTTTCGTCTCGATGTCCAGCCCGTCGTCGCCGCTCATATCGGTGATCCAGAAATCGCTGTCCACGGCAAACCGCAGGCTTCGGCCATCCGCGGCCTGATAGGTATATACCGGCACGGTCCGCGCCATGCTGCACCGCCTCCTTTATGGGATCCCCCACCGCAGCCGGTTCATCATATCCTCCGCCTCGCGGGTGAGCTCGGATTCCGACAGGCTGTCGTGGGTGTAGAAATTATTCGTCTGCTGGTAGGCAACACCGGGCTGCGGCTGCCAGCTGGTTGCCGCCGTCTGCTGGTTGCCGCGCAGCACGCCCGCCACCTGCAGCTGCATGGGCTGGGCCGTTGTAAGCGCCAGCGCATCGGCGGCATCCTCGACCATCCACAGGTTGTCCCGGATGCCCTTGGCAAGCCCGCTCATAAAATCGGGCATCCACTGCTCATACAGCCGCAGCGGCCCCACGTCCGGGCGGGAAAAGTGAATATAGGTTGCAATAGTGGACGCCACATTCTTCACAGCGCCCACAACAGCCCCCACAGACCCCGTGATGCCCTTGACAAGGCCCATAATCATATCTTTTCCCCACTCGATGAACTTGGCGGGTAGGCTCTTTATATAATTGATTCCGCCGTCCAGCACAGACTTGAAGCCGGAAGTCAGCGCGCCCTTCATCCCCTTGATGCCGTTGCCCAGGAGCTTGATGATGTTCCCGCCCAGATTCAGCCAGTTGAAGGCTGTAATCACATTGGCAACCGCCATCAGGATTTGCGGGATGTTTTCCACCAATGTCGGTATCGCCTGGATAAGTCCCTGTCCCAGCGTGATGATCAGCTGCACGCCCGCCGCCAGCAGCTTCGGTGCGTTGTCGTTGATGATGCCCGCAATGTCCGACACAATGCCCGGCAGATACGCGATCATCGTCGGCAGACCGTCCATCAGTCCGGTTGCCAGATTCAAAATGAACTGAATGCCCGCATCCACCAGCTGCCCGGCGTTTTCGCGCAGGCCGCTGGCAAGGTTCGCCACAACCGGCAGGGCCTGCGCCAAAAGCTGGGGGATGCCGGTCACAAGGCCCTCGCCCAGCTTGCCCAGAAGATCAATACCGGTCTGCAAAAGCTGCGGCCCGATGTTGGTTGTCAGGTCGGTAAATACCGCCGCCAGACCCTGCGCCAGCCCCGCAATGCCGTTCTGCTGCACGCTCTCGGACAGTGTCTGCAGGTAGCCGCCCACCAGCGCCACGGCCTCGCCCAGCCGCCCGCTCACGGCATCAAACAGGGCCGTGCCCAGGTTCTGGGCGTTGGTTTTCACGCCGTCCAGCTTGTAGGCCATCGTGTCGGTCATCGTGTCATAGGCCGTCTGTGTCGCGCCGCTGTCGGCCTGCATCTGCTGCAGCACACCGTTGAACTTGTCCGCGCCGGAGCTTGCCAGCGACAATGCGCCCGTACCGGCCTCTACGCTGCTCCACAGTCCCGCAAACTCCGTGGCGTTGCCGCCCACGCTGTCGTACAGCACCTGCAGCACATCGCCCAGGCTCTTGCCGTCGGCGTTCAGCTCGGCAAAGCTCTTGCCGGTCTGCTGCTTCAAGATTTTGCCAACGCTCGAGCCGGTGTCGCCCAGCTCGTTCAGCATCGACTTTGTATAGGTCGATGCCTCCGCCGTGGCAATACCGTTTGCCGTCATGATGGCCAACCCGCTGGACAGGTTCTCCAGACTCACGTTGTAGGCAGCTGCCAGCGGTATGACCCGGCCCATGCTGCCCGCCAGCTCGTCAACGCTGGTCTTGCCCAAGTTCTGCGTCGTCAGCAGCACATCCGAAACATGTCCCGCCTCGTCCGCGCCTTTGCCGTAAGCGTTCAGCGCCGTTGTCAGGATGTCCACCGCCGATGTGGTGGATGTAAAGCCCGCCGTTGCCAGCATGGACGCCTGCCCGGCAAAGGCCACGGCGTTGCCGGTGTCCTGCCCGGCGCTGATGGCCTGATAGGCCGCCTCGGCGATCTCATTCGCGCCGATGTGCATATCACCGGACACCTGCAGCACCTGACTGCTCAGGCTCTCCAGCGGCACCTTCGTGGTGTCGGCAATCGTGCCGACCTTTGCCATGGCGCTCTCAAACGCAGTGCCGCCGGTAAAGGCGCTCTGCAGCATCTTGCCGATGCCCGCCGCCGCCACGACCTTCGTCAGCGTTCTGACTAACGCCAAGCCCAGGCCCTTGCCGCTGATCTTACCGGCAGCAGCCGCCTCGCCGCCCATGACCTCGGCCAGCTTGCCGCTGATGCCGTCCGCCGACGGTATGATCTGCACATAAGCGCTCGCCAGCGATTGCTTCGCCATTTCCTTCACCCCTCTCCCAATATCCTCGCCCGCGCCGCCTCATAGTCCGCCGCACAGGAAAAGCCGGTGGCCTGCCGCTGGCTGGGCACGCCCAGCAAACTGTTCACCACCGGCTCCGGGCGGCTGCGGCCCTTCTGTCCATCCTTCGTCTTGCCCCAGACCAGCAGATGCAGCGCATCCACCGCAGCGCCCAGCAGCAGCGTGTCCACAGTGGACACGCTCCCGGCAAGCGCCATCCGGGTGCGGCTGCTCTCCCGCAGGCCAGCGGCCAGCGTGGCCGCCAGCGGCAGACCCAGCGCCCGCCAGTCCAGCGCATGGTATGTCTCGGCCATGTCGCAGGTCAGCTCATCCGGGAACCGCGCGGCCATGCAGGCGAGGGTCAGGAGTTTTTTGCCTGCCTGCCGTTCTGGAAGATGTCATAGATTTCCGTCGCGACGGCCTCCACCGGCACCGTGCCGTCCTCATCGCGCACGTGATCGTAAAGCTTCTGCTTGGCATTCGCGTCCAGCAGCAGGTTCACCACCTTGGGCAGCGCCGCACCGTTCGTCTCCAGCTCGGTCAGCGCATCCAGCAGCTCCATGTTCTGGATGCGCTTTTCCGGGATGCAGTACGCAAACCCGCTCTTTGTCTTCCCCGTGAACATCATGCGCCGCCTTTCTTCAGGTACTCATAGTGGGTGTTGCCCGCACTGTCCGGCGTGGCCGAGATCGTCACGCCGTAGCCCAGCGCCTCATCGTCCTTGTAGACGATGTCCTCGATCTCGGTGATCTTGGCGCAGGGGACAACGACGCGCTTCACGGTATCGCCGTTCAGGATCGTCTCCACAACCCAGCAGGCGTCCTGCTGCTCCTTGGCGTTGGCTTTCACCGTCAGGCCGGTCTCCAGATCGCCGGTCACGTTGTCGTCGCGGTAAACGGCCTTCAGCACCTCCGCGTTCAGCGCCTCGATCAGCTGGAACTGGAAGGTGTCCGGCTTCTCGGTCTGGTAGGTGTGCACGGTATCGCCGCCCCATGCCTTGATACTGTCGCTCTCGGGGGAGTTGGCATTCGTCATGCCGTCCTCGCTGATGTACCCCAGCGACTTGAACGCCTTGTCCAGCTCCGCTGTGGCGTCGGTGGGCAGCGTAGTACCAAGCGGCGCACGCCATACCGCACCGCTGACCTTCGGCTTGCTGACCGTCACCAGTTTTGCATCTGCCATATATAACCTCGCTTTCTTCCTTAAGCCTTCCCCCTCGGGGGAAGGTGGCCCCGCAGGGCCGGATGAGGGCAGACCTTGCTCCGCCTGCCGTTAATAATACACGATCTCAAACACCGCCTGGTATCTGTATCGTCTGTTCGCCGTATCGGTAAAATTGTAGTCACGGACCAGTCTACACGCTCCTACGCCGGTCAGCGTTGCCAGCTCGGCCATCGCTTCCACAACGTCATCATCCAGCCGGGCCGCCTGCAAAAGCGTCTCGCCGTAGCTCTGCACAGCCACAGTGGCCTGCTTCAGGCCGGTGCTGCGTCCGCCGCCCGTTTTCTCCACTACGGCAAAGCTGCCGGGGGGCTTTTCCGGCACCTCCGCCAGCACCGGCACGCGCAGCTTTCCGCTCAAAAAGTTCAGAACTGTCGTCTCGATCATTTCAGTGACTTCTCCAACGTGTTGTGCCTGCTGTTGTCGCGGCGGGCGTCCGGGGTAGCCGGGTAGATGTCCACGACAGCGCGCTTCTGGGCTAAGTCGGCGCGGTATTCGTAGCCGTCGCCGCATCGCGCCGCTACAGCCGCGGCCTGCTCTTTCAGGATGTCCTGCATCTCGGCGTCCTTCAAAAGCGCCCGGACGCCAGCGCTGTGCAGCTTGATACGCACTTTATTCATAGCGCTCCACCTTGACCTTCTTATTCCAGGCAAGCGGCAGCAGCTCCTCGATGCCCTCGGTCACGCCGCCGTAGGTGCGCCATTTCCGGCCAAAGAACTCTACCGTCACGCCGTCCCAGTCGTGCGTGTCGCCCTTGGGGATCGCCAGCACGTAGGCCAGCCGCCTGCCGCAAAGCTGCAGGTCGCTCACTACTGCATTCGCGTCCGGCTCTCCGATCAGCACATTGTGCACCATCACCGGCGTCTCGCGCCAGACCGGCGCGTGGAATTCATCCTCGCCGACCTTCGTCCTGACGTACAGCAGCACATCAGCCCCGCGGATCATGTCAGATCCTCCAGCGGGCTGTGTGCCCCCACGCGGCTGCCCAGACCCAGCAGCCGCTTCTCCAGCTTTGACAGATACAGCTCACCGCTGCTGCCGCCGCTCATCGTCCAGCTCTGGGTGTACCCCATCGCGGACGCAGACCCCTGGGTCGCCCCCATGGGGTACAGCTGGGCCGCGGCTCCGTCGCCTAAAACGCGGCGCACCATGCGGCAGCTCACCAGCTGCTTGCGGTCCGGTGCGGCATTCGCGCTGCATGTGTCGATTATGGTAGCGGCCTCTTCCAGCAAAGCCAGGCAGCGGCGCTGCTCATCCTCCTCCAGCTTGCGGAAGCCGGCCTCCACATCGGCCAGGGTAGCATATCGCATGGTGCGCCTCCTTAGGTCGCCGCCTCGGTGCGCTTGATAAACAGCGTCTGCGGCTTGGATACCTTGATGCCGTACACCTTACGGCCCTGCACGGCGCTTGCGCCAATGTACTTGCCGCTGCCGTTCAGATCCTGCAGATGCACGGGGACCTGCCACTCCATAACGCGGTGGCACCAGTTGGGATGCCCGCAGATGAAGTCGGTGGTGGTCTTTTTGCTGGCAACGCGGTTCGCGTTCTCAAAGTCCATGTTGTTGGACTCATACACCGTAAAGCCCGCAATGCGGCCCACCGCGCCGGTCTGCACCAGCTCCTGGGACAGGTCGCCCTGCTTGATGAAGTGGCTGTCCAGCATCAGCACCTCCATGTACTCCGGGGATGCGATCATGAAGCGGCCATCCTTAGGCACGCCCTTACGGCCCAGCACGCGCTTGGCCTGCAGTGCCAGCTTGTAGGCGTTCTCCTCGGTCACGGCGCTCTTGGTGGCGCAGATGTTTGCGCCCGTGGCACCCTGCATGGCCTCCAGACTTGCCTTGTCGATGGACAGTGCCTGGCTGTAGCCTGCGCTGTCCAGACGGTCCGCCACAATGCCGTCCGGCACGCTGGCGGCATCGTAGCCGTCGATCAGCTCGTTCACAGCCTCGTCGTGGTCGATGTCCAGGTCAAGGTAGGTGGTCGTACCGGCCTTCGGGTCGATGCCGTTGGCCTTGTCGTAGGCTTTGACCTCCACCTCGGTGTCACGCACCGGGATCTTGACCTTGCCGCTCTTGGGGTCGCCCTCGTAGCGGTTATTGAAGATCGCATTGTCGCGGGTCACCAGCTGATTGCGCAGCTTTGCGTCCACCAGCTTGCTCCAACGTTCCTGATTTGCATGTGCCATAAAAAATTACCTCTCTTTCTCTCAAGCCTTCCCCCGAGGGGCTGCGCCCGCAGGCGCGTGTCTTAGCGCAACCGCCGAAGGCGGCTCTTAGCGCGTAGACTGAAGGTGGCCCCGCAGGGCCGGATGAGGGCAGACCTTGCCGCCATCTGCCGTTACACATTCAGCCCCGGATTCATCCCCTTGAAGGCTGCCTCCACACCATCTGCCGCAGGTGTACCGCCTCCGGCACCGGCACTGCCGCCATCGGGCACATTGGGGTAGCCGCTGCCAATGTCCTCAAAGGCCCATGCCTTTTCCTTGGCAAGCGCCTCCACCGCAGCCTTGATGTCGCTGGTGCGGTCCTTGCTGGCCTTCAGCGCGGCTACATCCAACATCCCGCGGATTGCCTTCACATCACGCCCGTGGGCATCGTGGATGGCGGCATCCAGGGCGCTGTCAAAGGCGAAGCCGTCCGCCTGCTCACTCAGCTGGCCCTGCAGCTTGGTGATCTGCCCCTTCAAATCAGCCACATCCACACCCTCAAACGCCTTTAGGCCGTCCTTGGCAGTGTTCAGCTGGGTCGTCAGGTCGTTCACCTGCGTCTGCAGACCGGCGGCCTTGGTTTTCTCGGCAGTGACGTCCCTGCCGTTTTCGCCCATCAGCCAGTCCAGCTGCTCGTCAGTGATGCCGGGAATCTTGTTTTTTACTTCTTCGCGTTTCATCTCTGGTCCTTTCCGCCTGCGCTTTGTTCACGCGGGTCGCATCCGCACTGGCTGTACAGTTTAACGCCGTGCCGGGCAAAATCAGTGCCTTTCTCCGCCTCGTGCAGCGGAGACGGGCATATAAACAGCAGTGCTGTCTGCTGTTGGCTTTATGGGTCTCCCCGGATCTTCCGCGCTTCATACGCTGCCCGCTTCTGTGCGTTGATGCGCTCTTTATTGGCGGCGTAGTCCACCCGGCGCATCCTGTTTATATCGCCGCCCGCAGCGTTGTACTGCGCCAGATAAGCCTCCGGGTCGTACCCGGCCACGCTTGTGCGCCCGTCAAACCGGACAGCGTACTCGCAGTCACAGTTGGCGTGGATATGCTCGGCGTGGCCGCCCTTGATGGCCGCCTGGCTGGCTTTCTGCCAGCCGCGGCTTGCCAGCGTCAGGCAAAAGGCGCAGCTGTCGCCGTGCGGTACCCAGGCAAACTCCGCGCCGTCCCGCTGCGCGTTTTTCAGCGTCGTGTCGGCTCCGGCCTGCTTTACCAGTCGGCTCACGCCCTGCTGCATCTGCGGCGGGCTTTTCCGGGTGGCTTGCACTATCCGCGCCACCTCGCGGCGGCTTGCGGGCGCTGCAGGCTCGGCGGGGGACACCCTGGCATTCTGCAGCGCCGCCATGGCATCATACATCTGGCAGGCCAACTCGGCGCTGCCCTCGCCGTATTTTTGCACCAGCGCCGCGGCATAGTCGGTCAGCGCCTCCGTGTCGGCGGTGCCGTGGGCGGCCAGGTACTCCGCCATAAGCTGCGCGGCCTTCTCATTCAGCTGCGCCAGCCTGCGGATGTACGTCTCCCACGCCTGCGTCGTTATCCTCATCTTCCATCTCCATCAGCACCTGCTGCCCCCGCACCCGCTGTTCCTGCGCACGGATGCGGCGGATGTCCGCCTGATCAAAGCCGATCATCTCCAAAAACGTGTCCGTACTGGCGAACTCCTCCCGGGCCGTGGCGATTTTAATGGCAGCGTCCGCCGTCACGGCCACGCTGGGCATAGCCGGATTTTTAAAGTGCGGCATCACGTTCCGCTCATCCTCGGTCAGCGCACCGGGCGGCACGTTGCGCAGGATGGCCTGCGCCATCCGCGCAATCGTGCGCAGCGCGTCGCCGTTTCCGGTGTTCAGCTGCTGCGCCAGCAGCACCAGCGTCTGGCTCTGGGCCAGAATCGCGTCGCTGCTCGTGGGGTTCGCATCGTTCACAACGCCCACGTCCGTCACGGTCAGGCCGGTGGCCGCGGCAAACTGGGTCGCCGTCATCCGCATCTTCTCGGTGTGGGGGCTCAGGCTGCCCTGTGCAAGCTGCCCGAAAACCGGGTTCTCGCCGGTCTCGGGGTTGCTCGTCGCCGCCAGCAGGCTGCCCACGTAGGATTTGAACTTGTCGGAGATCAGCACATCGTACTGTTCGTCCGTCACACCCAGAATGTACTTCTGCGGCGTGGTGTCGAACTCCAGCGCAATCGTGGCGTTCGCCACGGTGCGGATGTAGTCGTCTATCAGCGTGCGGATGGAGCGCTTCAGGCGGCTGCGGCCAAACGGCTTGCCGCTCGTAGCATTCCAGATCAGCGGCTCCATCAGCGGGCGGCCCATACGGTGGGGCAGTCGCTGGACATTCCAGCCGTCCGGCCTCCGGCGCAGCACCGTCACCGCATTGTCCGTGTACAGGTTCACTACGCGCGGTTGCCACACGCCGGTCAGCTGCTCATCCGGCACGGTGTCAATGATCGCCAGCCCGCAGGCGATGCGTCCCTTCTCGCCGCTCCACAGTGCTGCCGCCGTAGCAGGGGAGTGGAACCGTATCTTGCATCCGATGGCCGCATCCGCGGACAGCGTTGCGAACGCACAGCCGTATTTCAGCTCATCCCGGCAGGCCTTGCCGTACTCGGCGATGAGCCGGTTGTCCGCGATCAGCCGGTCCAGCACAGCATTGTCGCCGCTGCTGCTCACAAAGCCGTCAAACATGCTGCGGGCAGCCAGGACGTCCACGGCCTTCTGCCCCCAGCTGCACCCGATCTCAAGGTTGCGGATGCCCTGCGGCAGTGCGATCCCAAGGTTCACGTCCTTCAGCGCAACGTGGCCCTCGTAGTATTTTTCCTTCTCGGCGTTTCCGGCCTGATGCAGGCTGTAGACCCGGACAAGCTCGTCCAGGGCTTTCTGCTCCGGCCCCGTCAGCCCGGCCACCGTGCCGAAATTCAGTGCGATCATCACGTTCTCCTCTTAGCCGATCCGCATTTTCCGGGTCGGGTCTCGTTTGCTGGTCTTGGCACCCCACAGCGCCAGGGCACAGGCCTCCACCGGCAGACTGTTGTCGCCGCCAAAGCCGTAGCCGCCGCCGATGGGCCGCTTGATGCTGGTCACGGCACTCTCGCGCAGGGCTGCCTGCGGGCGGTACCATGTCAGCCGTCCCTCGTTCACGGCGTCGGTCAGGGCACTGACGGCAGCGATCACATCCCTGGCCGATGGCCGGATAACAGAGTTCCTGGCCCGCCAGTTCCCCTTGATGCGGTCCACGAGCACATCCACGCCGTTGCGCCCGTCGATGACGACGCAGCTGGCGCGGTCATAGCGGGCGTTCAGCCAGTCGGCCAGCCAGCCGTAGCCGCGGCCTGTGGGCTGCATGTCGATCAGCGATACCCGCGCCGGGCCGTCCTTCGGGATGACCGCGCCGCACAGGCAGACCACAGAACCGTCCGCCGCGAACTTCACGCCGTAGGCTGTCTTGCCCTCGGGCTTCTCGGCATCGCTGGCGCAGCGGTCCCATGCGCTCTTGTCCAGCGCATAGTCCAGCTTTTCCGTCACCACCGGGCTCCACCAGCCCAGCCGCTCCCGCGCAAACGTATCCGGGGCCATGTTCTCCGCCTCGCCCTCGATGGTAGATTGCTGGATGCGCCGCCCCAGCGCCGGGTTGGCGGCAGCCCAGCGCGCCGGATCATGGATGTCTCCGATCTCCTTGACGGAGTATTCAAACCATGCCGTGCGCTTGGCCGTGCCGTCCAGCGCGCCGGTGCGGATGCGGCGGAATACCGTGCCGTCGGCGTTCTCATCCGGCGGCGTGCCCAGATAGAGCGTCTGCGGGTTCAGGCTTGCCGAGATTGCGGGCAGGAACGACGCCTGCTGCGTCTCGTCCAGCTCCTGCGCCTCGTCAAAGATCAGCAGGTCGCCGTGCTGGCCGCGTCCGCCGTTGCGGGTTCGCGCCAGAAATTTGATGCGTGCGCCGGACTTCAGGATGATCTGCTCGCGCCCGATGGCCGTCTTGATCTCGGCCACATGGCGGCGCAGCTTCGGCCCCTCAAAGAAGTCGCGCATCTCCTCAAATGTCTCGGTGGCAGTTTTCTGCAGGTGCGCCGTGTAGACGACCTGCTCGTTGTACAAAAGCATTCCCGCCTCGCTGCGCGCCTGGATCAGCAGGCTTTTTCCGTTCTGGCGCGGCACGCTGCCGCCTGCGGAGGGCGCGGCCCACTTGCCGGAGGGCGTGCGCCCCAGCCAGTCGTCCAGAATATCGCTCTGCCATGGGTCCAGCACCGTCCCGCCGATGCGCACCAGCTTGGCCGCATCCAGCCCGTCGCTGGCGGTATAGTCAGGTGCGACTCTTTCGGACGGCTCCTGACTTCCCATCAGCGGCGCGCTCGCCAAGGATTTCACCGATCTCGTCCTCACTGTTCGCCGCTCCCTCTATCTCCTCGATCTCCCGTACCGTTTCCCGGTACTGCTTTGCCAGCTGCGGCAGCGCCTTGGGGTCACTGTACCCGTCGATTGCCGCCGCCAGCACCAGCTTCAGGTTTTTCAGCTCCTCAAGCCTTCCGCCCTTCACATTCTTCAGCTTCATAAACACCCCGTGTGTAAATCGGCGCTGGACAGCAGCAGGGTCGCCGTGGGCGGGGGAGGGGGACCCTCCCCACCTACCAGCTGCCGTCCGTAACCTTGGGAATTTTCGTCATTTTTGCACCGAAATCAAGCGAAAAACTCGCTGTTTTGTCTCGTTTTTGCGCATTGCAAAAGTAATGCGCAGCTTGCAGATTGTCCCAATCCTCCGCTGCGGCCCGCGCTGACGGATAACCAAACTGTTTCCATTTGGCAACAGGCCTGATTTCATCCACAACAAAGCTCAGCGGATGCGCTGCATCGCTCGGCTCATCGTAATGAATCGGCCCGAACCGCCCATGGCAGATGCCGCACTCGCACCCCATGGCCCGGAGTCTGGCCCTATGCTTGCGTCGCAGATTGCCGTTGGCATAGCGGGGGTTGTTTTTCGTGAGGGTCATTTCATGCGCACCTCTCCCGGTATATTTTCTTAGCCCGGCGTTTTGTGTCCACATTGGACACGCTGACCCGCCGGGCCGCAGTGAATACAATAGCTGCCCAGCGGCGCGAGACGGAGTTTCTTTGTCTCGATGTAGTTGAGCCTCTCCCGCCCGCCGGGCATGGCGGTCTATTGCCGCCCGTCATCTGCCAATTTATGATTACGCCGGCAGCGGCGCGCTGGTACTGCATGCAGGCCTCGCACCTGCGCCACGCCTTGCTTGCGGAGCACAGCGCCCTTGCCGTATTGACTGGTCAGGCCCAGTTTGCAGCTGGCTATGCAGTTTATATAATCCCGGCTACAGAGCAGCCTAAAAGCCGGGAAACGCGCCGCCTCGGATGATCTGGCGCGATCCGCTTGACCCGCGGCGGTTCTGCTGAACTTACCCGCCAGCAGACACGGAAAAAGAATAAAGCGGGCGCGAAAAGGCCGGTAGCCTCTCTTGCGCCAGTATTCGCGCACAAGACCTCATGCAGACTCGTGCGTCTCATATAGTGCCGGTCTTTCCCGGCTGTCAGCTTATGAAATAGGAGATTAACTATGGCCAGGCTGGCGGAATCGAACCGCCGGGCGTACCCGTAACCCTGCAACCTTGCAACCCAGTTATAAAAAAATAGCCGCCCCGATGTGGGGCGACTATCCGCTTAGGAGGATTATGCAAACGAGCAAACCGTCGAGCATCAAGCCCCTACCTGCCCGACACCCTCAGCTTAACACACTGGGGCGGAACTAGGCGGAACTAATTTTATAATTTTGAAAATTGCCCGCCGATGGAGCTTGCGCACATAGCGCTCAGTGATCCTCATGCGCGCCGCGATCTGGCGGTTGGTGCGCCCGTCGATGTAGCGCATCTGTAGGACCTCGCGCTCCAGGGCATCCTCCAGCTGAGCGATGGCGCTCTCAATCTCCACCCTGGCGGCCTCGCCGTCCGTCAGCTGGGCGGCCAGCTTCTCGCGCCGGGTGTTGATGCTCAGCAGCGCACTGTCAATCTCACCGGCCCCGCCGGGTGGGCACAGGGCGCGGGCGTAGTCGGCGCGGCGGCTTTCTTCCCGGAGCCGTTCCCTCAATCGCGGCTCCACCCGCCGGGCATCGCGGTAGCGATTCAGCCACACGATGCACTCATCATAGGTCATTGGGCATCACCTCCCAGAGATGGTTCAAAATCCTCACATTTCAGTACCATACCCGCGCCGTCCGTCTTTTCGACGCCGTAGCAGTATAGCTCACAGTCCAGGTTAAACAACCCCTTATTGTGGGCGCACCCCTCGCACCTGTCAAGGCGCGGCTGGCTCATGCCGGGAATCCCGCAAAATCCGCTGTTCATTTCTTTTTCGCCTCCCGCGCGGCCCGCTGGATGTCGTCGGCAATGTAGTTCTCAATGCCCGCGCCGGTGCTGTACCAGCGCTTGTACCATTCCAGCGCATTGACATCTCCGTCCCGGCCTGCGCGCTCGCCGTTCGGCCCGAGGCACACCGCGAAGCACTCGCGGTATTGGAAGCCGTCCACATGGCCTGAAAAGCGCGTCAGATCATCCACGGCAATGATAAGCCGCCCGCCGTCTGCCATCT
>ERZ1035027.835-NODE-835-length-15860-cov-6.661942_pt1 | contig 15860 bp, 12 predicted proteins | sample MGYA00520604_ERZ1035027 | MGnify/ENA primary metagenome ERZ1035027 (study PRJEB33766, sample SAMN09781743) | gut metagenome | biome: gut microbiome | host: Homo sapiens | place: Madagascar | study: EMG produced TPA metagenomics assembly of the PRJNA485056 data set...
GGCTGGAAGACAGCCGACGCGATGTTTGATGCCAAAACCAGCGCCGTTATCTCGGTGTACGAGAACCCGGATTGAATCACCAGAAACGGCAGCACCGAAGCTAAGCCGCCCTGTGCGGCATCGACGCAGATATGCCCGCCCATCAAAACGAAGGGCAGCTTATTGGACTGGCCGCACTTCTTGCCCTTATCTTTGTTCCCGCTCATAACCTGCACTTTTCTCCAATAGCCAAACGGACGCACACCGCATGGGGCAAGGTCCAACGCCGTTTTCACGCGCAACCGCGCAACTCGACGGTCCCGGGACGCCTTGCCACCGCTTAACGGCAAGAGTCGACAGGAAGAGGGCCGCCCTCCCCCGCGCGGAGGCTACCACGCATCAGGCGCGCATGCCGCCGCGATGTGCGATTGCAATCGTACATGAACAGGGGGGCACCCGCAGGCAAAGCCACGGCAGCCGCCAACGTCAACGCGGGCGCAACCCGCGGCATCGCAGCGAACACACCTCCGCCCCTGTTTGCATTCGGGTCGACGACTGCGCTTACTGCCGCAAAGCGGTGATAGGGAAAACGTAGACATCATGGGCGGCGTCGTAGCGGCAGAAGGGAGACGTCGCGGTGACAACAGCACAAAACTCGGGCTTGGGGTTGCGGGCCGCCGGGTTGGAGGCGACCTTTTCGCGCAAGCGCTCGATGTTCCTGATGCCGTCGGGCACCTTGGCCTCGCCGAGCTTGATCTCCAGCGCTGCCCAGCGGCCGTCGCGAAGCTCGATGACGACGTCGACCTCCAGCCCGTCCGAGTCGCCGTAGTAGCGAAGCGATCCGGGGTGGGCGCCCGGCAAGCACGCGGTATAGGCCCGCAGGTCGTGGACGCACAGCGACTCGAAGAGAAGGCCGAAGGTCTGCCCGTCGGAGAGCAGCCTCTCCGGCCCCATACCGAGCGCGGCGGCCGGGATGGACGGGTCGGCGAAGTAGCGTTTGGGCTTGGTGCGCAGGCGCGACTTGGCCCTTACGGGGGCATCCCAACCGTGCAGACCCTCGATGACGTACATATCCTCGAGCATGTTCAAATAGGAGGTGACGGTGGACGCCGCCGGCGCCCCGGCCTCGTCTCCCAGCGAGGCGTCCTGGGCGATGGTTTGCAGGGTGGCGGCCGTGGCGACGTTGCGCGCGAGCGAACCCACGATGCGCCGCGCCATGTCGGGCGTTCCGCCCTTCTTGGGGACGCTGACCTCGAACATGGCATCGAGGTACTGGCCGACGACCTCTGCGGCCGTCTGGGCATCGGCCCCGACGAGGGCGGGCCAGCCACCGCAACATATGGCATCGGCCAAAGGCGCCAGCGACGTTTCGCATGCCGACGGATCGAACGCGCCTTCGAACAGCCCGGACAGCGACACCGAGCCCGTGGACAAGCCGCGCTCCCACAGCGTCATGGTGCTCATGTCCACGCGGGCGATGCGCCCGGCGCCGCTGTGGGTAACGGCGTCCTTAGCCGGGGTGGAAGATCCCGTGAGAATGAACAGGCCGCGTTCGCCGCCGGCCGCGTCGATCGCGCGGCGCGTGGCATCCCAGGTGGAGGGGACCTCTTGCCACTCGTCGACGACGTGAGGGCGTACCCCCTGCAACGCCAACGCGGGGTCGGCCTCGGCCAGCGCCTTGACGTTTGGGTCGTCAAGATGCACGACGCTCTCGCCGAACGCCAGCGCCGCCCAGGACTTGCCGCACCACTTGGTACCGTGAATCTCAACTGCGCCGAAGGTGGAGAGCAACCTCTGCAAGCGTTCGTCGACGAGCCGCGGACGATACGCCTGGGGCTTTTCAGTTCCATATGCGACCATGACCGAGCCTCCTTATTTGAAATGGGAATACTTTATTTTCGAGGATTATCGTACTCGATTTTCGAGGATAGCGACACTTCATTTTCGAAGGAATACCCTGCGAATCTAAGCGGTATCAAGGTTAAATACGGAGCAACTGCATAAGAGCGCCTGCTCAGTCGCGCGGCACCGCCTACAAGCGACTCACCCAAGACGGCTTCTCCCCGAGGCCGCCTCGAATTCTCTTCCGTCCTCCATTCGCGCTCGAGCATCAACGCACACAGCTCAGTAATCGCAATACCTGCGACCAGCGCCGACGGGGCTGGAACACGTGTTTAGATGCGCTACCTTCAGCACGAGCGAACCCCGCCTGCAACTTCTGGGCGGTTTCGCAGGCCGAACCGGCCCGAAACACCGCAACACGCCGGCGTTTCCCCAGGTCGGCTAAGCCGACGGCGAACAACCCCCGCCGAAAACCGCACAGAAGTCCAGGACCATGGCGAAATCGGCGCCCTTTTCCTGCGAAACCATCCAGAACCCGCAGGGGCGCGACCGCGGGCAAGGCCGCGGGCTCGCAACGATCAACATATCGCTTGAGCTCGGCCGCGTGCTTGGGCGATGAAGCTCCCATCCCTGCATCCAATCCTCCGTTGCAAATATCATGAATAACGGAAAATTCCATGTCGATGGAATCGGGGGAGATTCGGATATCGCGATGGCCTTCGTTCTCTGCTCTGCGCTGTACATCCGTATAATCTGGAGAGGGTAAGATTTCCACCGCAGTCCCATCCCGCAATTATTACTCTACTTCAGACAGCCGGATCCCGTGCGTCCGTTTCTCTTCATTTCGCATCCGCAAGCCGGGCATCTCTTGTTATTCACGGCAACCTCCGCAAATCGGTGACTTTTCACCATGATATTCCGGGCATGACCTGCATATACGCCAATCGACAGACACACTTTTTGTCCTAAAACTCGCCAGGGTCAATATCTCTTCCTTTTTTATAATTCAATTATCAGGTTCACGGTCTTTCCCTCTCACAAGCTGTGCTTTCTCCGATCTTTTCCTGTCACGATGTAGTATTGCTTCTTGTTTTCATACATTTCCGCATCTGCGGCTTTCAGAAGCGACTCAAAATCCGTGTCCTTTGTGCCGCTTATCGTCGTACCGAGGGACGCGGTAGCACCCAGTTGGCTTTTTGCCGTTCCCAGTAGTTTCTGAAACGCCGGATGTGTGATGTTTGGCAGAACCGCAATGAACTCATCTCCGCCAAGCCGATACACATGACGCTTTCCGAACACAGATTTCAGCGTCTGTGCGGCCTGCACAATGGATTTATCACCGGCGTCATGTCCCTTTTGGTCATTTATTTCCTTTAGGCCATTTAGGTCGCACATGACAACCGCCAGGGGAAAGTACTTCTCCAGCTTTTCCGTGTACGCCCAATCCAGTGCTTTTCTGTTTTTACAATCTGTGAGCTGGTCATATAATGCACTGTGCTCCAGTGCATCTGCATTATCGCGCAGTCTTATCATAAAAGAGATCATAAACTCGATCATATCTATCTCATTCGAGATCTCATGCAGTTTCTCTTCGGGAGGATTATCCACACCGCAGAATCCGACCATCTTGCCGTTGATTTTGATTGGCCCTGTCACAAGGGTATTGACGCCCTGAGGTTTCAGCCGTTCATAGATGGCTTCGCTTGTTTTTTTGCATTCTTCAATGTCATGGATGATGACATTGTTGGATTCTTGAAATTGTGCAAACCATGCTTCAATGACGCCTTCATACGGCACATCCTGTAAGTTATCTTTTTCTTTGGATATGCCCGCTTTGCACCACTCGTAGGTGTTGTCAAACGTTCCGCGGTCATTCTGTTCAAAGATGTACGCTCGATCGGCGGTCACACGCTGTCCGATATACTCCACCAGTTGATTCAGTACTTTGTCCGGAGTTTCTTCTGAAGCGGCATACCGAACCATGTCCGTGAGGAATCTCTCGTAATTCAGGATTTGTTCCTGCGATTCGCGCTTGCTGACTTCCAACGTTTCCTTTTCCTTGTGGTACAGGATTCTCTGGAGCTTGCTTCGCATCATCGGGGCAGTCAGAAGCATACTCAGCACCCCGTACAGAATAACATTCACTAGGTTTTTGGATAGAATTGGGTTGTGCTGCGCAAAGAAAGCAAGTCCGATATAGAGCAGCATGCTGCTCAGAATCAGCCCGTTCATGACCGCCGTTCTGGCGGTAAACAGCAGCGGCGCTACCATCATGAACACAATGTAGTTGACAGTGAGCTCCTCCGGTGTAATCAGCGTTCCCGTAATAATGCCGAACAGCAGCAGCGCGGCAAAAAAGCTGTATACAACCAGTTCTTTCCCCAAGAAGCTTCTAAGTTGACAACGAGAAATGCAAAAATAGACCAAAGAAAGGAACGTATAGACCAGATACACCCATTTATATTCTCCGATGCTCAGAGAAAACGCACTCACCAGCGTTATGACTCCAAAGGCAACAAGCGCCACAACAGAATACAGCCGCATGGCTTTCCAGTTTTCTTCCCATACATCCTGTTTTACTTTCTCATAATCACCACAACTAAACATAAACAACGAACCAATTTGATTCATACGTTTTTTCTCTCCAAACTCTGTTGAATTACCGCTTTTTCTACTATCAAAATGCGTTGAATGGGGCCTCGGACGTTTTTCCGGACCATGTCCCGGCGCTATGCCGCATGGCCCCTCTCCTCACGATACTCCCTGATGGTCTTCCATCCTAGGTCCTTCTTGATGTATTTGGCAATAGGAAAGTCAACACTGGGGATGCTGACGAACAGGGAGAAGGCCCTGATCGCGAACAGCCTGAGGCCGGCGCGCAAGCTCAATGAGATGCTATCCGAGCTCGGCATGGGCAGAAGCAGCTGCCAGTACCAGGTCGAGGCGATGAGAAGGCCGGACAAGCATGCGGGGCCGAGGAGGCGCATATCCGGGATCTACGCCGCCGGCGACGGCCGCTACGGCTGTCGCCGGATCAGTCTGGACCTGAGGAGCGAGGGCGTGAGGGTCTCGGAGAAGGTCGTCGCAAGGCTGATGCGCGAGCTCGACCTGGTCGCCAAGCGCGGCAAGAAACGGAAGTGCGGCTCCTGCAAAGGCGAGATATCCGACGCCCCGGAGAACCTGGTGAAGCGCAACTTCCACGCCGATGCGCCCAACGCGCTGTGGCTCACCGGCATCACCGAGTTCGGGACACCCGCCGGCAAGGTCTATCTCAGCCCCGTCGTGGACAGCTTCGACGGGATGGTCGTCAGCTGGGCCATGTCGACCTCGCCGAACGCGGAGCTCGCGAACGCCATGCTCGATGCAGCCGCCGCGACGCCGTCGGAGGGCGAGCACCCGGTCGGGCACGCTGACCGCGGATGCCATTACCGTTGGCCGGGCTGGATCGAGAGGTGCGAGAAGTACGGCATCACGAGGTCGATGTCGAAGAAGGGCTGCTCCCCGGACAACAGCGCCTGCGAGGGCTTCTTCGGGCGCTTGAAGGTCGAGCTGTTCTACGGCAGGTGCTGGAGCGGGTGGGGCGTCGACGACTTCATGGACGCGGTCGATCGATACATCCATTGGTACAACGAGCGGCGGATCAAGGAATCGCTCGGGGGGATGAGCCCGCTGCAGTACAGGCGATCGCTCAACCTAGCGGCATAAGCGCTTTCGTACGGAAAAACGTCAGCATCCCCAATGTCGGGTTTCCTATTGCCAAATACACTTGCGCGCAGCCGCAACCGATGGGGCGAATAGTACGCGCGCTGCCGCGACAGGGGCATGCCGCACGGCAAGGCGCTGAAAGCCGTGGCGAGGAAGCGGCTCGAGGTGATTTACGCGATCATGGGGGACAAGGTTCCGTACGCAGCCTAACGGCCGGCGGAGATCGCAGGCCCGGCAGGGCCCGCGTCAGCATTGCCAAAAACGCCCATCGAAAGGGCGAACCCCTCTTGATAGAACTATAGGACCACCTCCAAAATCGGGATGGTCCTGGCTCTCTGCCCCGCACTTTTTTGGACTATCTGCTCTTTTAACGGACTCAAGTCGAGAAAATACAACAGCGCTCTCACCTATCCGACTCAACCAACTTTCTGCTTTCGCATTTCAATTTCGAGAAAACCCGCTACTGAATGAAAGACGGGCACCACAACAGAATCACGCTTTGGCTAATAAAGATTATGCAAAACGTGGCCAAGCAGACTGGAGGTTTATCAAAGAGAAATCAGATTCTGCCACATGCTGCGCATAACAGATATTCGCACCATCGATAATCCTCCATCCTCGTTCATTAACGCAATAAGAATAGATTCGAGGAATCAAACTCGCACAGCGGGTAAATTCCCATGCATTGCGACGCGTAAAAAGACGAACCCTTCCAGCATCGACTTTCTCCCCCGCGGGTATCATCCCGCGAACAAGACCATCCACGTGATGGATGCCATTCATGCATAAAGCCTCATCTAAAAACCATTATGAACCCGCACAAGATGATGAGCCAAAGTTATATACGAAGTAATCCTACCCGTATCGCAAGATCACACAACAGTAGAGCCGCGATCGTGGGACCACGGGCATGGCTCTAGAGTTTTCGGCGGTTCGGAAAGGCCATACCCCCTCATAGTTAAAGATGGGAGCAGAAAGACAGAGCTCGCCTTCTCGCTCTCTTACCTGCTCCTGTGATGAAACCAGAAGACGACCTGACGCCTTTCTACTTAAGAAGAGCGCAAATCAAATCCGCCAGCAGCGCATAGTAGCCGCCGGGTGATGTTTTAGAAACAGAATTGGCGAACTTCTCGCACCATGAGCCAGGGCGCTTGCTCGCGAACGCACAGACCGCAGCACCGTCTCCACGCAGGCAAAGCTCGGATAACAGGAGCAGCTCAAGACCCATGTGGTCGGCATACTGATTGTTCTCGTTGCCGACTTCAAGGCCAGCCTTGCGCAACTCGTCTTGCATGGCAAAGGTCGCCTCCCCAAAACCCTGGTTGCAGCTATCGGTACAATAAAATGTCTCCCATGGGGCAGCGGCTGGAGAGGGTGGACCCACGAAAAGTCTGGTGAACTCCACGCACAGCTCGGTCAGGATATCCTCACCTGCCCCCATGCGCGCCTGCGCACCCTGCGACCAAGCGAAAAGCGCGTCAAGCGCAGCGCCAACGGACTCGTCGTCCATATCGGGGAAGGCGGCCCAGAAAGCGGGGTCAAGACCGGCTTGCCCCGTATGCCGCATGGTGTCAAGCAAGGAATTGCCCAGAAACGCGAAAGGCTGAGCGTATTGCTCGCAAGTGATATCAGGGTTCATGGATGCTCCTTATTCCGAAAAACGGGGCCCAAAGGGATTCGGGCCCCGTATTGCTCGAGTTGCTCTTTTTTCCTTACGCTTCGACCTTTCCCAGCAGCTTCTCAGAAAGCACCATGAAGATCAGGCAGCCAAGGCAGATGACGCCCAAGGCAACGAAGACTTCGGGGACGGTGGGCAGGTAGGTGCCGCCCAGGGTCCAGATATTTGCGAAGGGCTGCTGCGCCGCTGCAGTTCCCAAAGTGATGCCATCGGCGCCGGAGATGTTGGGGGTAACGAAGCTTGTGAACAAAAGCCAGACGCGCTTGCAAAAGACGCCCAGGATGACCAAGACGGACGCGGTCAGCACGATACCGGAGCTTTGGCGGCGCTTGGAGCTTGCAAGCAAGATAAAGGGAATCAGCAAACCGCCAACAATCTCGAACCAGAAAGCGGGTGCGGTCGCGCCGGCAGCCATGATAGCCAGGGTTTCAGCTCCCGCAGCGCCAGGATAACCCATGGTCAAAAGCTCGCAGCCAATGAAGAAGGCATCCACAGCGATAAACACTGCCAAAAGACGGGCCAGGTTGCCGAACAGGTTGTCGTCCATAGCCACTTTGCCAGATTTCTTCATCCCGGAAAGCACGCACAGCAGCAAGGCCAGACCCGAATCCATGGCGGAGGCCACGAAGATGGGCGCCATGATGGCGGAATGCCATCCTTCCTTGGCAATTTCCAAGCCAAAGATCCACGCGGTCACGGAGTGCACCAGGATGGCGACGGGCAGAGCCACGTAAGAGAGCTTGCGCACCTTTTCCTCATCGCCCTTGTGCATCCACACCAAGTCGAGGATATTGATGACCAGGTAGCAGGTAATAACAATCATGTCCCAGGCCAGGGGGCTGGTAACGTTCAGGCCCACGATGATGCGCCAGATGCGCTGGATGCCGCCCAGATCGGCCAGCACGAACATGCCGGCGACGCAGATGCAGGCGGTAGACACGATGACGGCCGGCATCGAGATCCTCTTGAAGCTTTCAATGCCAAACACGTGCGCCGAACTCGCAACAATCAAGCCGCCGGCGGACAAACCCACGAAGAACATGAAGCAGGTAATATAGAGGCCCCAGGAATTGGAGTTGTTCATGCCGGTGATACCCAAGCCGGCCATCTGCTGGTAAATCCAGCAGCCAAAACCGACCAGCACCAAAGCCGCAAGGACCCAGAAAGCCGGTTTCTTAAAGTAAGAAGACATAACGCACCTCCCTTAGTTATAGTAACGGACCTGCGGCTTGGTACCCTTCTCGGGCAGCAGCACGTAGGCGTTCTTCTCGCGAACCAACTTGGAGATCTCAGAGTTGGGATCGTCCAAATCGCCGTAGACGCGGGCCTCGGATAGGCAGCAGCGCACGCACATGGGCACCTCGCCCGCATCGGTGCGCTCCTTGCACAGGGTGCACTTCTCGGCCACGCCCTTGGGGCGTATGGGCACGTCCTTGTGACCGTAGTTGAAACCAGCCGAACGAACAGGCTCGTTCCAATTGAAAACGCGGGCATTGTAGGGGCAGGCGGCCATGCACATGCGGCAGCCGATGCACTTGTCGTAGTCGATCTCCACGCGGCCCTTGTCGTCTTTGAACGTCGCGCCCGTGGGACACACCTTCCGGCATGCGGGGTTTTCGCAGTGCTGGCAGGCGACGGGGATGAAGCGCTTGCTGAGATTCGGGTACTCGCCTTGGCAGCCAAACTCGGAATCGCAGCCTTCCACGATTACGCGATTCCACAGCATGCCGTCGGGAACATTGTTTTGCATCTTGCAGGCCACGACGCAGGTCTGACACCCAGTGCAGCGCTCCAGGTTAATCGCAATCGAAAGTTTAGTCATTTTCTCTCACCCCTACGCTTTCTTGACGTCAACGAGCGTGTCGTTGAACGGAATGACGCGGCCCTTGGCCAAAACGGCGCCTCGAGGGTTCACGGCGTCGTTAGTCACGTTCTGCATGCTGCCCTGCTCCATGTACTTGGGCCAAATGCCCTCGACGATGACGCACGTACCGGGACGGACGGCCTGGGTGGTCACGCACTTGCACTTGAACGAGCCTCGGTCGTTGAACGCCTCGATCGTATCGCCAGATTCGATGCCGCGATTCTGCGCATCGACGGGGTTCATCTCCAGCGTAGGCTCGTAGAACTGGCGGATCCAGGTGGCGTCGTAATAGTTCTGGTGGATGAAGTACTTGGAGCGGCGCTGGGTCATGTTCAAAGGATACCTCTCGGCCAGAGGATTTCCCTCAAACGCCTCGTTGGGGGCCTCGTACTGGGGCAGGGCCTGACCATAGGACACCAGGTTCTCGTAGTACAAATCGATCTTGCCAGATGTGGTTTTATAGGTTTGGTTAGAATAGCTACGGGCGATTTCGGGCTGGTTGCGCAAAGGAGCGACGCCGTGGCCCGCGATCACCTCCTCCAGGGTGATGCCCTGGACGGACTTGTCGGTGGAGTTGTCCAGCTGATAGCGCGCCAGCTGCTCTTGGGTCTGGGGAACAACATCGCCGTAGCCTAGACGCTTCGCCATCTCGCGCTCAATCCAAAAGTCGGTCTTGGATTCGAACAAGGGCTCCAAAACCTTCTGCTGGAGCAGCACGTGTCCGCGCAGCGCACGCAAGAAGCCTACTTCCTCGTCGCATTCAAAATGGGAGCACACGGGAAGGACGATATCGGCGTAATCAACTGTGGGGGTGTGCCAGATATCCTGGACAACAACGAACTCCAGGGTTTTTGCCCACTCGTCGGTGCGGTTCTGATTTGCGGCGATCTGCTGGAAGGCGCCGTTCTGGACCCACATCATCTTGATGCCGGCCTTCTCATCGCGGTAGTCGACGGTGCCCTTGGGAGGCTTGGCGGTCACGCACTCGGAGGGCAGCTTCCAACCAGCAAGCTTGCCCGATCCGAAGATCTTCTGGTAAGCGTTGACATAGGCGCCTGCGCCCCAGCCGGGAACGTCCGTGCCGAAGGAACCCACCAAAGTGGCCAGCAGGACTGCCGCATGGCCGGAAACGTCGGCGTTGTAGAACTTCTCGCCGCCACCGAAACCGAAACTCAAGATAGAAGGACCATGGTTCGCGTACTTGTCGGCGACCTCGATGAGTTTCTGCTCAGAGATGCCCGTGGTCGTAGCCGCCCACTCGACGGTGTAGGCCTTCTGACTCTCCAGAAGCAAGGTGAAGACGGTTGCGTAGCTCTCTCCCCCGATCTCGCCTTCCCACTCCAGCTTGCCGGCAACGCCTGCGGCGTTGTACTCCTTCAGGGAGTCCGAGTTCTCATCCCAGACCATGAAGGGGTTGTCGGCGCCGGGCTGAGTCAGGCTCGTGGGAGCCTCCTTGCGCAGTAAGGAGCCGTCCGAACGCTTCACCAGGAAGGGCATGGAGGTGTTTTCTTGCAGGTAGGGGGCGTTATACCAACCGTTGTCCAAAATGATGGTGGTCAGGCCCAGGTACAATGCGGCATCGGTGCCCGCGACCATGGGAACCCATTGGCTGGACTTGGCAGCGGTAGTGCAGAAGTTGGGATCGAACGTGATGATCTCGGCGCCGGCCTCCTTGGCGTCGAAGAAGTACTTGGAGGTAACCATGCAGGTCTCCAAGACGTTGCATCCGACGTTGAGGATAGTCTTGGCGTTCTTCCAGTCGGTCACCTCGTTGGATGCGGCGCCCTGCTGGCCGGATTCCGCCAAAGCGGGAGAGAAGCCATTTCCCAAGCCGATGTCTATGCCTCGCTTCGGCTTCTCCTGGCCGCGCAGCAGCTTGGGCAGGTTGGTGGTCAATGAGTCGACGGCAGTCTGGAAGGCAATAGCCTGAGAGCCGTCCCTTTCCCAGATCTCCTTTACCTTTGCGGCAATGGTATCTAGCGCCTCATCCCAGGTGATCGCCTCGAATTTGCCTTCGCCGCGCTCACCCACACGCCTCAAGGGCGTCTGGAGGCGCTTATCGCTGTAGGTGTGCTGGATTTCGGACAAGCCCTTCAGGCACACCGTTTCGTTTCGTTTGTTCGGCCAGTCGTTGGGCTCGATGAGAACCATTCGCCCGTCGCGCACCGTGCACTTCAGATGGCAGTTGCACTGGCAGTGACGATAATGAAACGTGTATGCGACGTGCTCTTCGGGTTGGGCGATCGCCTTCGCAGGAGACAGCCAACCGCCGGCCGAAGCCATTCCTCCAGCCAGGCCGAAGGCGCCTGCGGTGACCCCGGCGGTTTTCAGGAAGCCTCTGCGGGTTACCTTGTTGGAGCTACCCATTCCTCTCCTCCTTTTATCTCGTAAAAACCGATGCATCGATGGCGATGCCGTCGCATCCCCAGAACACCGTTTCCCTTCTCCCCATCCTCGCGATTCAATGGTGGCTACACCATATCATCATTTGTCATATTTAACTAGTTCAATATATGTTTATGATTATTTTATGTTTAGATAATCACAATCCAGATTCTCTCAACTACCCAGCAACAAAGCATCGGCCGGCTTTTCGGGACGAGTCGACAATCCAGACCGAAGACCCAACCAATCTCGGCAGTCAACGCCAAGGCCGCATCTTCGAAGCGGCCTCAAGTAAAGAGTAATCCGCAATCCCCAAGCCATCGGGAAAGCACCGCATAGCCCCGGGTGCAAAAAGAGCCGCCCAAGGGCGGCTCAAAAGAAAACTCCCGCTAGCGATTTCGCTTACTTGAACAGTTTACTTGAATCCAGGCTGTCGGCCAGGCTGCTGGGCATGAGCAAAATCCCCTTGCCGTCCTTTGCCCCCTCGTACGCAAGGCCCATGGCGCGCAGGCGGATGGCGTCCGGGTTTTTGCCGTACACCTCGGCTGCCTCTACGTACATCTCGGAGATGTCCTTCTCCACTTCGGCCAATATCACGCGCGCATTGCGCTCGCGCTCAGCCTGAGCCTCCTTCGACATAGCGTCCTGAAGCTCCTTGGGAATAAAGATGTCACGGATCTCGACGGAGATAACCGTGATGCCCCACTGCTCGCACTTCTCGCTCATGACCTCCTGCAGATCGCGGTCGATCTGTCGGCGGCGCATCGACAGGTCGGCCAGGTTCACCTGGCCAAGGGCATCGCGCATGGCCGTCTGAGCGGACCGCAGCACAGCTTTGGGGTAGTTCTCCACCTCCATGCAGGCCTTCTGGGGATCCCAAACCATCCAGAAGAGTATCGCGTCCACGTCCACAGGAACCAAATCGGCGGTAAGGGCGGCCTCTGCGGTGAAAGCGGAGGTCATGACGCGCTGGTCGACATGGATGGCAGCGTATTCCGCAAAGGGAATCAGCAGGTACAGACCGGGACCGGCGATGCGGTTGAAACGGCCCAGCCGGAGCACCACAACGCGCTCCCACTGGGGACACAGACGAACGGTATAGGCAAGAAGGAAACCAACAGCAACGGCGAGGGCTAACGCGAAGACGCTTTCGAGCGAATACGTTGCCACCACGGTCAACAGGAACGCCACGGCAAATACCGCAATCGAGAAGGCGTACACCCCCGCTCGGGTCGCCTTGTTGCACTCGACTTCGGTGACGCATGCGGCCTTCTTTTCGCCAGCCGCCTTCTCGGTGCGATCGGCGCAGCTCTCCTGGCTTCTCAAGTTAAATTTCATATCCAGCCTCTCCTTCGAACGCTTCTCTAGATCAGGGACAGCCGCGATTCGACGCGGCTAACGATATCTGAACAGGGGACCCCCATCTCACGGCACCGGGATATGAACTCGTCAACCAGGGAGTCCACCTCGTCTGTCGCCGACTCAGAGTTCTTCAGATACCCGTCGTGGACGAAGGTTCCCTTTCCGCGCTGGGATTTGATGTAGCCATCTCGCTCGATGTCTTGGTAGACCTTCGAGACCGTGTTGTAGTTTATTCCGAGCTTGACGGCCATCTCACGAACCGTGGGCAGCTTGTCCCCCGCAGCGTACTGCCCCGACGAGATCAGGTAGATCAGCCTGTTTCTCAGCTGGAGCCAGATAGGAATGCCGCTATCCTGGTCGATGGTTATCTGGATCGATGAGGGGTGATTTGACATCGCTTGTTTTTCTTTCTTTTACAAAATAGTGGGCACAACTATGGCCGCATAGGAAGCCGCCGAAACAATCGCGTACCGAAGGGCGAATCCGCCGATGAGCGCAAATGCCGAAGCGACGATGCGGGCGGTGGGTGCCGAAGCCGCCAACAGGCGAGCCGAGTATGCAGCAAGGGGTATGAGCAGCCCGCATAAGACAACTCCCGCCCAGAAAACGGGAGCCAACCAGCCCGAGAGAAGGGACATGGCCGATTCCTGGGCGTTTGCGGAGTAGAAAAACCTGCCGACCAGGAAGAGTGCGAGCACGACGCCTTCCGAGATATGGAGCGCGCGAGCCAAAACGTCCAGGACGCGTGGCGCCGACGGCACAAGCGGGTTCAAAAGGGCATGGGTCAGCATGCAGGACGCGTACCCCGTGGTCAGAGACGAGCAGACGAAGAGAACGGCAAGAAGCGGCGTGTTCCAAAAGTCCACCGCCGCCATATCGCACAGCAAGACACCCGTATATCCCATGACAAGGGGAGCAAGTACGATACCCGAGGCGCAACCGAGGCGCATGAAGCGGACGGGGAACCTCTCCGCTATTCCCAAAGCCGCGACGGCCATGGAGGCAAGCGTCAGCAGTCCCAGGCAACACGCCCCGAACGAAAGCACGCTTCCGAACGGGTTTCCCAGCGCCAGAAGCGCCCGATGCGGGCTGCCCAGGTCGAGAAGCAAGCAGACGGACGCCACGCACAGCAGAAACGGCGCGGCCAGAAAACCGCCCGACAGGATTTCGCAGCTCTCATTGGATCGTTCGGTCTGTCGCAGCGCATCGCAGAAAGCGCCGCAAGCAGCAAAGAAGAAAGAGCCTGCGCCCGCGCCTGCCAAGAATAGATAGGCAACAACGAAAAGCCCGAACGGCATGCAGGCACCTTCCTTTCCCTACTCTGCTGTGCCGTTCATAATAACATGCGAAAGGGACCAATCATTATGTTGTAGTTAAATATGACTGATTAGCCTCGGCGCAGTCCTGTTAAATGAGACCCCGCCACCACATATCCCCATTGCAATCCGAGATAAGCCATCGATGAACTTCGGTGGCGATCATTCGGCGCTTGGCCTACAGTTTGGCCAAGCCCCGAGGGGCCGCCGATTGGGCGTCCTCGGTGGCAACACCCCCTGCCCCTCGAGGGCCCGGGGGGTGTTGCCACCGAGGACGCTCGCCGCTCCGAACGACTGATAGGAAACTGCCGGGCCCGGGGGCCACGGCCAGGTAATGTGGGTGTCGAGGGGAGGGCTCCCGATCGGCCTACCGATTGGAGGATACCACCATGGCACCACCCACCAGGCCGAGAATCGCCATAGGGCTCGACGTCGGGAAATCGGCGCACTGGGCGTGCGTCGTCACGCGCGAGGGCGAGCTCCTGGCAAGCGGGCCCATTCCCAACAGGGAGAACGCCATCGACGGGCTCTACGCGCAGTATCCGGGCGCGCTGGTCGTCGTCGACCAGGTCCGCAACATCGGCTCGCTCGCGCTTTCGCGCGCCAAGCTCGCCGGGATGCCGCGCGCGTACCTGCCCGGGCCCGCCGCGCACGGCGCCTCGAAGCTGTTCGCCGGAGATGCCAAGACCGACGAGCGCGGCGCGATGGTCATAGCCAAGACGGCGCTGGGCATACCGACGCGCCGCTTGCGGTGGCCGACAGGCCGCCCGAGATAGAGGCTGCCAGGTCGCTCGCCGCGCAAAGGGACTTTTTGACCTGCGAGAACACGCGCAGCAAGAACAGGCTCCACAGCATATTGCTCGAATCGTGCCCGGAATTCGAGGCGCAAGCCGACCTCTCGGACCCGGCGACCCTCGAGCTCATGGCCGCCGCCGGCTGCCCGTAGCCGATATCCGAGGCCTCGTCGCAGTCCGTCGGGGCGCTCACGCGCGGCTGCAGGCGCGCCAAAGTGGCGGCGCTGGCCGAATCCGTCGAATCGTTAAGCAGGCCGCACCCGGCGGCCGTCGCCTGCGAGGACCGCGCCGTTCGGCTGCTCGCGCGAAGGATATCGGAGAACGCCGCCGAGACAGGGTCGCCGACCTCCGAGATATCCGCGCTGCTCGCCGCCACGAGACGTACGGGCGCCTGCACACGGTGCCCGGCATAGGACCGCGCACGGCATCCGAGCTGGTCGTATCCATAGACATAGCCGACTTCGCGGGCCGCGACAGGCTCGCCTCGCGCTGCGGGGTCGCGCCGCGCAACAGGCGGTCCGGCACGTCGATATCGTCGGTGTCCGCGTCGCGGCAGGGCAACAAGAGGCTGAAGAACCTGCTCGTATTCTCTAGCAACTGCCTTGCGCGCAGCCGCAACCGATGGGGCGAATAGTACGCGCGCTGCCGCGACAGGGGCATGCCGCACGGCAAGGCGCTGAAAGCCGTGGCGAGGAAGCGGCTCGAGGTGATTTACGCGATCATGGGGGACAAGGTTCCGTACGCAGCCTAACGGCCGGCGGAGATCGCAGGCCCGGCAGGGCCTGCGTCAGCATTGCCAGAAACGCCCATCGAAAGGGCGAGTCCCTCTTGACAGAACTATAGGAACACCCCCCACGCGGGCGGGAGGGCGCGCAGGCGCGGCGAGCGCCTAGCGCGCGAACTCCCGTAAGAGCGCGTCTTCCACTTCCCGAAGC
>ERZ1035027.836-NODE-836-length-15847-cov-21.014311_pt1 | contig 15847 bp, 4 predicted proteins | sample MGYA00520604_ERZ1035027 | MGnify/ENA primary metagenome ERZ1035027 (study PRJEB33766, sample SAMN09781743) | gut metagenome | biome: gut microbiome | host: Homo sapiens | place: Madagascar | study: EMG produced TPA metagenomics assembly of the PRJNA485056 data set...
CATTATTTTGTCTTTTGTTATGCATAAACATAGAATAAATATGCATATATTGCCTTCTTTCATACAAATATTCTACACTTGGCTTTTGATGCAAAAAAGCCTTTTTTATCCATTTTAAGCTAATTATTGTAAATTATTGAAAGAAAGTCTACGGAAACCGCATCGGTTCAATAAGTTTTTGTTATCTTTGCAGACACAATTCTTAAATTTTAATCAACTTGATATAAAATAAACCTTTAGAAGATGGAAAAAATGAATGTTAAACCAGCAGAAGGTAAGCTGGGAATCTTGGTTGTTGGTTGTGGAGCAGTAGCTACAACCTTCATGACCGGTGTTTTCATGACTCGTAAGGGACTTGCGAAGCCAGTAGGTTCAATGACTCAGTACGACAAGATTCGTGTCGGCAAGGGTGCAGACAAGAAATATTTGCACTATAAGGACATCGTTCCACTTGCTGACCTTAATGATATCGTATTCGGTACTTGGGATGTTTATCCGCAGAATGCTTATCAGGCAGCTATGTATGCTGAGGTATTGAAGGAGAAAGACATCAACCCTGTACGCGAGGAGTTGGAGAAGGTAGTACCAATGAAGGCTGCATTCGACAAGAACTATGCAAAGCGTCTTGATGGCGACAATGTGAAGGATTGCAAGACCCGCTGGGAGATGGTAGAGGCTCTTCGTCAGGATATCCGCGACTTCAAGGAGAAGAACGGTTGTGCCCGTATCGTTGTTATCTGGGCAGCATCTACCGAAATCTACGTTCCTGTAGATATGGAGATTCATGGTACATTGGCAGCACTTGAGGCTGCAATGAAGGCTGACGACCGCCAGCATGTAGCTCCATCCATGTGCTACGCTTATGCTGCTTTGACAGAGGGTGCTCCTTTCATCATGGGTGCTCCTAATACAACTGTTGATATTCCTGCTATGTGGGAACTCGCAGAGAAGACCAAGATGCCTATCGCCGGTAAGGACTTCAAAACAGGCCAGACTCTTGTCAAGAGTGGTTTCGCTCCTATCATCGGTACCCGTTGTCTCGGCTTGAATGGCTGGTTCTCTACCAATATTCTCGGCAACCGTGATGGTCTCGTTCTCGATGAACCAGCTAATTTCCATACCAAGGAGGTAAGTAAACTCTCTACTCTTGAGACAATCCTGAAACCAGAAGCTCAGCCAGATCTCTATGGTCATGGTAACGATGAAGATACTCAGTACTATCACAAGGTACGTATCAACTATTATCCACCTCGCAACGATAACAAGGAGGGTTGGGATAATATCGATATCTTCGGCTGGATGGGTTACCCAATGCAGATTAAGATTAACTTCCTCTGCCGTGACTCAATCCTTGCTGCTCCATTGCTGCTCGACCTTACATTGTTGAGCGATCTTGCTGCTCGTGCAGGCCGTTTCGGAATCCAGCGTTTCTTGAGTTTCTTCCTCAAGGCACCTATGCACGATTATACTAAGGGTGAAGAGCCTGTAAACCATCTCTACCAGCAGTATACGATGCTGAAGAATGCTATCCGTGAGATGGGAGGTTACGAGGCCGATGAGGAAATCGACTAATTAGGTTATTTCATTTAATACTACACCTTAATTATATAAGGCATTAAATTTATATCATGGCACACCTTTGGAATGTTAGAATATCTCTCCATAGGTGTGCCTTTTTGTTTATTTACATAGATCGTAGACATGGATTCGGTAACGAGTTTTATTTATGGTATGAGCATGATGTTCTTCTCCATGATGGCTTTCCTGTTTTGGAGAAAAGGAAAGGAGATGCTCTTTCGGATGATTATGTGGCTCATGATTGTGGTCGACCTACAGTTGGTAAAGGACATGGTTTTCTTTCTGATTTATGGTTTTGACAACGAGCATGCGTGGTATCTTACGTCTTCGTTAGATATGATGATTATTCCGTTCTACAGCTTTGTGTTGATGGAACTGGTGAAGCCGGGCTGGTTCAGATGGGTGAAAGCTTTGATGCTGGAATTGCCTTTCCTCTTGTTGCCGGTGTTCTATATTTTTACCCATAATATCATCTGGTTTTATGTGCTTTCTGTCTGGGGAGCCATTTATGGATGCTCTACCTTTATATTGCTTATCTTTATGATTCGGAGGTATCACCGCCAGCTGAAAGAGCGCTTTTCTTATCAGGAAAATATTAATCTGAATTGGCTTCTTGCCATTCTCAATACCTTCTTCCTGATTCTGTTTTTATGGACGCTGAGCTGTTTCGTTATTAATGTGGATTACGACAATATCTATATGGTAAGCTCTCTGATACTCTGGATGCTGATAGATTATTTTGTTTATAGGCATGAGTCAGTGATAGAAGAGTTGAGCGATATTGAAATTGTACCGTTAGAGCAGAACGAAGTAGATGTTTCGGGGATGGCTGCTGAGGTGCAGCGGTTGTTCGAGGAAGATAAAATCTATCTCAATCCGAAACTGAAATTGTCTGATGTGGCGCTGGCTGTAGGTACGAACCGTACTTATCTGAGTCGTTATTTTAACCGGCAGAATGGGCAGACGTTTTATGATTATGTGAATACTTATCGTATACAGTATGCTGAGAACTTGTTGAAGTCAACGAACTTTCCTTTGCCGGAAATCGCCATCAAATCGGGATTTAATTCTATTTCTACGTTCAGAAGAGTATTTTTTGCCTCTTTTGGTTGCTCTCCTAATAAATATAGGACAAATGCGTAAGTTGTTGATGTGTAGACTGTTCTGAAAAATCAGTGCTACACTGAAAAATGTCAAAAGACACTTTTTGTCCGTTTGAAACTTATTTTTGCTATTTTGAAACCATGGTTTTCATTTTTTTTTCTATCTTTGCACCATAGAACTTTTTGAAGAGAATATAACTCTAGCATTTACTTTTTCTAGGAATAAAAAATAAAGGTTGGCCAACCCGTTGAGGGCAAGCCAACCTTTCTCGTTATGTATGTTATTCTTTGTTTTTTTACTTTATTCCCGATTCTCGTTTTCATTATTCCTTGTTACTGCCTCCGAAGATGCGGAGCAAGTAAAGGAAGAGATTGATAAAGTCGAGATACAGAGTCAAGGCTCCGATGAGTGCCAGTTTCTGTGCGCCCTCGCTCATGTCGTATTGTGTCTGGAGCATCTGCTTGATTTTCTGACTGTCCCAAGCGGTCAAGCCAACGAAGATGGCTACGCCGGCGTAACTCAAAATGTAATCAAATCCCGAACTCTTCAAGAACATGTTTACTACGGTAGCGATAATCAGGCCTATCAGCGCCATGAAGAGTATTTTTCCTAAAGAGGTCAAATCCTTCTTGGTAGTGTAACCATAGAAAGCCATTGCTCCGAATGTGCCGGCTGTAATAAAAAATACCTTGGCAATACTGGTCATCGTATATACTACGAATACGGATGAAAGCATGGCACCATTCAAAACCGAGTAGACGATGAAGAGTAGGGTGGCCGTAGTCAGGGAGAGTCTCTGTAGGGCACCGGTAATGATGAATACCAGGGCAAGCTCTGCGATAATCAGACCAAAGAGCAAGCCGCGGCTTGTCATCAAGGTCATCAGCAGGGTAGGACTACTAGCTACACCATAGGCAGTAACGCCCGTAATCAGGAGAGCTAAGGTCATCCATGTATACACTTTGCGCATTAAAGCAGAGAAAACACCGCTTATACCTCGCTCTTTCTCATTAACAGCAAAGCCATTGCTCTGCTGGTTGTTCTGACTATTTATCAGATTGTACATTTCCTTTTCTGTCATAATTCTATTTTCTTTTGTTATTTATAGTCTATTGAATAATATAATAAGCGCAAAGATAATGCCAATTATTGAAACGAGCGATTATCTCTGCGCTTTATTAACATTTATTCCGTAATTTTACGTCATTCATTCCTTTATTTAAGGGCTATCTTCTTTACGGCTATCTGTTTTCCGCCTCGCGTTACCTCTACGGCTACAGTCCCATTTATTGGTGTGCGAAGCTGTTCTGTATCAGATTTTGCCTGTTTCTGAAGTGCCAGGACACCTGAGGTTCCGTATATTCTGATGATGTCGTTTTGTTTCAGTCCATTTATCAGGATCTGATAGTTGCCGCTAGAAATAATGGTGATGTCTGAATTCATGTCAGTCTCCTTGCGGTTGAAACTGATATTGAAGCGGTTGTTCATCTCACCTGTTTGGGCAGCATAGAATGGATAACAGCCATCCTTCAGGTCTACCGCCTTTCCGGTTTCCTTGTCCTTCAGCCAAACGGTTTCATATTCGCTGGCATCGCAATCCTCAGGGATGCTGATGCTGTATTCACCGGTTTCCGGCAGACTGATTCCGATGGACTGTTCTGCTTCAATGCTGACCGCAGAAAGGAGTGAGTAGCGTCCACCATTGCGTATAGCATAGATCTGAGCATTCTGGTTCATCATCCATTTCACTCCGTCACTTCCCATATCAAAGTCGCTTTTTGCTTCGTAGGCAGGAACTGTATTCAACTGGAGTTGGTCGTCTACAGGAGCGCTGTTGCCGGCTCGGCTGTTTCTGTTGCTCTGTGTGATGGCGATGTCGAGGGCTCGGGTTGCTTGATAGGCTGTTGTTGCCCTTGCTTCCGAATGTCCTACTATCACGCTTTCTGAATTATCCAGAGTGGCAGTCTGCGTAAACACCGCATCCATTGCCGGGATGTAGCCATCCGTTGAAACACCCGTGGCTAAATCATAGGTATTGATAGCCTTGTAGCTACCGTTTTCTTCGCATTGGTAGATGACTCTGCCATATTCCATATCGCTATAGTTCATGGCGCAGAGATAAGGCGAACCGAAGAGGTTCCAGCCCATGTTCTCCTTGTGGGTGAACTTCAAACCGCCGCCATTACTGTCTGACCATGGCTGCTGGTTATTGTTCTGTACCAGGGTAATCTTATCCAGCAGACTCCTGTTGGTCCTACCATCTTTCTCTGCGTAACTGATTCCATAGAAGCGAACGGTCTTGTTGCCATTAGCATCCATTCTGAAACCTGCGGTAAAGTTTCGCTGGTTATCCACACCTCTTACCCATGCTTTACTATCGTTTTGGTCAAACTTATAGTCGTATTTGGCACGGGTTGCAGCATTATAGTAGTAGGCTACTACGCTACCGCCAGCAGGATTATTTGTGCCCTCAACCTCCATATTGGTAGCCTTGAAAGGCATGGAGAAGAAGTTGGTTCCTGTCTTCAGGTTTCTTTCCACGGCAAAGTTGGTGAGGTTTACATAACTGTTGTTGCCTCTTAAACCAGCGTGGTGCTTCAAGAGCAGGAAGCCTGGGCTGAACGGATTCGTCTCTGTATAGAATGTGTTGTCGAGTTTCAGTTCCTGGTCTTCTGCCATGACATAGACCACAGATTTACCATGAGGATAATCGTCCTTGTTTGCTATAGCATCGTTTGTCAGATACCAAGTCTCAAAACATCCGTTGTCTACGTTGGCTCTGATGCGCAGATTGCCGGCAAGGTCATGGCTGTGCATCACCTTGGCGATGCATTCGTTGGTTGCTGTTGCGTCTGCATTGACATTGATGTCTTTTGAAGTCTCGTCAAGCTGGTACTTCCAGTAGTCATCTTTCACATATTTATTATAGGTGGTTACAGATGCTCTGTTGGCAGCACTACCCGTTGTTGATGGTAATGCGCCAGAAGCAGTTACATTGACGGACTTCACATTCTCCACGATTCCTAAAGCCAGACTGTTGTAGAGCAAACCACTTGCATCTCCAGTTACCTTTGCATTTGCATCGAGGATAGAGGTAGAGAGCATGCTGTTGCCTTGGAGACTGACGTTGCCCGAAACCTTGAAACCATCTACAATACACATTCTGGCTTCTGTACCAGTAGTTGCGTTGTTGAGTGTCAGTCCATTGATGGCAGACTGACTGGCAGACTCAATGATTCCTTTTCTCTGAGTAAGGAGATCCTTTACGATAGCTTCTGGTTCTGTTTTAGAACTTTTTTCTTCGCGCATCGAACCAAACATCTTGACGCCTGGCATGCTGATGTTCACGTTATCAGCCTTCAGATTCCTATCTACGAAGACGTAGCCATATTTACCTGCATTCTTGTTGGCATAAAGCTCAGCCAGGTTGATGGCACCTTGCAGGTCGTTGGTTGGGTTATCCCAGCTTTCACCTGTTCCTGCAACAGTAGAACCTTCTTTAACATAGATAATATCCCGCAACTTCGTGTCGCACTCGTATGCACCGATATCGATGTTGTCGCCAATCAGACGGGCAGTATTGCCCAAGTCCTTTTCTTTGGCAAAGGTCTCTGCAACAGTCGATTTTTTCTTAAGACCGGTCTTATCAATATATTTAGTATTGCTACCTTTGTCGAGTAGGAGCAGGCTTGGTCGTATTCTGTAGTCCTCTTTTTCAGGATCAACAAAGTTTGGTCCTTTTAATACATCTCCATTTGCTACATCATTTGGGAAAACTACATTGTTTCTATCTCCTTCTTCCTTAATGGAATTTTCTCCATTTCGCCATGCTAATGAGTTATAGACGCTAGCTGTGCCATCAATTGCCTTAAGTCTGTTTTTTACAAAGGTAACATTTACAAAATGCATACTCTGTGAATCATTAAGTTTAATGGCATCATTATCTCCATCAGCAAAGAGGATATTCCACATTCGTGTACCTAATTTTGCAGTATTATCGATGTCTAACGCTATGCCTTTATTATGTCGGAAGGAACTGTGGTGAATAACCATTTCTTTTCCCGTTCCAGCTTGAACCTCATTAACCTCCGCCTTTACTCCCACACCACTCTGGTTCTGGAATGTGAAACCGGAAATAGTTACCGGCTTACCATTCGTTACGATATTGAGCAAGTTTGTGGTTTCGCCCGTCTTGGCTGGGTTCTCAATGAGTACCGAAGGTTTGCTGAAGTCTTGCACCTCTGTTCCGTCAGCATTCGAGCCCGTACAACCACCCACAAGTTCAATCGATGTTATAAACTTTGCTTTTTCGGCATTGTTCACAATAAGAGAGAAGGCATCACCGCTAGAGTAGGTTGGCGAATAATAAGTACCTCCACGTACAAACACCTTTCTGTTGTTGTTGGTTGTAGTACCTGCAGTTACGTTACCAGAAGGGTTAGCCATGGCAATGATGGCACCACGAAGGTCGGTGCTTTGGTTGTCCCAACTGCTACCATCGCCATTTCCTTTCTCTTCCGTACCGATATAAACCTTTTCTAAGTCAGTAAACTTGAATACATACTGGAATTCATACATACCGATATCGATAGGTTTTTCTGCTACATCACCATTCTCGTTTTTCGGACCTACGTATCTGTTGTATGTACCGCTGACAGGACGGATGTACTCAGAAGGATAACCATATTTCTCAAGGCGAGTATTGTGCATAGTCCACCAATTCAGATATTTACCAGTCTCGTTTGTGTCGTCTGCATCCTTCTTTCCGTCACCTGCATCTGTAAGCACAGAGATAGCCTGAGGATTCCATTTTGCATCCGGTTTATAGCCTTCGTAACCCTTTGTGGTTGTAGGCTCTGTGAAACGTGGACCAGCCGATGCAATATTCTCCTTGCTCAGCTTGATGTTACCATCCTTTGCAGTAGAAGCAGGTAATTTATCCCAGGCGCAGTTGCGCATGTGCTCTCTTTTGAGGAGCACACTATTACCAGTTGATTCATTACCCCAAATGGCGGTATTATATAATATAGGTGTAATCGTACCGCTTGTCACCTCGTTCTCCACATGGATGGCTCCATCTTGCTTTGCCTTGTTGTTCACGATGAGGCTGTTTACGATGTAAGCATCCTGATAGTCCTCAGACATGTTGCCGGCATCGTTTGCTCTACGGATATAGATGGCTCCGCCTTGTGAATTTTGTGTGCCCGTATATCTGCCACAAGTTACATCATTGTTGGCTAAGAGCGAGTTGACGATATGCAGGTTTCCATTATCCGATTTTGTGAGATAGAGATAGATGGCTCCACCCTTACCTGGTTCGGTGACTTCATCCTGACTAGCCTTTTCTGATACGTTACTGTTACCGCTGATAGTACTGCCGATGATGTCTAGACTTGCATTGTTTACATAGACAGCTCCGCCATGCAGACCGGAGTTTTTGATCAGTCGGCAACGGTTCAATGTATAGTTCACGCGGTTGGTGTAGATAGCGCCTCCACGACCAATCTCGGCAACTTCGTCAGTTTCTCCTTCTTGAGTCTTCAGCTGTGTCATGGTCTCACCATTCATGATGGTAATACCATCTAATACCACATCGTTGTTTAAGATAGCCGAAGCACCCGTGGAGCCCGCATTGCTGTAGACTACATGATATACATTACGTTCCTTTTCCGATGCCTTGATGTCACCGGAAAGAATCGTAGGATTCTGGAACTCCCATGGCTCTATCAATCCGTTCTTATTGTTGTCGGTCATGTAGTTCTTGTTGCGGTTAGCCAAGATGTCTTTGATGTCTCCATCTGGAGTCAAAGTCTTATCTCCAAAGCTTGTAAACTTATCTCCAGTTTCTTTTCCCGTAGTAGGATTAACTGGAGTTGAAGAATACAGGTCATCTTTCGAGAAACTGCCGAAGATATCTACGTTCACAGGGATGGTGAAACTCTGCAAGCGGCGGTCTATCGTGTTTTGCTCTGGCGAAAGGTCTTTATTCTGTCGCATCTTGCTCGGCTTGTAGGTTCCACCTGTCATCAGAATCTCGAAGTGGGTATTGTCATTAGCCACTTTCTTTTCTCGTGCCTCATTGATGTAATCGAGGGCTGCTTCGAGACTGTTGAAAGGAGTCAGGAAGGAGCGGCCATAATACTTTGCCTTCTCTTCTTCTGTTACAATTTCACCACCTGTCTGAGAAACGAACAGGCGCTTCAGAAGCTTGGTATCGTCAAACGCAGGCAGATCAGATGTGTATGCACCGGCTGTCTGTTGCTTGGTCATGGTTCTTTCCTTACCGGTAATATCGTAGCTGCTGATACCATAATCCTTCCATGCAGTTATGTAGTCTTCCAAAACTCCGTTGTCAATCAATGGTGAATAGGCACGAGGCTTGAAGATTTTGTTGTCGTTGAAGTAACTGTCAAGATCGCTAGTCATCTCCGTGTTCATTCTGTTGGCTGGCAACGCCATCTTCTCTACGAAACAATAGTTGTATGGATAGAATAATTCTTCCGAATATTTTCCGATTCCCTGCAGAAAGTCGTGAGACTGATAGTTCACATCACCGCTGATGTTGTTATCGGTCTGTGCCGAATTTCCCCATATCACGGAGTTAACGCCAATCAGGGAGTTTTCCTCCTGATAGATTCCGCCACCAATGGTTGCCTCATTTTTGGCGATGGTGCATGAGATGACGTAGGCATGGTAGTTCTTGATGTCTTCGTTCTGGTCGTTGGAACGGAGCGCATAGATGGCACCACCTTTCTGTGCCTTGTTCCTTACGATGACACTACCGCTTACGATGCTACCCTTCAGCAGCATGAGAGCACCGCCTTGGGTAGCCTGACAGTCGGAAATCTCACAGTTGCGTACATGTGCCTTTCTTGGCACAATGGCTGCACCACCCATACTCTTGAAGCCCGACTTGTCGCTTGCGTTACCGTCTATCAGGCGACAGCCATCTATAATGGTATTCTCTGTCAGGGCAGTGGTGTTGTAGTCGTCATAGTCGCCCGTAGGCCATTTGCCGAAGCACACGGTGTGGTAGCCGTTCACCTCCTGGTTAACGGCAGAACCTTCTTTTACTTCGGTCTTTGCACTTAATACCGTCTGGTAAGTGCTGATACAGTCGCGCTTGTCTTCATCCCAATTGTAGGTTCCTGCTTTCGGCTTTCCTCCTTCCTGGTCACCCTCATAGTAACCACCCATCAGGCATACTCCGTTAGGAATCAGGAAGGTATAACTCTGCGGATCGCTAGGGTCTGCCAGTGTATTGGCATGATAAACAAATCTCTTTCCAGTTTCATCAGCCTGATAGCCAGCTACTTTTACATATACCTGATGCATTTGACTGTTATCTGTGATGCCCTGGTTCGCTGTTTCAAATTTCTTGCCCGCAGCAGTCAGCACATCCTGCAGCTTGTCAGCACAGGCTGCGTTTTCCGGACTGTCTCCACTTCTGTTTCCCCATCCGTTCTGGGTTACATAATAAATGTAATCTATAATCTTTGCGCTGTTTGCCTTTTCCTGTGGTGCGATATTGGCAGTATTGTCAGCCTCGTAGGCACCGATATCAATGGCGCAGTCCTTGATTCGGTTGGTATAGTCCATGTCGGTTTCCGGAAGGATGATTCCATTTCCTACATTTGTGGTTCCACCATTCAGACACTTGTTACCTGCTAAACCATCAGCCTCGTTCAGGCGGAAGTTATTCTTTAATCGGGCATTGCGGAAGCGGAAAACTCCGTCTTTTCCATTTTCGTAGGTCTTGTCCTCAAATGGGAAAGCCAGATCTGTGCCAGTGGAATTTCCATCGCTTTCCTGGAATTTGTTGTTGATGTTACCACTGTTCATGTAGCAGTTGTGGGATGGATTCATCTTGCCCGATGCAGCTGAGTTTACCTGATCTGTAATCTGCTTGCTGTTGTTATAATTATCATAGATGATACAGTTGTAGAGTGAAAGTTGCGATGCAACTCCGGTATTGGCATCCTGCCAGTGATAGATGCCGGTTCCGTTTGTCGCCATATTGTAGGCGATGGTATTGTTGTAGAATTTGGCACTCTCCAGGAAGATACCTCCGCCACGACAGGTTCCGTTATAACAGCGGTTGTTTGCCACGACAAGGTTGTAGCCGGTACCTTGAATCATATAGGCTCCGCCTCCATAACTTTCACTGCTGTTGGCATAACTCAGGTTTCTCAGCAGGTAACTGTTCGAAATCTTACTGTTCTCTCCGTCCATATACAAACCGCCACCACGTACGCGACTGCCATGGTTGAAGTTGTTGACGATGATGATATTTTCCAGTTCTACACCTCGGAATACACGCACACCTGCACCTCCGTCACGGTTAGCACCAGGATAGTTGATGATGTAACCGTGACGTACAGAGAAGCCATCCCATTTGGCATGCTCGTAATCCACGTAGTTTTTATCGTCTTTTAAAGTTCCTTTATAGCGTACGGCATTACCATCTGTACGTGAGGCGTTTCCATCACCCGATGGCGACCAGGTAGGAAGGCATACGTCTGGCTGATACAGTACGTAATGGCGCTCTGTTTTCCCGCTGTTTATCAACGTTTTTGTAAAGTCATAATTAGAGCCATCAGTAGAATTTTTCTCCTGATACCACATTTCCTTATCTCCGTTTTTGAAGTATACAGGCGATTCCTTTCTGATCTGTAGAATGGTTTCATACTTGGTCTTGTCCAGATTTTCGTATTCCTTACGTGCCGGCACGTATTGTGACAGCAGCGGATGACGGTCGTCTTCTCCAGGATAGCCTTCGTATGGGAAACCACCATAAACCTTCACGTTGTCTCTGATAACGAATCCTTTGTAGTCGGTATAGATACCTGCACCTACCCACACCACAACGCTGTCTTTTTTTATTTTATTCAATTCAGCTGCTCTTTCCACAGCATATTGTAGACCGCTGATGTATCGTTCGTCTCTGTTGTTGGTGATTTTATTATATGATCCCCAGCCAGAGAGATACTGCTTGTACAGATTTCCTGAGTTAGTCCAGAAATTACCATAAGAGTCGGTTTCTGAACGATACTTGCCTTTAGTCTGACTATAATCTGTATTGTCAATAGTGGTGCTAAGCAGCGTATTGTCACTCTGCTTTACATAGAAATCGTTGCCGCTTCTAGCCTGTCCGTTATCACACATGGCGTTGCCGATGATAGCCTTGTCCCATGTGCTTCCGTCATATTCGGTATCTGATTCATTCAGAAGATTAAAGTCTGGGTTGCCGTCTTTGTCGTCTTTGTTGGCATCGCTGCTACTTTTATAGTTCTGGTTGTACGAACGCACGTAGATAATCTTTCCTGCTTTTGGCAGGAGAGCTTCGTATGCCCCTAGGTCAGGAACACCACCTAGGTTGCGGTCTTCGCCGGTGATGTCCTTGGCTGTTGTGGTTGCATTGTTTTCTTGGGCGCTGTTGATGATGCGGCCAGCCTGTACAGAACTGGTCAACGGACGGAAGGATGAATAGCCTCCGTAATAAACGTTGCCGCTCATCTTGGCACCCACTTCATTGGTTGGGTTGCTGAAGTTCAGGGCTCCGTCTTTTCCCAGAGTGTTGATATCCATGCTGTTCTTGCATTCCGAACCATCCCATGTGCCGTTGATGTTCAGTTTGTTTCCTACAGCATACGAGGTTCTCTTCACAAGGTCGTAATCTGGTGCTACTCCCTCATTGTTGATGATGCTTACATGGTTGAGTGTGAGAGTGTTGTTGCTGCCTTGGCTTTTGTTCAGATAGATGATGGAAGGCAGCCCCGAAGAACTTGGATTAAGCGGATCCTTGCTCGTATTGTTATTGATGACGCAGTTTTCCAGTTCCAATTTCACATTCACGGCATCTGGCATGGTAGCGATAGCACCGCCATCTGTCGCTGTATTGTTCTCAAAGATACAATTCTTCAGCTTCACGGTGGTTGCTTTGCTGCTCTGGTCCATGCTGCCTATCAGCACGCCGCCACCATAAGGCATGTAGGCAGTACCGGCAGCGTATGCATGGGTAAAGGCATAGCCGTCGATGGTGATGTTGGCACCTGCTTCGATGCGGACCAGATGGTAGAGACCCTCGTTGAGTTCTGAACCGTTCAGGTTTCCGTTCAGCTCGGTGCGGTATTTGATAGGGTCGCGGTCTTCATCTTTCGGATTCGGGTTCTCCGAATACTCCGGATAACCGCCATATACGGTTACAGGAAGTACGCAAGGTTGAATGTTAAAGGTGCATGACCTGGCGTCTGTTTCCTCGAACGTGTAGGCAATCTTCGGTTCGAAGATACCCTCACGACCGCAGATTTCAAACTCCCATCCGCTGTTCTTCTCAATAGTGAAATCCTTTGGTGTAGTATTGCCCGCAGTAACCACCTTTACCTTGTCTCCATCCTTGATGTCGGCAAGATAACCGAGAATTTCATCTACAGATGATGAGGTATAGCTCTTTTCCCACGACTCTCCTGTTCCGTCCACCAGTTCTCGTGAACGGTCAAAATAGATGCGCAGGCGTTTTTGGGTATCATTCTTTTCAAATACAAGATTTTGGTTGTCAGCCATATAGGCTCCTGCTGACGGAACCGAACTGATAGCTTTTCCGCTCAGGTCTATTTTTGGCTGATACAGGTAGGAAGATGGCAGGAGAGCATAGCTGATGCCCACGTTGCGCAGTCGGGTACCTTTCAATGTTTCCCAATAATAGTTCACCGTCTTCATGTCTGTAAGAACGCCACGTTTCTCGTTGAAGGCTTCCACCGTGTTGTAAGGTGCTTCATTGCCCATCACGAATCCCTTGCCTGAGTAATACGTGTTGATGGAGATGGTTCCGCTCTGATAGGTGCTGGTCCATTTGGCTGCATTTACATCCGAGATGGCGTTGTTGTAAAACTGTACGGTCTCTTCTGATGGGTTGGCTGCATAAATCTGTGCCATGGAAGCTGAGTTGTTGGTGCCTGATTTGTGCTGGAGCAGCGAGTTGTTCCAGATGACGTTGTTGGCAAGAAGACCCTTTTCCTTGATATACACACCACCCGTATTGGATGACAGCTTGTCAGCAGGATCCGAGGTGTTGTTGGTATAGTTGTTGACGATGGTGTTGTTAATCACCAGTCCGTGACCATCCAGATACACAGCACCATTTCGGGTACTGGTATTGTTACTGATTACCGAGGTGGCAAGAATCTGATAATAGGCTTTCTCTGAGTTATTAGCGTCACCATTCAGATATACACCTGCTCCCTGATAGGCAGAGCAGTTGGTTACCATGCTTCGGGTGATGAAGCCAGCTTCGTCTATATAGATACCTCCGCCTTGGTAAGCCGAACAGTCGTATACCAGGTTACCTTCCGTTTGTCCGTTTTTGCAGTAGATGCCGCCGCCACGAGGCTTGATGGTTCCGCTTTCTTTCATGCCCGGGTTGCAGAATCTCACGGTGCAGTAACGCATTCGGGCTGATGGGTCGTTGATATAAACGCCTGCACCACAGCCTGGGGCGTATTCGGCTTTGTTCGTATCGTGAAATTTACCTCCCTCAATGGTGAAGCCTTCAAGATATACTTCGTCCGTAAAGGCTTCTTTTTCTTCTGGCAGGGGAGCAAACCATACCACATGGTAGGAACCGCTGTTCTGTATGTTCCAGGCTTCGTCATTATTACTCCAGTTGGCATCGTCGCTTCCCTTGAATTCCGCACCCCTGATGATGGATTCCTGTTTCCAGCCCCAAGGCTTTAAATCCTTGGATTCCTCGATGCGCTCGGAACGTCTTTTTTCGGTTCCCTTAAATGCACCATAAACGCTGATGCCATTCTTCATCAGCAGGGATACCGGGGATGATGTATCATCGGTAATGCGGTCTTTTACTACATAGGTTCCGGCTGCTACCCAGACTTCGCCTTTCTCGCCTGGTGCATTTTCTGCCAAATCGTTGATGGCCCACTGGATATCGTCCGTGGCATCATCCCATGATGTTCCGTCGCCCTTTCCCGCTTTCTTGGGTTTCACGTATCTGATGCGCCCTGCCTTCATGCGGGCATACTCGTAGGCTCCGATGTCGATGGTGCTTGTCTGGTAGCGTGTTCTGCCCATGATGTCGGTAGAGGTAGTTTCCAGGTTTGCTTTAACTACGTTGTTGGTATAGTATTCCAGTTTTCCCTTGTTCAGAAGGGCAGAGGTTTCCTCGAATGTGAAGGCGGTGCTGTATAATTGCTTCAGGTTACTGCTGAACGAGAAGTCGTAACCCTGGGTTACGGCACTCTGCTTGAACCAAGGGGCTGGCTCTATGCCGTGGTTCTCGTTGCTGATCCATACGTTTCCGTTAGTGTCGGTATTGGTATCGGGATTGGTTACTTCTACTTCCGGAAAAGCACAGGAATAGAAGGCAGGACGGGTGTCTTGCTTGCTGAGTGCAGTGGAATGCCAGAGCACGGTGTTGTAAACCGCTCCGCCGCCATTGCTGCCTGATGCCCCGGCTGTGGTCAAATCCACTGCCGATACGGTGTTGGCAATTACAGAGCAGTTGACGATTTTCGATGTGCCCGAAAGTCGGATACCGCCGTTTGTATTGTTGTTGATGTTGCAGTTGTAGACGGTGGCAGTTCCGTCTATCCACATGCCGCCACCTTCGTTCTCGCTGGTGCCTCGCTTGCCTGCCACATTATTAAAAAAGCTGCAGTAGCTGATGGCTGACTGCTGGTTGGTGCAGTACTTATCCACATAGATGGCACCGCCGCGCATGCCGTAGTTGTTCGCAAAGTTACATTGCGAAATACGGAAGTAACGGCTGCCGGCATTGTTGTCGTTGCTGTTGTTCACCACGTAGATGCCGCCGCCTCTGCCATTTGCAGAGGTGTTCTCTCCACTGGCATTACCTGCTGCGATGAGGAAACCGGAAACAATGGTTGGCTTGTTGCCGTCGTTGGTGTTGTCCTGTGTTACGCCCATCTGGAGGGTCAGCACATGGGTGGCATTGTCGGTGCGGGTGGTGTTCTCTGGATAGATAATCAGCTGCTGGCTCGCCTTGTCGTTGGTGTTGATATCGCCCACCAGAGCCGTCTGATACTTCATCTGATATTTGTGTCTACCCGTAGGGAGATTGTTCTTGTTGTTTTCTTTTCCCCAAAAATTACGCTAAAATCTGCCGAATAGCTAAAAATGAGCATTTTAC
>ERZ1035027.838-NODE-838-length-15825-cov-8.106468_pt1 | contig 15825 bp, 13 predicted proteins | sample MGYA00520604_ERZ1035027 | MGnify/ENA primary metagenome ERZ1035027 (study PRJEB33766, sample SAMN09781743) | gut metagenome | biome: gut microbiome | host: Homo sapiens | place: Madagascar | study: EMG produced TPA metagenomics assembly of the PRJNA485056 data set...
GACACGCGAGCAGCAGCTCGACGTAATCGCTCGTCAGGCTCACGAGAGACTCTAATCAATTAGAAGAATAAATATTGCCCGCTAGATTTTCTTTCCGAGGATATTTAGCGGGCAATTTAGCTTAACATTATAGTCTAAAAAGAAAGGAAAATAAGTTATGGAACTATTGATATTTATGGGCTTTTTTGCTTTGCTAGCAGGTATATTTACCTTATGGGCTTATAATGATTATCGTAAAATGCAGGCTTGATTATAATGACTAAAGGATTTATTCACAGCATAGAGAGCTTTGGTTCAGTAGATGGACCAGGCATCCGATTTTTGATTTTCCTGCAAGGTTGTCCCATGCGCTGCCAGTTCTGCCACAACCCGGATTCCTGGAAGACGGGAGTAGGAGAGGAATGGACAGCTGATGACCTTCTGGACAAGGCAGAGCGATTCAAAAGTTATTGGGGAGACAAGGGCGGTATTACCGTGAGCGGTGGAGAAGCCCTGATGCAGATAGACTTTCTCATCGAACTGTTCGAGAAAGCGCATCAGCGTGGCATCAATACCTGTCTTGATACCTCGGCGCAGCCATTTAAGAAAGAAGGAAAATTCTTTGAGAAATTCGAGCGTCTGATGGCCGTTACAGATACGGTTCTTCTGGATATCAAGCATATCAATGATGAAGAGCACCGTAAGTTGACGCTTCATAGCAATAAGAACATACTCGATTGTGCCCGCTATCTCAGTGAGATTCACAAGCCGGTATGGATACGTCACGTCCTTATTCCAGGTATTACCGACAAGGATGAATACCTGGAAGAATTGCGCGATTTCCTCTCTACGCTCAGCAATATCCAGCGCATAGATGTATTGCCTTATCATACGATGGGCATCTACAAATATGAGAAACTGGGAATCCCTTATCCGCTAGATGGCATAGAACCTCCTGGCAGAGAACGTGTGGCTCATGCCGAATCTATATTGCAGAAAGCATTATAGACCCGGCAGAGCGTATTTCTTATGATAGGCAGTAGGGGCAATTACATTCCGAAGATTGCCTTATCATCATTATTCTTATTATGCAATGCTACCATAGTTGGGCTTGCCTTGGGGGTAGGCTCAACTATGTTTTCTTTATGGGTTTCTACAGAGCTGACCAGCTGTGCCTTGATGATAGGCTTGCAGATATAGTCATTTACCCCCATCTCATAGCAGTCGTCGATGTTGTCCTTGTTGTTGAGCAGGGAAACCACAATGATTGCCATCTCCGATTTGTCGTAAGAGGCTCTGACGTACTTGATGACATCCCAGCCGTTTACCTGGGGCATCATCAGGTCGAGCAGGATGATGTTGGGCTGGAAGCTATCTACCAGTTCGATAGCTTTAGCTCCACCATCCGCTTTCTGAATCTCAACGTCTAAGCCTTTCAGCATATCAGCAACTAATTCAATATTCTCGTGAATATCATCTACTACTAATACTTTACATTTACTATTCATTTCTCGCAACTGTTGCGACAATCCTAAGCCTTTACCTTATGGATTCCGTAGATATCACACACGAAACCCTTATCGGTGAGAATCTTATTCATGTCTAGGTTATTAAATATTTTATGATTGGTACCGATGACTACGATTTCATACTTTTGATCGAGCACGGAAGGGTTGTCGGTAATCTTGATTTCATATTCTTCTTTTACTTCTTCTGTATCCACCAATGGGTCGTAGAGGGTGGTCTTGTATCCCGTGCCAACGAGATTGATGTACAGGTCGGCTACTTTGGTGTTACGGATGTCATCACTGTCTGGCTTGAACGAGAAGCCCAGGATGAGTACGTTGGTCTCTGCCGGAACGAAGTTTCTTACCTCGCTGGCACTCTTGATCTTTCCTGCCATCCATATTGCCATCTGCTCATTCACCTCGCGAGCCGTAGAGAGGAGGGATGGAACCACATCCACCTCCTGTGCCTTGTTGATGAGATAGTAGGGATCCACAGCGATGCAGTGACCGCCCACCAGTCCTGGGGTAGCAGGCACGAAGTTCCATTTGGTACTTGCGGCAGCCGTAACGTCCTGGATGCTGATGCCCATCTTGTCGTATATCTTCTGCATTTCATTGAAGAATGCAATCTGAACGTCGCGCTGGCAGTTTTCCATCAGCTTGCTAGCCTCTGCCACCTTGATGCTCTTTGCCTTGAAGGTTCCGTGGGTCAGCACAGATGAGTAGAGCGAATCGATGATCTCGGCAGCTTCGGGGGTAGAACCGCTGGTTACCTTCACGATATTCTCGATGGTGTGTACGGTATCGCCCGGATTGATGCGTTCCGGAGAGAAGCCTACATAGAAATCCTGGTTGAGCTTCAAGCCGGATGTTGCCTCCAGCAGTGGAGCGCATACTTCCTCGGTGAGCCCGGGATATACAGTCGATTCATATACCACGATATCGCCCTCTTTCAGGATGGCACCTACGGAGCGGGTGGCACATCTTACGCAACTGATGTCTGGCTTGTTCGACTTGTTGACAGGTGTAGGAACCGCAATGATATACACATTGCACTTCCTGAGCATTTCTATGTCGCTAGTCAGTTTTAGTCCCTGAGCCAAGGCTTTCGATAGCATTTTGTTCTGATTTATCTGCGTCTGGACAAGTCTGTTTACCTTTTTCGCATTGTTATCATAACCCCACGTATCGTATTTCTTTGAGAATAAGCATGCTAGGGGGGTACCTACGTAGCCCAGTCCTATCACTCCAACCTTAAACTCGTAAGGTTTGTTTGTCATATATCTATATTGTTTTAATTATTATTACTATTTTCTGGTTTACTTTTTACCTTAGATTCCTTCCAGCTGTGCGTAGCGCGATGTCTTCTTCGGGTTCCACTCATCCTTGTAAGAGGTGCGGAAGAATAGTTCCTGAAGATGCGCCTCCAGTCGGGCAAAGCGCAGGAAGTAGCCTGTGTATGGCGACATGAGTGGCATAAACCGATAGAGGAACCAGGCGGTTTTCTTTCTTTCCGTTACCAGCAGCACCAGGATGAATGCCAGCTGCGACAGGCATACACGGATGAAGTAGCCCAAGAGCAGCACATCCACGATGTGGGTGTTGAAGGTGATGGCAAGCTGAATCATATATCCCAGCCACAGGAAGTTGAATACGCAGTCGAACACCACGCTTTCCATATTCGACAACCAGTTGAGGATGCTCCAGTTCTTGGAAGGCAGCAGGATGTCGAGATGCTTTCGCAGACGGAATCTCACGAGCGATCTCGACCATCTGATGCGCTGACGGTACAGTTTGTACCATTTGGTTGGTACATTGGTCATGCAGATGGCATCTTCGGCGAATTTCACCTTGTAGCCTGCCTTGCGGATCTTCTGCGTGATATCACCGTCGAGTCCCGGACCGATGTCCCAGTATCCCACTTCCTTCAGTGTCTTGCGCTCGAAAGCGCCAAAGGCACCCGAGATGATGTGGTAGATACCCAGGGCACTGGTTACGGAGCGGCCCACCTGTATTCGCTTCAGGTATTCGAAAGCCTGGAGCGATGAACAGATCGTCTCCTTGTAGTTTCTCACCTCGATGCAACCTCCCACGGCTTTCACCTCACTGTCGAGGTAGAAGGGCAGGAGTACATTCTCCAGTGCGTCACGGTCGAGCGATGAGTCGGCGTCGAGACTTACGATGTATTTTCCCCGTGCCATGTTCGCTCCGTAGTTGGTGGCTGCAGCCTTGCCGCCTCGGGTCTCCAATCTCAGATAGTGCGTGATGAGTCCCGCACGGTAGAGGTCGGTGCATATCAGTTTGGTGTCGTCGTTGCTACCGTCATCCACCACGATGATTTCGTAGTGCCGGTAAGTCTGTTCATTCAGCGACTTCACCATCTTATAGATATTCTTGCCTTCGTTCTTACCCGGCACCAGGATGCTGATGAGCGGGTTTTCTCTATAGAGATAGAACCGGGCAAGCTCCTTTTCCTTGTATCTCTTGTTTCGGGTCATCAACCGGTTGAAGATCACCAGATACTCCAGCAGGTAGTATCTTGGAACCTCGATGAAGAAGAGGAACCAATAGGTGTTGGCAATGCTCGAAAACGAGAGTGTGCCAATCCAGTCCCAGAAGCGGTTGATTGTATCTGCTATACTAAACATATCTTCAGTTTCCTTTCTTCTCTTATCTCAGTACGGTGAGTGCCATGATGGCGATGAGGACGAGGATTCCGGCGATGGCGACGAGGGCTCCCACCAGTTCCTTATAGAGTTTCACTCTCTTCAGCACCTTGTCGGTTTCGTCTTCTTCCGGAGCTATGTCGAGTCGCTCTTCCTGCTGCTTCACGGTTTCATCGTCTGTCATCGGATTTTCCGAATATCCGCAGTAGTCGTCTGGAGTCAGCTCTATGAGATTCATTTTGTCGAAGAAGTCATCATATTGTCCGCTCATTCCCTTATGTTTGGTATTGAGTACGCAGCAGATCAGCTCATCGGGTTCTATCATGTTGCTTACCTTTCGGATAGCCTTCGACATGTCCTTGCTCAGGTGCTGCTGCGCTTCATTCTCAGACTTCTCGTCATATCCCGTATAGGTAACGTAGAAGATATTGTTATTGTACGATACCTTGTGACTGTGGAAGATGCGGCAGAACTTTGCCTGCATCGATTCCTTGATCTTGACGGTCTCCTGTTGCGGGCTGAGAATCCAGATCTTACCTACGATTACTGATACCTGTTCTTCGCGGTAGGTTTCCAGAAGCTGGCGGCGCAGACGGTTCTGCAGCAGACTATACTCCATATAGTTATCGTAAGTATTGGTCATGTTGCTGAAGAGCATTCCGCTCTGGGTCAACGTACGGATACCTTCTTCTGTAATCTCGTAGTCCTCCACATCACGGGGAACCAGTGCATTGACAGGGAAGGTATTCTCGCAATAGCAGCAGGTTGCTTTGGTGATCGGAGTGGTAAACGAGTTCTCACAGTCGTTGCAGGAATAGATCACTGCTGGTCGGTCGTAGTCCACACCGATGTGTCTCAGTCTCTTGTGGCACTTCGGACAGATGAGCATTCCTCCCACATTGTATGCACTTTCCGGAGCCACGTTGGCACAGGAAAAGTGGTGGATAATGTTCTGGATCTTCAGATTCGAACTTCCGCACTTCGGGCAGCACTCCGTGTATAGCAGGTGACTGTGGTTGCACTTTGGGCAGAGATGCTCCTTGATGAGGTATTTGTGCTTGCGCAGTGCGCCATATTCCTCTAGCGTATCCACGTAGGCGAACATCTCGGCAAGATGAAACTGGCCCATGCTGTGGTAGTGTTCGAAGATAGGATTGATGTATCCCAATGACGATTTCTCCAGAAGCACGTGAGACAGAATTCTCTGGTCTCTGGAGAGCAGAAACCTCAGGATGTTGGAGAAGAGCTCGTTGGGCTGAGTGGGGCGTGCCACCTCCTGCTTGATGCCGTATTTCTCCTTGGCAGCCTTGATCTTGTCAATGATCTCATATACTTTCTCATTGCTCATATCGCTGACAAAAGCATCGATGATGAACTCTGTAATCTGCCCCTTGCCCGATACCGCCGTGTTGACGAATATCGGCTTGTAGCTGCATTTGTACGATAGGATAGGGCTGGCTCCATACAGGATAGCAAGGAACGTTCGCTCACTCTTCGTATTGATATATATGCAATCGAAGTAGTCGGACTGGATATCTGGTGTTGAGTCTATATCAACATAGCTGTCGATGGTGAGCACCATGTCTCCACGTTTGTTTCTTTTTAGTCCAATCATTTCTTCTGGTTCTTTATTTTGGTTTGTCGGTCGAAATCAGCTTCGAACTTCTTACGACATTTTGATTCTTTTCCACTGGGATGGTGTACATCGGCAGTGGTTTCGGATCGAGCATAGCGCTGATCTTGTTGATTCTCACTCTCACTGGCAGCTTGTTGCTCATCACCCATGCCGGAACTCTCTGGTTAGGGTTCAGGGTGAAGACGGCAACCACTGCATTGGCATCATGCGAAAAGTTACTCTGCAGATGCTTCGGAATTTCCTCTACTCTCAGACCCGCCATCTGTAGCTTGGCTTTCAGCTCCAGATCCTTGTTGATGATGACGTCTGCATCGTCAGGACTCTCCATATACTTCACCTTGTCGTTGGGCACGTAGATGATTACTCCCAGATGGCATGCAGCGTAGTCGGTATGCTGGATAGTCATGACTTCCTGGCTCTTGAATACCAGCGTCCTGTCGCTTACATTGATCTTGGTGATATAGGCATCGGCTGGAGCGCAGCAGTAGTGTATCAGTCCCTGGCTGTAGATGCTCGTGTTGCTGGAGTAGGGCATATCCGCATTGTTGGTGGCAGCACCTCTTCTAGCCATGAAGTTGTAGGTGGTGTTCTTTGCCCTGGCGTAGATTTCCACCTTGTTTGCCTGCTTCCTGAGTTCTTCTTCCACTTCGGCAATCTCTGCATCCAGGGCATTGCGCTTGGTGTTGTCGGTGAGTCCGTAATAGATATCCGAACTCTCTGAAGCCTTCTGCTTTTTCAGTTCTGCCAGACGGGTACGGAGCACCGGAATTTCTTCCTTTGCCAGCTGTGCCTGTACCTCCATATCGTGCGTTTCCTTTACAGCCGAAGGCAGGATGTTGGGGTCATACTGGTTCACGATGTTTCCCAGCAGCACGTAGGAGTAGAGGGTGTCACCCTTGTGTACCACCTCGCCTATTTCCTTGTTCACCTTCAGAATGTAGATGTCGTCAACTGCCGAAATCGGGTTCTCATCAATGGTGATGTATCCGTCGTAGATGACCCATATCATTCTTGTGATGATATAGTATGCCGCCAGTGCGATGACGAGCAGGAAGATCAGTGCGAAGATAATCTGCTGTCTTGCCAGTCGGTGGCTCTGCGACTTGAGCATGTCAGACATTGCCTGTTCCTGCGGCGTGCTATTAAATTGAAACTCATTCATAGTTCTATTTCCCTGAAAATAGTATTGTTGTCGTAGATGCTGACTGCCTTCTCGATATTGATGATGGCAAGTCCGCGGTTTAACATCAGCTTATACATTCTCTCCATGCTTTCGAGGAATCCCGTATATTCGTCCATTCTCATCAGGTAGTTGTATCCCTGCTTCTGGTTCTTGTAGGCAAATCTTCTCATATCGATGTATTTGCCGGTCTGTTCTATATGGAACGCCTCTGTGGCGATGGCGTGGTTCAAATTCTCTATTCTCTTCAGCAGGATGCCTACCGACTGCTTGATTTCCTTGACGTCGGTGCTTCTGCTGCTTCTGATGATTTCCTTTTCTGTTTCGAGAGCCTTGCGCTTGCGTGGATTCTCGTTGTAGATCGGGATGGTGAACCGCACTCCGATATCACCGTTGTTGCTTATCTTGTTGTTGCTTTGCCAGTAGGATGACCATCTGGCGAAAGGCGTGATTCTTGTTGTCGATAAGTAATTAGCCAACTTGCTGTCGTTGTCGGCAATCTGTTCTTTTACCATCACGATTCTTGCGTCGATGCTTTCCTCGTCGATGTGGTGCCAGAGAGCTGTTGTATCTACCAGAATCCGGGTTGGCTTCATGCGGTAGATGGGCTTGTTGGAGATGTCGCGGTTGGAGCAGAGGATGGAGATATCATATTCTGCTGCCAGTTTTTCGTTCATCACCTTCAGCATCTTGTCGTTGCTGATTCGGTCTTTCTCCAGCATGTATTGATATGCCTCGTTCATGATGTCGAGGTTGTCCAGTCGGTGAGCGATGATGGTACCGATGTAGAAGTTATATTGTTCGGTCAGCTCTTCAGCTGCCTTCTCATAGATGTCTGCTGTCAGTCTCTTCTTGCTTTGCAGCCTGGAGAGTTCGTTAGCCAAAGCTACTTTGGCTTTCTTTTCCTTGCCCTGGTAGAACTTGCTGTTGATGATGTTCCATTCCAGTTCTGCCTGGGTCTTTACCTTGTATTTTGATACCTGTTCGGCGTCGTCGTTGTCGGCATCGAAGTAGGCATCGGGTCTGGCATACACCTGTCCGGTTACTTCCAGTCCGTTGTGTCTTGCTATTGCCAGTTGCTCGTGGGCTGTCTTGGCCCAGTAGAGCGAGTCTGTGTTTCTGATGTCAGCTGTGTGCTGACTGTTGAGTCCCAGGTTGATGACCGGGGATTTTACCCAGATAGGGTGGTTGAGTAGGGTATCGAGTTGTGCGAAGCGATTCTTGAAGTGCTTGAGTACATTTTCATTTTTCAGATTTTCATAAACGAGCATCTTCGGGCTGAATGCTTTTTTCAGGGGCTTTTGCTTCAGATTTTGAGCCATAACACCCCTTCCTCCGATAGTTATCAGAAGAACAGCTGTAGTGTATAGTATCAATTTTCGCTTCATCATTCTCTTAGTTTAAACACTATGAATGCAGCCGCAAGCTGTTGCAGCTGCATTCAACCAGTGTCTTTTGAATTCTATTGCTCAATGATAATTATTATCTATTTCTTATGAATTGAACATATATAAGATTCCTTATTTAGTAAGAAACCTCAGGATCGGCATTCTTGAGTTGGAATACCTGCAGTCTGCTCTGTCCGTAGGCTACGTAGATATAGCCCTTGTATTCTATTACGTAGTTGGCAGACTTTGGTACAGCACGGTGTGCAACCACCTTATGAGTCTCCTTGTCGAGAACCACAAGTCCAAATCCGCCGTATGCGATATATACATACTTCTTTCCTACGTAGCAGCCATTGGCATGACCTTTATATTTTCCGGCATTTTCGCCTTCCGTGATAGTAGGGCTAGGCATCTGGTAGTGCCAGAGTTCATTGCCTTCCATATCGTAAACATACATACCGGCAGCACCGCGGCAAACGTAAATCTTGTTATCATCCACACGAACCACGTTTTTACCGTTGTTTGGTTCAATGGTGCTGATAGCGAAGCTCTTGATCGGGTTGCTGAGGTCTTCTGCCTTCTGGTCGAAGATTTCCACGGTAGCAGGGATAGCCTCTGTCTCGTTGGTAGCTGCTCTGTCCAGATAAACTGTAACGATCTTACCATTACCGATAGCTACGTGCTTTACCTTTCCTGGCTTGTTGATCTTGTCAAGCTCATTATAGGTATCTGCATTGTAAACCAGATAGCCCTTGGTGGTTGCAACGATCAGATGGTTGGTTTCGTCGTTATAGACCACGCAGTTCTCATCATAACCTTTTTTCGCAAATTCTGCTGTTGCAGGATTCATCTGGATAAACTGCAATGGCTTCTCGTAGATCACGGTGTCCTTGCCATTGATGGTTGTTGTGATAGACTTTGATTGGTCTGCCAGCAGATGGTTTTTGTCCTGGATAGGGATGTATGCGAGCATAGCACCCTTCTTGTTGGAACTTCCTGGTAAGTAAACCATGCGCTTGCCAGACTTGAGCTTGACTGCCAGCAGATGGTTGAAGTCGAGGTCTTTCTGGTCATCGCAGAGATACTGCTCCAGTGCTATCTTGTTGTTTTCTACAGGACTGAATACCTCAATACAGCCACCGTGCTTCTTGTCACGGGTATGGTAAGACATATACAATCTGCCATTGTGTACCTGTACGCAAGTTGCAGAGATGTCATGGTCGTGATTATAGTCGATACTTGATATCAAGTTGAGTGTAGGCTCCTTTGTAGGCTCTTTGTCTGCATTGTAACCGTTAGGATTGCACTCTGTCTTCTTGATGACGTAGTTTTTAGCTTCTGGATCATCCTTGAAGAGGACATCGGCATTATTGTTCCATACAATAGTTGTATTGTCATCTGTAATCGGAGTGGTAGCCCCCTCAGATCCATAGATAACATTTGTATCCAAGATGATATGGGCATTATCTCCTGATGTGGAGAAAACAGAGCAATCTACCGTCTTGGCTCCACCCGGATTCCGATCACCCTGTTTTTGTGGCGCATTGTAGTAGAAGGCATTTGCCTTGATCACAGCTACACCGTCCTTGTCTTGTAAGTCTGCCCTGCCTTGACCATTGTTCAGATTCACGTATTTGCCTTCGATGTCAACCATACTCTGGTCTTGCAGGTGAAGGGTTGCACCAGAATCTTGCTTGTAGTTCTTTGCCTTCAGATACAAGACGGAGAGTTCTGTGCCATAGGTGGCATAAATATCTCCTTCTATCTTGAGGGCACAACCGCTATGGAGCACAGTTGTATTTTGAATCTTCAAGCTGGTGGTTGTCATGATGTTGTTTACCCAGGCTTGTGACCGGTCTGACATTTCGAACGCTCCAGTCAAGGTAGCATTGTCTATAACATTCAATTGGGCTTTTTGGGACATAGTAACTTTATCAGCAAAGAGGGAGTTTTTGACATAGAGCTGAGAGCCTTCTACCATTTTCAAATCGTGTCCTTTTATATTTAAATCCCCAGCATTCTGATGAAATGTATTCTTGATGAGATATTCTTTTTGGTTGGCTGGAAATTCAATTGTGCCCCAGTTGGATACCTTTGTATCTCCAAATACTTCAGTGTGATTTTTCGCAATCAGTTTACCTCCGCTCAATACATTGATTGTGGCACCTGATCCGTTGGCAGAACCATATTCTAATGTACCTTTCACATAGATGGTCATTCCTTCTATGTTGTAACCATCTGCGTTGAGGGTTTCACCAGCTGGTACAACATAGGTTCCAGGATGTGCATCATGTTTGTTTTTTACGGAAGAAAGATTAGGAGTTCCTGCAGGAACGGCTGGCTCTGTAGCCTCTGCTCTGGTTACCAGAGCTCTAGTTTTTGTAGTTGTATTAGCGTATGCACCTTTGTAGTTCCATACTCTGGATGCCAGCTGGTCTGCATACTCTGCGGTTACGTCTGTACCAACGATAGTAGCAGCTTTACCGATAGGGTCTATGACTGAATCGTTGCCGGAATCGCTACAAGATGCCAAGAGCATTGCAGCAAATGAGAACGTTGCAAGTTTAATATTTATAGCTTTCATATTCATTTACTTAACTTTTATCGTTAACATTCTTGTTGAATGTATTTCTTGTTTCAGCTAGTCAACTTAGCTCTAATAAGGTGAATGTTCCCTCCCACTCGCAAGGAGTGGGAGAGAACAAGGATTATTTCTTTTATTCGTATTACTTCTTGGTATCTGTAAGCTTGAATACCTGTACACGGCTCTGACCATATGCAACGAAGATGTTGTTGTCGTTATCGCCTGTTACGAAGTTGGCAGACTTGCCGTTGTATGCCTTGCGGTGGCAAACTTCCTTGCCTGTTGTCTTGTCGAGAACAACAAGACCATATGAACCGCAAGCTACATATACGTAGTTTCCTGCAACATAAACTCCATTAGCGCAACCCTTCACATAGTTCTTTCCTGCTTCCAGGTTCTGAGCCTTATTAGATGCAGTGAAAGTTGGACATGTATAGAACTGGCTAGCAGTACCGTTGGAAATCTTAGAGATACCATTCTCGCCCTTGCAGACATAGATATCGCCATTAACCTCATCTACAGCAATCACAGTCTTGTTGCCCTTAGGAGAGATTTCACCGACATTATATGTTGCTGCAACGTCCTGCATTTCATTGTCGTTATATGCAGTCAGTGTGCCATCAGCTGTCAATGCGTAAAGCTTGTCGTTTGCTGTAACAAGATACTTACCCTCAGTGCTACCCTCGTTCCACTTGTTCATCTTGGCATTGAAGATAGTGAAGCCCTTGGTGGTTGCAACAATGTGGTTGCTCTTGAAGTTAGCTACACAGTTGGCATCCATACCTTTGGTCTTTCTGTCGATAGCAGAAATCTGAATCTGGTTAGCGAATGAACCATCGCTGTTCAGTGAAATCTGTCCCATGAACGGACCTACACCTGTTACATCATCAGCATGGCTCTTGTTTCCACTCTGGCTACCTGCTACCCAAAGGGTGTTGCCATCTACCAGGATGTGGTTGTAGTCATTGGTTGCATTGTCTGATTCTACACTCTGATCGATAGTCAGGGTGTTGTTTGCCAGACTGATAGCCTCGATAGCTCCATTAGAAGCCTTGCCGTTTGTATGGTAAGCTACATAGAACTTGCCGTTTACTCCTGGCTGGATGCAGGTAGCAGACATGTCATTGTCTTTATTCTTGTCTTCTGCAACCAAGTCAAGCTTTGGAGCTGCGATGATAGTTGCAGGATCACCTGCCCACTCAAAGCCATAAGCCTTGTAGTCTGCGCCATCTGCTTTCTCCTTGACACCCTTACCATTAGTTGCCTTATCGTAGTCGAGGTAAGAAGCTGCAATGTCGAGATCCTCGAAAGTATTCTCCTTAGTTGTACCAGTATAGCACTCTGTGAACTGGAGAAGGAAGGTTGCGTTGTTGCCAGATGTAGCCAAAGCCTGAATCTGGTTGTCACCATTGTTGGTGAATTTCTTTGCCTTGATAACAGCGATGGCGTTGTCATCGTTCAAGGTAATCTGGCCAGCACTTGCGTTATCAGTTACGATATTGTTGGTATAGATATCGCTCTTGTTATTGATATTGATCTTGCAGTTACCCTTCAGATTGAGAGTAGCATCTTTCTGATCGTTGGTAACGTTGATGTAATCTGCAGTGATCCTTGAACCAGCCTCTGCGTTGAATACCTTTGAAGCCTTGATAGCAGAATTCTCGCTGGCAATCATCTCGCCCTTGACGTTCAAGGTCTCTGTTCTCAAGAATCCACCGAACTGCAAAGCACCATCTACGTTAACTGTTGTAGCGTTCATGATGTGCTTGGTTGCGTTTACAGTAGCGCCTTCCTCGATGTTCAACACAACGGCGCGGATAGAACCGCCGATGTATGCCTCAGAACCCTGCTTGAATGTGATGTTGTGCTTTGGTGTGATGATGGCCTTCTTATCGTTCTTGTCATAAGCGTTGATAGAACCGATACCGCCCTTTTCATTTGTATATTTAGCGTACAGCTTACCAGCTACGGTAATATCGTTTTCTGCAATGATAGAACCGCCATCGTTGATGATGGTTGCGTCAGCAGGAATTTCCAAGGCACCTTTGCCCTTGTACTCCAATGTAGCACCGCCGTCAACGTAAATGGTACAGCCTGCAATAGAACTGTCGAAAATCAACTTTGAACTACCCTTTACGAAGATGGTAGTACCAGCTACTTTGTGACCGCTCATGTCGAGTGTAGTCTTGCTGGTGATCAAATATGTCTTGCCTGGAGTCATGTCTTCTGCACCGCTCCACTGTCTTGCATCCTTAGGAACAGCAGGGATCGTAACTTTGTCGGCAGAAGCAAATGCTCTTGTCTGAGTTGCTCTTGAGAAGAAGAACTTTCTGGCATTAGCTGTTGTGTTCTTGTAATTTGAAACGCGAGCTGCGAGTTCTGCAGCAGAGCTGCTTGTAAGATTTGCAGTGATAGTCTCTGCAACATCCACTTTAGAGTCTGGGCCACCAGTAGGATCGCTATTGCTGTCGCTACATGATGCGAAAACAAATGCCGCCAAACCGATGGCAGCAAGCTTGGAATTGATTACCTTCATATCTATTAATAGTTTTAATTTTATTTTAGACGTTATTATCTTTACTTCATCATTACCTTGTGTTTCATTATTACCTTTACTTTTACTTATTTTTTAAGTTCTGTTCGAATAATCGCTTTTTAAGTTCAGTTCGGACACTTATCTTTAAGTTCAGTTCGAATAATAAATGTTTTTTTAGCAGGTGTTAGGGCAACTGCAAAGTGCGAATGCTAAGCCATTACTCTTCTATCTGCAAATTCACGGTGCAAATATACTGTAATTATTGCAAATAGAGTAGATTTACGGGTTAAATATTCTTAAAGTGGAAAATCTTTTGTACTGAGTGCTATGGAGTTACCTTTTGTTAGCGATAACGAAGTTGTGAAAATGTCTAAAATCCGGGTACGTTTCTTATGGTATCAAATTGAATTTTTGTCGTTGTTCTTTAGCCAGTTTTTGCCAACCTTTGCTTTCTGTGCGCATTTGTATTGCATGGCATCTTCAAAATCCTCAAAATCGGATAGAGTCGCATAATTCACGCACTCTTTATCTGTAGCAACCACTTTGCAAATTTTGCAGAAATCTGCAATCAGCGTTTTTATTCTGTCGTTGTCGTTCTTCTTGCTTAAAATATAACTTGCGGTTGCAAAAGACATAGCTGCAGCGTGTAATTCTATCTTTTGGTTGATTGCTAAGCTCATGATGATTGCTGCATCATCGTAAAACCCTGTTCTGTTTCCAAGATAATCAATTATCACGTTTGTATCTAAGAAAACCTGTATCATATCAGCTTATTTTATATAGTCCTTGTAGTATTCATTTTTGTAGTCGAATGTCTCAGGCGTATGAATGCCTTTGGTCATAGCTGCAATTCTTGGGTCTATAACTAAGTCTGCCTTGGTTATTTTCTTAGCCTTTGTTTTGTTGGGAGACAATATTTTCTTAAGTGCTTTGACTGCCTTGCTAATTGTCTCGTAGTCTTCGTTAGCTATTATGCTGACGAGTGACTGGTATTCTGATTGTAACTCTAATGCTGTCATAGTGTATTGCTTTTAAAATTCCTGCGGCAAAAATACGATTTATTTCTTGAACTTGCAAGTTTTTGGGGATATATTTTCATTCCTTTGCATGTTTTTCTTGTTTCAAAAGAGCCTTACTTGCTGTTCAAAAGAGCCTTACGTAACGTTCAATTAAGCCTAACGTAAACCTTAATTGAGGCTTAATTGGATGGTAAGTAAGGCTCTATTGTAAGACAATTGAGGCTCTATTGTAAGGCATTTAAGGCTCTTTTTGCAATCTTTTTGGGCTTTTTTGCAACCTTTCGGGTTTCTTTTGCGTCTAAGCATCAGAATATAGGAAATTTAAAATCGAAAGAGTATGAAAACAATGAGTATTTGGGTTGCTTCGGCAACTTTGTTTCTTGCCTCTATGGGCATCAGTTCCTGCAGTATGGGTTCTACCACCTCTTCTGAAATGAGAGGAAGCCTGGAGTTTACGCAGGATGATTTGAGAGAAAAGCCTTTCAAGGCTATCGACGTGGATATGGTTGCCAGTGTCTATTATACACAGAACGATGGCGATGAATGCAGCGTTCGACTGGATTACTCCGCCATCAAGGATGCTGAGTTCGCTCAGAAACTCAAGGAGAAAATCAAGGTGGTGTATCGAGACGGCGAGGTGAAGATTGGTCTGACGGGAAGACTCAAGGTGCCTGCCATGTGTAACTCTGAAAAGAATAGATTGAAGATTTATATCACCAGTCCTGACCTGGTGAAGATTACTCAGGAAGGGGTAGGAGCTTTCTATGCTAAGTCTATCAACAGTGACCGACTGGAAATCGATAACGAGGGCGTAGGCTCTGTCAGCATCAATAAGATTCTTGCCAATAGACTGGATGTTACCAACGAGGGTGTAGGGTCCGTCAGCATCGAGCATGCCAAGGGCGATGTGATGAAGATTGACAACGAAGGCGTAGGCTCCGTAAAGGTAGGCAACGTGGCTATGGGCGACCTGAAGGTGGATAACGAGGGTGTAGGCTCCGTTACGCTCGATTTCTTCAAGGGCGGAAACTTGAAGATCAACAATGATGGCGTGGGTAAGGTAAGCGCCAAGGTTGACTGCCAGGTGCTGAATGTGGACCTGGATGGTGTTGGTGGCGTGCATCTGAGCGGTGTTACCGGCAAATACACCCGTCATAAGGACGGCGTTGGAAGCATCTCTGACGGAGGACTGAAGGTTGGCAGATAACGTAAGTTATTGAAAATCAAAATAAAAAAGCAGGGAGAATGAAAGCCCAAGTTTAATTGCGAAGAATGAGCAATTTAACTTGGGCTAAGTTTCTTCTTATTTTTCTATTTTTTCTTTTATTT
>ERZ1035027.847-NODE-847-length-15651-cov-6.157669_pt1 | contig 15651 bp, 12 predicted proteins | sample MGYA00520604_ERZ1035027 | MGnify/ENA primary metagenome ERZ1035027 (study PRJEB33766, sample SAMN09781743) | gut metagenome | biome: gut microbiome | host: Homo sapiens | place: Madagascar | study: EMG produced TPA metagenomics assembly of the PRJNA485056 data set...
TGCGCTTGCGGTCGATGCGCACGGACAGGATGTCGCGCTTGTCGGTCTCGAACTCCAGCCATGCACCGCGGCTGGGGATGACCTTTGCATTATACAGCGTTTTGTCGGATGCCTTGTCGCGCTCGGAGCCGAAGTACACGCCCGGGGAACGCACGAGCTGGGACACCACGACGCGCTCGGTGCCGTTGATGATGAAGGTGCCGCGGTTGGTCATGAGCGGGAAGTCGCCCATGAACACCTCCTGCTCCTTGATCTCGCCCGTCTCACGGTTGATGTAACGGATCTCGACGTACAGGGGCGCCTGATAGCTGACGTCCTTTTCCTTGCACTCGTCGACGGTGTACTTCGGGTCGCCGAAGCGATGGTCGCCGAACTCGACGCACATATCCTTCGTATTGTTCTCGATCGGAGCGATGTCCTGGAACGCCTGGTCGAGACCCTCGCTCATGAACCATTTGAAACTATCCGTTTGAATGGCGATGAGGTTGGGCACGTCCATGACGTCAGGAATCTTCGCAAACGAGCGGCGATTGCGATAAAGTACTGTCTGACCAGCATTTTTGTCTTGGGCCACGAGGCTTTTCCTCCTTCAGGTGCATCCGCAAAACTGCGAAAAAGTTGCAATTTGCTAGAATACGGCGAAATATCAAGCCCGTCAAGGAATTTTTTCACGAGCTGTGGAAATTTGTTGGTTTTCGCCGCTTCACCTGGGGAAACGCAGATATGACTATTCTCGTGCGGAAGGCATTCTAGCACGGCGGACGGTGCGGCGCCGGCCGGGCGCGGAAAAGCCTTATATAGCAGCATCAGGCGGCGGCCCCGAAACCGCGCGATCGCGACGATTCCGGGCACCCGCGCGCCCACGCGGCCGAGGCCGCGCCGGCAGCCCCTGACGTTGCCCCTTCCGTATCCGCGGCGGCGCCCCCTCGCCTTCGTCGGCGGCCATCCGCAAGGACGCCGAGGCGCAGGGATTCCGGCGTTATCGTAGACAACCGCTACCGGGGACCCCATAGGCTGTCGACTGGGGGTACCATGGGTCCCATACCCGATTTCCGGGCATGACAAGAGAGGACCTCCTTACCATGTATATATCCGGCAACGACGCACCCGCGCAGCCGCATCAACGCCCCACGGCCCGCACCCGCGCGAGCCGCTTCGCCCGTACCGCCACTCCGTACCTGGCGGCCTTCGCCATCCCCTTCTGCGTGCTGCTGGGCGCCTTCGCCATGCGGGGGATCTATCCCTTCGGCGACGTGTCGGTGATGCTCTACGACATGCCCGTGCAGTACGCCGAGTACTTCGGCTGGCTCATCCAGGTGCTGCACGGCCAGGGCAACCTGCTGTACAGCAACGCCGCCGGGCTGGGCGGCGGGATGTTCAGCCTGTTCACCTATTACCTGTCCAGCCCGTTCAACCTGATCGCGTTCTTCTTCACGCCTGAAACCGTGCCGCAGCTGTTCAGCGTCCTGTACCTGGTGAAGATCCCCGCGTGCGCCGTGTGCTGCCTGGTGCTTTTGCGCGGAAGGCTTCTGGCGGCGGATGCCGAAAGCACGTACGAGGCGCGCACCGCCGCGGCAAGCGCCCCAGCCGGCCGGCAGGCGCTGCTGGTGCTGCTTGCATGCGCCTACGCGCTCACCTCGTACGTGCTGGGGTATGCGAGCAACATCATGTGGCTCGACGGCGTGATCATGGCCCCGCTGGCGGCGCTGGGCGCGTATCGCCTGGTGCAGCGCCGCGCGTGCGGCGGGCTGTTCGCCGCGTGCGCGTGCGCCATCGTGTTCAACTGGTACACGGGGTATATGGTGTGCCTGCTGTGCGTGCTGTGGTTCTTCTACGAGCTGGCGCGCAACCGCAGCCTGCGCGGACGGCGCCTGCGCCGCTGCTGGCGCTTCGCCGCCACCATGGTGCTTGCCGTAGGCGTCGGCATGGTGGTGCTCATCCCCACCGCGCTGTCGCTTCTGGGCGGCAAGGGCACGCACGCGGGGCTGGCGTCGCTCGCGTGCAACACGGGCTTGGCGCGCAACCCGCTTACGGTGGCCGACCTGTTCTGCATCGGCACCTTGCCCGGCATCACCACGCAGGCGAACCTGCCCGCCCTGACGATTTCGGCCCTGGTCCTGGTCGGCGTCGGCATGTTCCTGGCGAACGGGGCCATCAGGCGCCGCGAGCGCATCGCGGGCGCGGCGTTCGCGCTCGTTATGGCCACGAGCCTGGTGCTCACGCCCGTGGCCACCATCTGGAGCGGGTTCGTGCCCGAAAGCTCCTACACCAACCGCAACGGGTTCGCCATCCTGCTGGTCATGACGGTGCTTGCCGCCGAGGGCCTGCTGGCGCTCTCGCGGCTTGGCACACGGCAGCGGCGCGGGTGCGCGCTGCTGGGCGGTGGCGCAGCGCTCGTAAGCGTCGCCGGATCGGCCGCGTGGCTGTACATGGCGAAGGGAAGCCTGCCGCAGACACCCGAGCTGGTGGCGCTGGAATGCGGGCTGTTGGCAGCGTTCACGCTGCTGGTCGCGGGCGCCGCAGGGATGCGCGGCATTGCCGCAGGGCCGGACGGCAAGGGCGCAAGCGATACCGAAGCTGAGCAGATCGGCGACAAGACGGGCAGCGCGAGCCCGGAAGCGCGCGCAACGCGCGGCAAGGCATCCCCCAGCCCTGCCCGAACCGATAGCCTGCCGCATGGCCCGCAACCGATCTTGCGCACCGCGTTGTGCGTTGCGTTGGTTTGCGTGTTCATTGGCGAGCAGGTGTTCAGCGCGCAGGCGCAGCTTTCGCGGTGCCGCTACACGGTCAGCGGCTACACCGACACGCTCACGGAGCTGGAGAGCTTCTACAGCCAGCTTGAAGGCGCGACCGCGGGGAACGAAGCCGTCTCGGATTCAAAGGGCGATTCGGATTCCGACGAGAGCAAAGTGAACGACGTTTCCGGCGTCGGCAGCGCAACCGCAGACGACGCGGACGACGTTTCCGCCTTTGCCCGCGTGGGCAACGCCGCGCCGTATTGGGGCGGCAGCAAGGCCAATGGGCCGGACAACATGGCGCTCGTGCTGGGCGTGAGCACGTTCGACCATTACTCGTCCACGCAGGAGTACCGCATCCAGCAGCTGCTGCACGACCTGGGCTATAGCAAGGTCACCCCGTTCGGCACCTATTACATGAGCTCCAACGTCATCGCCGATGCGCTGCTCGGCGTCACCGACATCGTGGACGACCAACCCCCCGCCGCGACCGAACCCGAGGGGGCCGTGCTGCGTGGCACGTGGCGCGCGCACCGCAACAAGCTTGCGCTGCCGCTTGGCTGGGGAACCACGGGCAGCGCGCACGTCGACTGGCAGGAGGGGCGCCCCCTTGACAACCAGGACGCCATGCTCGCCGACGCAGCCGGCAACGACGCCAGCGCGCTTTCCGCCGTCGACGTGCGGGAATGCGACGGCGATCAGGATGCGCGCACGTTCACGCTGACCCCTTCGGCCGACGGCCCGGTGTACCTGTACACGCCGACGGCGTTCGTAAACGACCTGTATTACGAAGGCGGCGTCGTGTGCGAGCTGTGGGTCGACGGCTCGCTCGTGCAAACCATCGGCGGACGCGGATCGTGCAACCAGGTGTACCTGGGCTGGGGGCGCGCCGGGCAATCCATGCAGGTGTCCATCAAGCCGCTTGCCGAACAGCCTTACGAGCTGCGCTTCGAGGACGGCACCGTGACGAACGCGCAGTCCGCGTTCTGGGATGTTCCCGCAAACGAGCTGGTACAAGCCGGCACCGTGGACCTGCAAATCCTGGAAGATCAGCTGTCGCGCATCGATTCCGCCGGTTTTGCGCTCACGGCATACGAGAACGGACGGATTGCGGCCGCGTTCAACGCCGCCCAAGATGAGACGCTTGTGATCAGCCAGCCCTACGAGGATGGCTGGACCGCCACGGTCAACGGCAAGCCGGTCGAAGTGCAGGCGGCCTATGACGGGCTGATGGGCATACCGGTGCAAACCGGTGACAACGTCGTCGAGCTACGCTACCTCACGCCCGGGCTTGTCCCGGGGACGGTTGTGGGCATTGCGTCCGTTACGCTGTTCGCCATATGGCGCATAGCAGCGCGCAGGCGTAGCATGTTGCGAGATGGCGAATAATCGAACGATGATCGGCCAGGTATGCTTGTACGGTGATGGCCCAGAAGCCGCAACGGCGGCTGCAAGGCGACTCATCGCACTGCAGCGAACCACGCTCGGCCGCGTCGATTCGCCCTAAGGCGCTACCGCACGCCCACTTCGCAAGGAAGCGCCGCACCCGGCAGGGAGCGCGGCGGCAAAGCTAGATTGGAACGAACACATGAGCGACGCCCTGTACGACCTGACGCTGGTGGTCCCCTGTTACAACGAGGCGGACAACATCCCGATGTTCTATAAAACGGCCACCGAGTGCTTCGAGCAGGCCGGCGTGTCCATCGAGATCGTGTTCGTGAACGACGGCAGCCAAGACGGCACCGCGCAGCTTTTGCGGCGCGTGGTGGAGTCCGCGCGTGGGAAGCATGCCGTACAGGCCATCGACTTCTCGCGCAACTTCGGCAAGGAATCGGCGCTGTACGCAGGCATGCAGGCGGCGCGCGGCAATAATATCTGCCTCATCGATGCCGACATGCAGCAAACGCCCCACGACGCGCTGCGCATGTACCGCCTGCTCATGGAGAACGCTGACGTCGACTGCGTGGCCGCATGCCAGGTCGACCGCAAGGAGGGCTTCGTGCTGAAGCTGTTCAAGCGCGCGTTCTACCGCACGTTCAACGGCATGGCCGACGACATCTCCATCCCCGCAAACGTCAGCGACTTCCGCGTGTTCCGTCGCCCCGTGCGCGATGCGCTGCTCGCGCTGCCCGAGCGCGAACGCTTCAGCAAGGGCCTGTTCGCCTGGATCGGCTTCAACACGCTTGAAATTCCCTACGAGGCCGAGCAACGTGCCGCCGGAACCAGCAAATGGTCGTTCAGGAAGCTGTTCCGCTACGCTGCCACGGGCATCTTCGGGTTCACCACCTGGCCGCTCAAGATCGCGGTATGGCTAGGCAGCCTCTGCTCCTTTGCGGCGGTGATATACCTGCTGTCGGTGCTGGCCGAGTACCTGCTGTACGGGACGAACGCCCCAGGCTACCCCACGCTGGCATGCCTGATCCTGCTGTTCGGCGGCCTGCAGCTGGCCGTGCTGGGAGTGATCGGCGAATATCTGGGCCGCGACTACATCGAGAACAAGCGGCGCCCCATCTACTTGGCAAAAGAGCACCTAGACAGCACAAAGGAATAGCGAAGCGCCCCGAAAGGGGCGCTTGCTTTGCCCGGGTGGACAGTTCGCGCGCCGCCCGGAGTCATATGCCCAAAAAAAACAAAGGGCCTTGCCTGAACTTCGCCCGACGATTCGAGCGCTGTTCGGGCAAGGCCCCGTTGTTTTCGAGAATCCCCTGGTCAGCTAGCTAGGGAAACCGTTATGCGCCGTCGCGCATGGCTTTGAGTTTTTCCAGGATGTCCGGTTTAATCCGGTCACCGAGCGTGCGTTTGAGCGCCACCTTCGGCGTTTCGTCGAGGTGCACGTCCTCGTAGTACATGCCTACCTCGCGCGAGAACCCGTTTGCGGACATGCGGTCGATGCCGCCGCCGAACACGGTGTCCTGGATGGTGGCGTCTGATGTGACCACCATGGTTTCCACGTTGCGCACGCGCGCGTCGTGGGCCAGCTTCTCGATGACCTTGTCAGCCGAGGTGCCGGCGGGGCTGAACATGATGCGCACGCCGCCGATAATCTCCACCTCGCCGGTGGAGAACTGGTTGTCGCCGCCGTCGAACACGATGACGGCCTTGTATTCGCGGCCGGCGAAGTTGATGACGTCGTTGATCAGACGCTCGCGAGCCGTGTTGAACGCATCGTCGGTATAGTCGGGATGCGCGAACGCCTCTTGGTAACGCGACCCCGAACGCAACACGTTGTAGCCGTCCACCAGCAGGATCTTCTTACGCTGCTTTGCCATCGCGCATCCCTCCTTTCATGCGATAGAAATAATAATCGCCGCAGGCCCGCTGAAACCAGCGAGGGCGATTGAACGCCTCGTTTCCTGGTCACGGGCGGGTGCGGTTGCTGCTAGGCGGTGTGGATGTTCTGGCGCAGCCACTCGTACATGACGGCGGTGGCGGCCTGCGCCACGTTCAGGCTGGCCACTTCGCCTTCCAGCGGCAGCTTCGCGTACATGTCGCAGTGCTCGAGCACCAGGCGGGACACGCCGTCGTGCTCATTGCCCAAGACGATGGCGATCTTGCCCTTCAGGTTCGCATTCCACACCAGGTCGTCGGTGTGCTCGGTTGCGGCGCACACCCAGAAGCCCTCCTCCTGCAAGCGGTGGATGCTCTGCACGATGTTGGACACCTGCGCCACGGGCACGTGCGTGATGGCGCCCGCGGAGCTTTTGTACGTGGAAGCCTCGACGCGTGCGCTGCGCTTGTTGGGGATGATCAGGCCCGATGCGCCCACGGCCTCGCAGGAGCGGCTGATGGCGCCCAGGTTGCCCGCGTCGGTGAGGTGATCGCACAGGACCACGAGCGCGCGGCCATCATGCTCTTCGGCGTAGCCGTTGGCGGCGTCGACCACCTGGCCGATGCCCACGTAGTTGAACGGCGCGGCCTCGGCCATGACGCCCTGATGGCTGCCACGAGCGGACTTCTGGTCAAGCTCGTCGCGCGGCACCTGGATGACCTTCACGCCGTTGCGCTTGGCCTTGCGCATGATGTCCTCGATCATGGGGTCGCGCTTCATGTAATCGCCCATAAGGATACGGCGCATGGGCACGCCGGTACGGAACGCCTCGATGACGGGGCGCTTGCCTTCGATGTAATCAGCCATGTGATGGGGCCTTTCGGTTCTGCAAGATAACGTAGATCGATTGCGCTATTGTACCAGCCGCCGCGCGCCCGAACTTCCCGCAGCGCCAATCGCCGCAAGACCCCCATGCACCGCTTAGCGCATGTTGGCGGGCCAATCGCTGTTCGCGGCATCGCTGCCGCCCGATGAGCCCTTGCGCGCTTCGTCATCACGGCTGGCGCCGCGGGCGATGCGCGCGCCGGCATGCCGCTGAAGCCGCTCGGAGTCGCCGCCGTGCAGGAAAAGCCCCGACAGCACTTCGCCCACGCGATGCAGGCCGCGGGCGATGCGCGGCGTCAGGTCGGCCTCGGAGGTTGTGCGCCAGTCGAAGTACACGCTCCAATAACGCAGCGCCACCACGGCGAGCACGCATGCGATGCCCGCGAGCGCCAAGGGACACCCGAAGCGCGCCAGCACCACGTACACCGCCGCGCCGCCAAGCCCCGCGACGGCATAGTAGTTGCTGCGCTGGAACACGCCGGGCACCTCGCCGACGCAGATGTCGCGGATGGCGCCGCCGCCGACCGCCGTGATGCCGCCCATGATGACCGACAGCACCATACCCTGCTCGAAAGCAACCGCCTTCGAAGCGCCAGCCAGTGCGAACAGACCGACCGACAGCGCATCGGCCAGGAAGACCGTTGCCTCGAGATGCTTGAATATGCCGCGGAAGTAGAACACGAACGCGCAGATGAGGATGCAGGTGACGATAAGGTCGGGATGCGAGGTGAAATACACGCCCGTGCCCTGCATGAGCGTGTCGCGCAGCACACCGCCGCCGTAACCCGTGATCAACCCGCACACCACCGTGCCGATGATGTCGAGCTTGCGGTCGCACGCGAACAGCGCGCCGGTGAGCACGCCGGCGATGACGCTGAAATAGTCGATGCTCCACGGCACCGTGAGCACCGGCGTGTCGGCGAAGACCCCCTGCAGCCAAGCTTCCATGTGAACCCCTATTCAGCCCGCCGAACGTGAAAGCGGGCGCGCCAAAGGGGCGCGCCCGCTTCGCTTGCTAGCGATTATGTAACCACATAAGAAGCCAAATTACCAGGGATGACATGTTGCGGCGAGCTTGTCCTGAGGCTATTCCTCCCCTGTGCCCTTCACATCCACGTTGCCAGCCAGAACGGCACGGTAGTCGGCCAGGTTCTTCTTCAGAAGCTGGGGAATATCCAGCTCGTAAGGGCAGCGGGCAGTGCAGGCGTAGCACTCGGTGCAGTCCTCGATGGCGTTCATGCGCTGCTGCCACTCTTCGCCAAGCCACCCCTTCGACGGCGCGCGGCGGATCATGAGCGACATACGGGCGCACTGGTTGATGACGATCTCCTGCGGGCACGGCATGCAGTAGCCGCAACCGCGGCAGAAATCGCCGGCAAGCTCGGCGCGCTCGGAGGCGATGAACGCGCGCATCCCTTCGTCAAGCTGCGGCGTTTCAGCCATGAACGCAAGCCACTCATCGAGCTCTTCCTCGCGCTGCACGCCCCAGATGGGCAGCACGCCCGGGAACTGGGTCATGAACGCCATGCAGGCGCGGGCGTTGGTGAGCAGGCCGCCGGCCAGGCCTTTCATGGCGATGAAGCCGACGTTGCGCTGCTCGCACAGGGCAACCAGCTCAAGCTCGCGGTCGGAGGCAAGGTAGCTGAGCGGGTACTGCAGCGTTTCGTACAGGCCGCTTTCCACGCACTCGAAGGCAACCTCGAGCTTGTGAGCCGTCACGCCGATATGGGCGATCTTGCCCTGCTCTTTAGCCTTGAGCATGCACTCGTACATGCCGGTGCCGTCGCCTGGCTTGTAGCACTGGTCGACGCAGTGGAACTGGTATAGGTCGACATGGTCGGTGCGCAAAAGGCGCAGCGACGTTTCCAGATCCTCCCAAAACGCCTCGGGCGTGCGGGCCTGGGTTTTAGTGGCGATGGCAACCTTGTCGCGCATGCCCTCGAACGCAAGGCCGACGCGCTCCTCGCTATTGGAATACGCGCGCGCCGTGTCGAAGAACGTCATGCCGCCCTCGAACGCGTGGCGAAGCAGCGCCACGGCATCCTGCTCGGAGATGCGTTGAATCGGCAGCGCCCCGAACGCATTCTGCGGCGTGACGATACCAGTAGATCCTAACGTAATAGTGCGCACAAGCGTTCCTCTCTCAACTCGTAAGCATACCGTGAACAGGGGACTGAGGGGGGTGACCGACATTTCCCCAAAAGGCTAACGCGAGCACCCCCTCAGTCCCCTGTTCACCGCCCCCCGTTCGTGCAGGTCGCACTTCCCTATCGAAAAAAGGCCCGCCCTCCGTTGGGAGGGCAGGCCGAAAAACCTGTGGACTATTCTATTCCTTCGCCGGCTATTCCGTTCGCAACATATGCCCGAATTTGTACACCGCTTCGGAGAACGCCTCGTAGTGCTCGACGCAGTGGGCATCGCTGCCGATGTAGGTGTACAAACCGGCTTCGAACAAACGCTGGGCAGGTTTGCGCTCCTTGCCCATACGCCCGCCGCGGATGAAGTCGGACGATGCCTGCAACACGCACCCACAGCTGACCAGGCGCTCCGCAATGGAGGTATCCTCCTGGATGGCCTTGTAGCGCTCGGGATGGGCGATAATCACGTCGAGCCCCATGCCCTGCAGCTCGTAGATCTCACGTTCGTATTCCTCGAAATCGCGTTTGGTGGCGTGCGTGGAAAGCTCGAGCAGCAGCGTCTTGGAATCCTGGAAGCACAGGTAGGGCGCCCAGTCCATTCCCAGCTCGCGCAGCTTGCGGATATTCACCTCGAAGCCCATGCGCATGGGGATGGGCGAACGCGGGGCCAGCTGGTTGAACGCATCCCACATGGCATCGAAATCGAAGTACGGGTCGCGGCAATGCGGCGTGCATACAATCTCGGTGATGCCGGCCTTGTACGCGGCATGGATCATGCGCACGCTCTCGCCGAGGCAGCTTGCCCCGTCGTCAACGCCGGGAAGGATATGGCAATGCAGGTCAAGCACGTCGACTACCCTCTGCGAGCACCGTTGTTCTGACGTCCGTAGTTAGCGGGGTTCGCGGCACCGCCATGCTTACCGCCGCCGCGCGGGACGTTGGGACCGAGGTTGCGGGAATCGACCTTCACCGCGGAAGAGGTGCCCTTCTCGCGCTTGCCCTGCTGGTTGTAGTAGGCGTAGTAGTACTCGGACTTCTCGACGTTGCAGTAGTTCATGACGACGCCCACCACGTTGCCGCCGGCCTTCTTCAGCTGGTCGTAGGCCTGCAGCACGGCCTGGCGCTTCGTGAAGTTCTCGCGCACCACCAGCACGGCGGCGTCGACGACGGTGGAGACCACGGCGGCATCGACGAACATGCCGACGGGCGGCGTATCGAAGATGACGTAATCGAACATCTGCTCAAGCTTATGGGCCAGCGCGGCGAAGCGCTTGGAGGCGAGGATGTCGGCGGGATTGGGGATGTGCGGCTCGGCATCGAGCAGGAACATGTTCTCGGTGTTGGTGGAGACGATGGCCTGCTGGATGGGCATGGTATCGGAGAGCACCGAGTACAGACCGCCCGTGGAGCGCACGCCGAGCATGCCGGCCAGCGTGCGGTTGCGCATGTCGCACTCGACCAGGCACACGCGCATGCCCGAGGACGCGATGGCGCGGGCGACGTTGCACGTGACCGTGGACTTGCCTTCGTTGGGGATGGAGCTAGTGAACACCAGGGAACGGATGGGGTTATCGACGCTCATGAAGCGGATGTTGGCCATCAGGGTCTTCGCGGCGTTCTGCATCTCCATATCGTCGCCGCCTTTAGGTTTGCGAGCCATAGCTTATTTACCTCCCTTGAGAGCAGGCATGCGGCCGATGACGGGCAGGCCCAGCAGGTCTTCGATCTCGTCGGCGTTGCGCACCTTCGTGTTGAGCATATCGGACACCACGACGATGGCGATGGCGACGAACAAGCCGGCGAGCAGCGCGACGGCGATGTACATGGGACGATTGGGGCCGGAGGGCGCCGTGGGGGCCGTGGCCTGATCGATGACGTTGACCGACTGGACGTCCATGACCTGCTGCGCGACCTTGGAGACGTTGCTGGCCATATCGTTGGCGATGGTGGCGGCGATATCCGGGTCGGTGCCGGTGACGGAAAGCGTGATGACGCGCGAGGTGGTCTCGCTGGTGACCTTGGTGGAGTACCCCTTCAGCGACTCGAGGTGCAGGTCCTTAGCCGTGTCGGCCTCGATGCGGTCGCTCTTGAGAAGCGTGGACACGTCGTTGGCCATCATCTGGCTGGCGTTGAGGTTGGAGTAGTTCGCAGCATTGTCGGAGTTCGCCGAAGACTGCTTCGCAAGCACGTACATGCTGGTGGAAGCGGTATACGTGTTGGGCAGCGCGACGAAGCAGACCACGGCGGTCGCAAGCGCGCACACGATAGGCAGGACGATCATGAGCTTCAGATGCTTGCGCATAAGCTGAAGCAGCTCGAGCAATGTCATGAATAAACCTCTCAAGTCTCGGGGCAATAGCCTTATTATTATACCCCGCAATGGAGGGGCGGGTACAAAGTTGCTCCACTTCAGCAGAAAAGACCGAAAGCCGTGGAGATTCGTGCACAATCGCGGTCTTTTCGGGCTCAAGCGCTTCCATTTTGTGAAAACACCATCATAATAAGCGGGTTGCTTCTCACGAAATTCTTTCTAATCTTCTTTTCGCGCGCTCTTCCACGCACCGCGCAAGGCATATAGAAAGCGGCTCGCGTCAAGCGCAAGCACGCCGCCTGGGGCGGGTGCGATGAATTGGTACATAGGTTGCAAGCGCTTGACTGAAACCGATGCCGCCCGTTTCCGGACGCCTTGGTTTGCTGCGCGCTGCTTCCGCGAAGAGAAACGGATCTTACATGACCGCATTTGCAGAACTGGGCCTGTCCGAGGCAGCCCTCGCCGCCGTCGAACGCATGGGCTATGACTCCCCCACGCCCGTTCAAGAGCAGTCCATCCCCTACATCCTGGAAGGCCGCGACGTCATCGCCGCCGCCTCCACCGGCACCGGCAAGACCGCAGCGTTCCTGCTGCCTACGCTGTCCACGCTCGAACGCATGAAGGGCCGCGGCCGCGCCCCGCGCGTGTGCGTCGTCAGCCCCACGCGCGAGCTGGCTCAGCAGATCAGCCGCACGTGCATGCAGATCTCCCGCAAAACCGGCCACTTCGTGACCACCGTGTACGGCGGCACGCCCTACGGTCCGCAGATCCGCGAGCTGCGCGGCGGCACCGACGTGCTCATCGCCACTCCCGGCCGCCTGAACGACCTGATGGACCGCGGCGTGGTCGACCTGTCCGAGACCAAGGTGCTCGTGCTCGACGAGGCCGACCGTATGCTTGACATGGGCTTCCTGCCCGACGTCACCAAGATCGTGGAGCACACGCCGGCCGAACGCCAGACGCTGCTGTTCTCCGCGACCATCGACAGCTCCATCCAGAAGAACCTGGGCAACCTGCTGAAGGACCCGGCCATCATCGAGATCGCCCGCAACGGCGAGACCGCTGCCACCGTGGCCCAGTACATCATGCCCATCGCCAACCGCAAGAAGCAGGAGCTTCTGGAAGCGGTGCTCAACGACAAGGGCCACGAGCGCGTCATCGTGTTCGCCCGCACCAAGAACCGCACCGAGGAGTGCGCCGAAGCGCTTGAGGCCGCCGGTTTCCACGCCGAGTCCATCCACTCCGACAAGACCCAGGGCCGCCGCCGTCGCGCCCTGGAGAACTTCCGCCGCGGCAAGACCGACATCCTGGTGGCCACCGACGTGCTGGCGCGCGGCATCGACGTGCCCGAGGTGAACTACGTCATCAACTTCGACCTGCCCGACATGGCCGAGGACTACGTGCACCGCATCGGCCGCACGGGCCGTGCCGGCGAGGAGGGCTTCGCCATCTCCTTCGTCACACGCGAGACCATGAAGACGCTCAAGGAGATCGAGAAGCTCATCGGCAAGGACATCCCCTTCACCACCATCGAAGGCTACGAGACCGACCCGTCCGTGCTGGAGAAGCCCAAGCGCGGAGAGCGCAAGGGCGGCACGCGCCGCGGCGGCAACAAGCCGGCAGGCGCCCGCCGCACCGGCGAGAAGCACGCCGAGCGCGCTGAGCGCGAGGGCCGCAGGCCCAACGCCGGCGAGGGTCGTCGCCGTCGCGAGGACGACTCGCTGGTCACCCGCGGCGAGCGCGGCGGCCGCGGCGGCAAGGGCCGCTTCGACCGCAAGGACCGCAAGGACCGCAACGACCGTGGCGGCCGCTTCGACCGCGACAACCGCAACGATCGCGGCGGCAACAAGGGCGGCCATCGCGGCAAGGGCGGCGCCGGCCGCAACGGCGAGTGGCTCTCCGACGAGGAGTTCCGTTCCCGCCGCAACGCCAAGAACGCCCAGGCTCGTCTGCACAAGAAGGAGCGCAAGGCCCAGAACGGCAACCCGCACAAGGCTAACAACAAGAAGCGCGGCGGCGAGGGCGGTTACGACTACAGCCGCTTCTCCAAGTAGCATCGCGAAAGCCGCGCGATAAGAACGAAAGCGGTCGCCGAACTGCCTCAAGCCATAAGCGTCGACGACGACCGCCAACGCGAAGCCAACGCCCCGGAACCATTCCGGGGCGTTTTCCGTTTTGCAGTCAATAAGCACACGGAAAGTGAAATCCGGCGAACCGGGACGCGTCAACTGCTCGGTCTTAAACCCGCCCGCCTGGGGAGTACGGACCGGGTAAGCACCGGCTAGCAAACCCAAGAACCTGCATCGCCGCCAAAGGGCGGGCCTTGCCCGCCCGCGCCGCCGGGCAACCCATCGCCGCCCAGGAACGAAGGTTCGCCAACGTGCACAAAGCTCTCCCAGACAGCGCGTTCATCTCGTATGATATGAAGCGACGCTCCATCATGCAGACGAACGCCAAGGAGAAGCTATGGCAACGCCCGACAAGCCCTCGCAAAGCTCATCGAACGGCTCTAAGAACGGCAGCGGCGATAATACCGTGGCGTTCATCGTCATCGCCGCGATCGTCGTCCTTGCGGTGCAATACTTCCTCACGGGAACGAACTTCGCCTTAGATATCTGGGAGGAATTCACCACTCCCGAGCTCTCCAATGCCGAGATCGCCGAATTCGAGGAGACCCTCGATCAAATCGACCAGAACGCCGCGACATACGCGTCGGGTGGATTTCAAACCGAAGAAGACGTCAAAAACGCCATAGCAGCGCAAAAGTCCTACGCGAAGGAGCTTGAGGCGCAGGGGGTCGTATCTTCTTACACCGCCGACGACAACAGCGTGTACTTCAAGTTCGAGAACGGACTGTCGTATCTCTACATAGCCGCGCCTGAGGGAACCGATGCCTTGAGCACCGATTCCGAAGCCACCGTCAGCTCGGTGGAAACCACGGGACGAACCGATTCGCTCGCGGCGATCAGCACCATCACCAGCGCGTTTTCCGCAACCTCCTCGAAATGGTCCGCCTCCACGGCGAAAACCCCGAGCAACATCACGCTTGCCGGGCTTAAAGAGCTCGGTGGCAAGCAGCAGCTGCTCATCTGGGCCGGCCACGGCGGGTACAACCGCAAGACCGGCAGCGTCCTTGACACCGGGATCGATTCAGACCTAAACGACAAATCCCAGCTCATCGAGATCAAGAACGACCGCGCCACGATCGTCAACGTGGCCGGGGATCCCGACAGCCACCTTGCGATCACGCCCGCCTTCGTCAAGCGCTACGTGCGCGGCATGAGCGGGTCGGTCGTCTACCTGTGCGCCTGCAGCACGGGAGAGGACAGCCAGCTGGCCGACGCGTTCCTGGACAACGGCGCTACGGCCGTCTTCGGCAACACCGGGTCGATCTCGCACGTCTACAACGTCGCCATGCTCCAGGGCGTGCTGACCACGTTTTTGACCCCCGACGAGAACAGCAACTACCCCACGCTGTCGAAAAGCCTGAGCACGGCGAAGAAAACCATCGGGGACGATTCCGCCGAATACCTTGAGCGCGTGGGCGCGGACGCCAACTTCATCGAATCGCAGCGCAACGTCAAGGTGAAGCTGTTCGGCGGAACCGAGGCGGGAGACCTCAAGGTGCAGGCAGACTCGGCGAGCAAGGGCAAAACCCAGGACAAACCCGCTGAAAGCAGCTCGAGTTCCGGCTCGACGAGCAGCTCGAACAGCTCGAGCACGGGCAAGGAGACCGAGTCCAAATCGAGCGGATCGAGCGGCGGCAGCTCCGCCAACAGCGGCCTGCCCGCAACCGAGAGCAAGCCGAGCGAGTCGACCGGCGGCAGCTCCGCCAATAGCGGGTCGAGCGCTTCCAGCAGCGGGCAGACGGCACCCATGCCCGAGACCACGCTGACGAACGATATGATCGTGGGTCTTTGGAGCCCCGATCCGAACGCCCAGGAGCCCCGCTATATCGACTTCCTTGCAAAGGGCGATCTGGTGACCTACGACTATTACTCGCTCATCGACTCGGCCGCCCTTGGCAGGCCCCAACCTTCCGCGCCCGTGAAGTTCGAATTCTGCAACGGCGTCGTCGACATGATGCTGAACCAGGGAAGATGCTCCTGCCTGACGAGGGACTCGAGCGGGGTGTACATCTCCTTCTACATCGACGAGATGGCCAACGACGTCATCTACGATCAGGAGACCGGAACGGCGTGGCACCGCGTCATCCCGCACGTCATCGAGAACCACTGATAAACAGGACGCACATAGCGCGCAAAAGGCCCGGGGACGTGTCCTGAACCGCACCCCAAAACTTGGACGGCCTAA
>ERZ1035027.848-NODE-848-length-15633-cov-7.590063_pt1 | contig 15633 bp, 35 predicted proteins | sample MGYA00520604_ERZ1035027 | MGnify/ENA primary metagenome ERZ1035027 (study PRJEB33766, sample SAMN09781743) | gut metagenome | biome: gut microbiome | host: Homo sapiens | place: Madagascar | study: EMG produced TPA metagenomics assembly of the PRJNA485056 data set...
CAGTACCAGTATGATAGTCAACCATGTTTCTTTTCTCCTTTCCCTTTCAAACAGTGTTCAGCTAATACAAGCCGCCATCATACATACAGCACTAACAAGGAAACGGTAGTTTTCTTGGTCATAGGCGCTTGCGCCGCTTGGTCAATGATGAAGATAGACCATATATTATTTATCCTCCTATACTTCCTGTGCCCAAAATTCATACAGACAGTCAGCACACTTCCTGGAAGTATATGAACACTTACCTCCACCATCTCTGTATAAAGAGGAAATTGCCGCAGGACATACACTTAGCACTCCATTATTATCTATACTCGCTTCAGGCCACTGTTCCAAAAACACATCCTGCCTCGTCTTACGTGGATGTTCCTTCGACCACTTCTCAACAATAGCAATCTGTTCTTTAGCGTCCAACGTTGACGTAACACTAACTATGCAACATAAATCATCATCACTACCATTAGAAGCTGGGCATCCAGTACATCTATTACCAAAACTCTTGCACATTCTGTTGCGTTCCTCAATAAATTTTACAACATCCATCACATTTTCCTCCATTCTATTCATCTTCTTTATACTTTAGGTAACAAACATGATTTCTACCATCAATCTACCATTTTCCCAGTCGATGTTGGCAAAATGAACCTTGTAGTCACCATATACACGGCGTTCAAAGTCATATCCTTCGCCAATGGTCAGAAAGTTTTTAATGCTTCCGGTGTAAACAATGTATCTTCCGTTAGTGATACATACAGCACAATCTTTCAGAAATGCTTCAAGAAAAGTTACAAGCTCCATTTCTATTTCCCTCCTTTAATAAGCGGTCGCTTGAAGAACATCATAGCAATCAAAAATGTTGTTATAGTTATAAGTCTTGCCTGTTTCCCTGTCCAGTACCTTTACCTTCTTAGTGCTGCTCATATAGATGGTGTACCGTCCTAATGTGGCAAAATAACGCATTGTAGTCATCCTCCTTTTAGAAATTTCCCACGAATACATGGCAATCATTTCGATTATCAATATCGAAAGTGACTTCAAAATAATTGTCCTTGTTTACAAAGAACATTCCATTGTAGTCCTGATACTTCTGATACTGGGGATTGTCAATCAGACTGATTTCCTTAGCACCATAAACAGCACCCATATATTCGATAACCTCATTGTTGACCGCATCATCATTATTAACATTTACCGCATCAAGTACGGTTTCAAGAATAACTTCCTTAGTATCCTTTACATGAACGATAATATTCAGGTTGCTTTCCATTGTTTTTTCCTCCTGTTGTTAAACATTGGAACGATTGCGCTTGCGCAATAAGTTATCCTCTTTCCAAAATATGATTAGCCCAAAGCTGCTACGAACACGAACAGAACACTAAAAAGAAAAGCGCCAGCAAAGATTGCCTTTACAACAATTCCTGCTAATTCCTTCTTAGTGAATCCTTCAAACCATGTTTCACAGTCGAAACATTCATTCAGAAAATTTCTCATTCGTATTACTCCTCCTCGTCCATGTCCCAACCATCGTAGTCATCGACTACATCTTCATAAGGCTCGCCCTCATAGTCGTCCTCTTCACAAGGCGCAAGAAAGTCACCCTCGAAATGACAGCAAGCAAACTCGTCGCTTTCTACCTTATAATGATACGGACAATTTCCACACTTAAACATAGCTTTTTCTCCCCCTTGTACTTAATAGAGTCTTTCACCATCGCGATAACGCTCATACTCTGCCATGAGAAAATCAAGAATGACTTCAAAGCTGTCAGCCTCGTAAAGATTGTCGAAGGTCTTTTCCAAAACCTCACCTGTTTTACGATTGTAAACACGAATCATTTCCATAATTTTTTCTCCTTTCAATGAAACGCAAGTTTCTTTGACCGTAGGCGTTTGCGTCGTGCGGTTCAAAAAACATTTCAGGACGAGCCGTCTGCCCCTCCTTTCATTATACCCATTATAACACAGCGACGCCGTGCCGTCAAGTGAACGCTGTTTTTTTAAGCCCAGGAAAATTTTCGTCCTGCCATATATAAGGAATAAGATAAAATACCATAAAACTCTTAATCTGTCAAGTAAAGCAGTTATTTTTCTTCTTTTAGGGCAAACATCACACAATGCCATAAAAATGCGCTGTAAATCGTTTTGGTTTTTATGGTATAATTTCCCGTCCACAACACAAAAACGCCACAGGACGCAAATTTGGGGTGCTGACAAACATTCTACGAATATTCCGTACAAACACAAAACAGAAAATGCCCAGCAATCGTATCAGACGCTGGGCAAAATCCACATATTACACAATTGAAATTTCAAGAAGTGCGCCATTATCGCAATAGATAACTTGCCCTTCTTCGTCTATAATTTCACATTCGTTTCCGTTAAATCCACAACTAAAAACAACAGATACCGCTTCTGTCGTGTGTTCATCACCTTCATCGTCAAGATACTTAACAAACATTTGTATGCTCCTTTTCATCTTCTTGTTGATAGCTTCCGACTGGAAAAGGGATTGGTATGCCAATTTGTTGAAGTTTAGAAACTTCATTAGCAGACATTATATTATTCTCCTCCTTTCACTACTGGGTCACGAGCCTCTGCTGATTTTACCTTATAACTGGCTTTATCAAATGTGATATGATATCTGTTCTTACAAATTTTAGTCGCCAGCTTTTTTGCCTCGTCAATACTTTCCGCAAAAATAACACTCTTATAGCTACCGATAACTACCATTTCAACAACATATTCATTCATATTTTCCTCCTTTACTGGTTCAAGAAAAACTTACAAACTTATAAAAGTTTGTAAGTTATCTTGATATATACCGGCTTAGCCGGTATGTTTCAAGAAATTATAAAGGTCAGCGTCGTCGATAGGGTTATCTTTAGCCCAGGAAATAAGAATACCTTCATTAGTCTTTTTAACAACATATCCATATTGTTCAAAGAACGATTTAAGTATGGAATAGTCATAAATATAATTATTGGTAATAATATGGTCAGCACCAATCGAAATTCTTGTATTTATCCAATACATCAATTTTTTGAATTCATCAGAGTTTGGGAATTCAGCTAATTTATTCCGTCTTTCCTCCTCTTTTCTTTCACTAATCTCCTTTCGTTTGGCTTCTGTTATTTTTAGTGCTTCTTCCGCTGTTCTTAAAACATATTTTTCATCATCAGCAGTTCCAGTCTTAACCTCATTAGGTACATCGACTTTGTTTTTCTTATAGTTATGCCCAAAAAGCCCCATGTTTCTCCTCCTTAAAATATACATTTTATTCTATGAATTACATAGAAAATTTAAGCCGGTTCACGAATTTCAGATAGTTTTCGCCATAACTTGATTGATACTAACAATAAACGGAACATCGCCGCTTTTCAGCCCAAGCGTAATCTTAGCACCCCGCATCCTGTCCTTCCATTCTTCCTTGGCATCATAAGGTGAATAATAGATTTTTGCGTCCTCGATGTTTTCACTTGTTTTTGCCGTTCCTCCATAGTATTTGTTGACAAATACAAGATTGCCCTTTCTGTTCAGGCTCGCAATTACAAATTTGTTCATAGTTTTTCTCCTTCTTTTGTTGTGGTCTTTAACCAACATACACATTATACCATATACGCCAACAACTGTCAAATAACGCAGTTATTTGGTCGTAGGCGTTTGCGCCGTATGGTCAAGTATTACTACTCTCGTACCATTCATTTACGCACCTGTCAATGGCGGTAGAATTCTTTCGCTAAAATCTTCTACGAATTCTACGCCGCTTTCTTTTGCTTCTTCTGACTGTTTACTGGTTCCCGAAATTTTCTGTCTATCGTCGAACCATTCATATTCTTTAGAGTTTTTAGCAAAGATTGTAAGAAAAACAATACCAAAAAGAATAGACAAAATCACTAAACAATAAATGACTTTTGCCAAAATATCATTCTTGTTCTTTTTCATATTTCCGCCACATCCTATCCTCTTTCTCACTTTCATAAATTTCGTCGTCCAAATAGGATTCGTCGTAAATATCCATTTCGTCGTCCGTCTTAATTCCCGCCTGTGCCTTTTCAAAACTGGAATATCCAGCGAGTTCTGCTACGAAATCTTCATCGTGCCAAAACAAGTCGTTCAATTCGGTGTCAGACATACCATCGGGATAAAGCTCAACCAGTCTGTTTTGAATTTCTTCAAGGTCATCTTGTGAAAACGCATCAGCTACATATTCAGCGCCCTCCCAAAACTCAAAATCTCTAATGTCAATTTCAGAATAAATCCTCATTTTAGTATCCTCCTATTAAATCATCATCACGCTGGGCAACCAGTTATAATCCAACTCATCTTCTGTGGCATAATTCGCAATCATGTTATATGCCTGTCGCAGATAGTCAGCTTGTCTTTCGATAAGGTCGCCACCTTTACCAATTCGTTCTTCAATATCGCCATTATACACTAAAGAACAACCACCTTCGGAATACTGCCGCCAATCCTTAGCTCCACACAAAAGCTGCTTCAAGTTTTCATGGTTAAGATTGTACCCATCATCACGCTGATACAGGCTCTCGTAATTGTTCAGAATTTCCAACGCATAGGTAGCACGGATTTTGTCACGCTTGCTGTCGTTCATTCTTTCTTCAATTCTTGCTTTGATGTCACCGATTTTCATAGTATTTTTCTCCTTTTTTTATTACTGTACTGTGAATTTTCATTACTGGACTGCGAATTTCCCTAAAAGAAAACCGCCCTTTTCTTACTATATACATTGTACCACACATCATTGTGTCTGTCAAGAATTGTGGTCGTATATAAGTTTTCAAAGGGCGGAAATTTATTTTTCTATATCTTTTCTTAGATTTATTGTGATAGTATTTGTTTCTTTGCTCCAAAATACATGCCATTCAGAACCTGTCGCTTTTGTCATACTACCAAACATTTCACAGATGATACTGTACGGGATTTTGATATTCCCGTATCTGTCCATTTTGACAAAACTTATAATTCCTGAAACTTCAAACTTGTCAGGCAAAATATCACAACCTTTCTGTGATGCCTTAAATTTGCGTTATAAGGGCATCATTTATTTTTGGTATAATCTTGTGTCCGAACATTAAAAACGCAACACAGCGCATCCTCGTTGGTCTGGTGAAATTTTAAGCTATGTTATACCTTTTGAATGACGCGCTTCAACTTTTTGTTCATGCTTGCGATATAGTCATCAAGAATTTTGGACTGCTCTTTGGTTTCACAATAAGCAGTAATGGTGATGGACTTGCTTGTAAGTTCCTTGTTATAAGTAAACGATATTCAAAAACATCTACTGTGTCAGGATTGACTAATACAAGTTCAGGATAGGCGGGAAGTCTAACAACATACAACAGGTCGGGCGAAGTTTGTAAAAACGACACGATTTCACCACAACGAAGTTTACCATCAACAGTATATTCAACACCCATACCCAGCATGACTTCTGACTTGTCTGTAACATAATGTTTTGTACTCATGGTTTACGCCTCCCCAAACAAATCCTCATAGTTCTTACGCTGTTCTTCGTCCTCGAATTCGACCTTAAAATTGCCATCTTCAGCAGTCGCAACGCCATAACAAAAGATGTCGTCCTGGTTCATGTTTTTCACAAATTGCCAATGACGAAGGTAGGCTTTGTAACTGTCCTTGTAAAACGCATTTGTGGCTTCTTCAAGACTGCTATAATAGTTTCCATAAGCCCACGAGATATTCTTGTTTTCGTCGCTTGTTGCTAATACTAACAGCAACAACACATCCAACACCTGCGGCAATAGACGCTACAATGTTAGGCACTAAACCATCGGACTGGACAACAATTTTGGTGATGTAATATCCAATGAAGGTGCTAAGGGCAAGCGAAATTCCGGCGAGAATAGCTTTATTTCTTTGAATGAAGATTGCTTTAGTAGTGTTCAACAAATTGTCCACCACCTTAGAAAGAATCTCCTCCCCTCTCTGTAACCACATTTGTGATATGTTTTTTGGACAACATATCATGTAGTTCACGCATCACATAAATGTTGTCGCACATAAGCACATTTACATAGAGTCTGTCTTTAGACAAATGGTGTATCCATGTGCGAACACATAGGATTGATAAGCGTCGGGCATAGAAATCAAAGCATCTTTGCCTTTAGTGTCGAGAATATAGATTTTCTTTCCATTTTGAAATACATGACCAATCATAATGATTTTCTCCTTTTCGTGTTAAATATATTCAGCGACTTCCTTTCTGTCACTATACACATTATAGCACGAATAGGTTGATATGTCAAGTAGAATGGCTATAAAATTGCTTGAACATATTTTCTATTTTAATATTTGTTACGAATCGTTCATAGTCAAAATCAGATGACCAAACATATTTTAGATTGCTACTGTCTGTATGATAACTAACATAATCTTGAAGAATTTGTCCATAATTATTATTAGTGTCATCATCGTCAACAATAATATGCGCAAGTTTTGCTATATCTTCAGCATTATAAACAATACAATATCCACGAACATTTTCTGCGTTTGGCATTTTTCTATCTTTATCTTCATAGTTTACAACAACATAAACAGAAATATCCTCGTCTTTTACATTATTCTCTTTAAGCATATTTAACCATGCAGAAAATGACCGTTCCCATTTATATCTACGAACCTTATCAAGTGCCCAAAGGACACCTTCTGAAATACCTTTTTTATTTGTTTTAAGGATAACTGAACCACATACATCAATAATTGTAAAATTCATATAAACTCCCTTATTTATTAAATTTTCTTGGTGACGATTTTTCTAATAACACGCCAACGCTTCTTTTCTTCGTTCTTTATAAAGCTAAACCCATTTTTCTTAAAGAAGTTGGCAGACTGTTCGTTGTCATAATAGACATCTGCGGTTACAGTTTTACGCCAATTACAACTGGCTTTTTCAAGAAGCATTTTACCGAAACCCTTTCTTTGAAAGCGCGGGTCGATACAAAGATGCGCAATCTGTACTTTATCATCATCATAATAATAGCTAAGACAATAACCATAAATTTCTTCTACTTCAAATACAATACATTCCTGTCCTTCGTATTCTTTTTCATCCTCTTCGACGCCCTCCCAAAGGTCTCTTGTAAAAAACTTACCAATAACATAAATATGAATATCAGAAGGGTCTATATTACGGATTTGAAGAGCCTTTAACATATCAAAAAATGTAAAACCAAGCGTGCCGCCATATTCACGAAAATTTTTTCTTGAAATCTTTTCAAGGGCAAACAAATGGTCAAAGTTAATCAATCCAACAGAATAGCCATAGTCTGCACCAAAATCTTCAATAGTAATGGGTGTATTTCTACGCATAAATAAATTCTTCTTTCAAATTTATTTAGTTTCATCCTTTTTAGTCTAATCCATCAGACTCTACACGAACAATTTGATTGCTGTTCAGCGTAAAAACGCATTGTCCATTATCATAAGCCTTTACAGTCACGGTATTGTTGTCGTAGAAGTCAGCTTCGCAATCACCGCACACATAATAAAGTTCTCCTTTATTGATATTATTAAGTCTGCCATTAGCAAAGAAATATCCCTTATGGACATCTTTGGGATATTCCTTGATATATTTATTTTCTGGGTCACGAAATGTAATGGTCATAATTATTCTCCTTTTTACAGATTTACCAGTCACCACAATGGCAACATTCTTCACAAGGTATTACACACTTATAAAAAATTTTCTCGACCTGCTCTTTAGTTCCTTTAATAATGTCAATATCATAATCACTAAAGATATTGCCGGAATAATCGGCATAGCCATGATTGATTCCAGAAATGCCAAACAAAACAGGATGCTCACCAAACTCCTTTCCAAGAAGCAACCTTTGATTTACTGCTTGGCAAGCATACGGCTTTCCTTTTCCTTGATATTGTATTTCAAATTCACGCAATCCACCACCAACGCCACGAGAAATCTTCCCATCTTCGTTGATATGATAGAACAAATCTCCATTCCAAGTACGATATGTTTTTCCACTCATAGTTATTCTCCTTTTACTAAATATAGTTATGTGGTGTCCTTTTTACCACTATATATAGTATAACACTAAATAAGGAATCCGTCAAGTAACACCGTGTTTTGGTTTTACGGCGGCGGTTTTCTTTACTGGAATGGGAATTTTAACCTCTTTTTTGTCTGACTTTTCAGATTTTATCTTTCCGTTCACATCAACGCAATCTTCACAATACTTGTTGACAATTCGTTTCCCATCTTGTGTTGTATTATATGTAAACTTGCCATTTTTGAAATGTTCGGTAGTCATTGTCCTGCCACATCTGCTACAAGTCCATGTTTGCGGTTCATAGTGAGCAAGCTGTTCATTAGTATAAATATCAAATCCGTCACCGCTATCATCAACAAAATACAAACAATGCTCTGCGCCACCAACATTACGAAGTCTAAAGTCGAAATTGTCATGATTTTCTTCAGCCAATTTCTGAATTTGTTCGTGATATTTTTCTGGAATACGATAGTCCAAAATATCACGCTTCCAATAAGGCATTTTAGAATATTCTTCGTATTCTCTGTTGGCATTTTCTGCTACTTCGTGTGCCTTATATACATCGTTATAAATAATGTCTATTCTTTCTTTTGAAAGCCTGTTGATACAAACAGCAGAACCGTCATTGCCTTTAGACTTAAAGGTTTCTCCGATAACGACAGTCGTTTCATCTTTAAGAGATTTAACTTCATAATACATATAAAAGTCAAATCCCTCACCAACAACATGAACATTTATAATCGGAATTGCGTAATATCTAAAGTTGAAAAACTTAATAGAATATTTGATTCCACCATCAGAATCAAAACACTCACCATTTTCTGAAACACAAGTAAACGCCACAAATATCCCCTCCTTTTCACAACTCCAATTATATCATAATAAACTAAAACAGTCAAGTCTTTTGGTAAACTTTAATTTCCAATGGTTTTTTAGGTACAACTTTGTTATACAATTCTTCTACTGGCTCAGCAATCTTAGGCTTCTTTTTGGTTTTTACAGGTACAAGCGAAACTTGCTTTTTGTCGCTATTGTTTGTGGATTTTATATACTGTCCGAAAAAATCGTCCCATTCCACAATATCATTAGTGTAAACATCACGCCATTCATAACAATCCTGCCAAGAAGAATACACACAAATATCTGTTTCTTCGTTATATCTAAATGTCAAAGTATCGTCTTTCTCAAAAAGTTCGCGAAGTCTTGGTTCATATCTTTCCGGTATCTTGTAATAATCCATGTCTGCTCTGACATAATCATAATTACTATATTTAGACACTATTCGTCACCCCTTTATAATGCCACAAGTTTTTGCTTCGCCAACTATCTGATTATAGATAGGGCTTCCTTTTACGACAGAAGCTGGTTTTACAAGTTCTCCATCATCATTGAATTTAATATTGCCTTTATAATACTGGGTTGCGAAAAATCCACGCCAAATAGAAGCAGAATTATCCTTTTTGAAACACAATGGGATCGCCGTATAGTCGCGATTTATAACACCATCACAAGAGCGAATATAAAATATTAGACTGCCACCAAACCCATTAATTTTCCATATGGTGTATGGCGCATGGGAAGCAAGGTTCTTCCCAGCAAACTTGACAAGATGTTCTGTTGGAACAAGAATGTCACCAACAGCCCAATTACGGCAGTCATAGGGGTTATCCTTAACCTCCAACAAATGAATGTAGTTAATATATGTTATTGTACCATCGACATACTTATCTTTTTCCATTATTGAGCCACATCTTGTTACTCTTCTACAACCAACTTTACCATCTTCTTTTGTATCAGGTAAAGAAACGATTTCAAGAATTTCAGAAAAGACACTACCAAAACCATTCAACCATCTATTTAATGTAACATATTTACCAACAGCCAAATCCTTCCATTTCATAATTTTTCTCCTTTCTTGATTAAGCCATTTGCTACACATTCTTTCATTAGCTGATTATAACATGGGCTACCTTTTTTAACACCGTCTACTTTGATAAAGTCGTCCGAAATAGTGAACAACTTTTTATGATATGCTGTGCCAAATAATCCATTATACGGTTTGTAGTCACACGCATCAAACCACGAAGGTCTTACAGCGAATATGTTTCCTCTAAGTGTTCCATCTATATTAACAATCCTTACCCGCATATACTGACTGTCAAAACCGACTCGTTTGTTATAAAGGTCGTGTCTATAATCTATTACTTTACAAACAACACCACAACCAGTCACTCCATAATTGTTTTTACGGTTTCCCCTGACATAACTTCCAACGGGGAAGGGCGTTGGAGCTTCCTCTTGCTTATATTCGCCGTCATATTTTACAAAAAGCCTATAATTAACATCCCATCTTGTGCCAACGACTTTATTTTCATTACTTTGTACCACTTCTACACGGATACCCTCTCCAAGTCCGTTTACTTGAAGAACTTTACAAATAGAATTTTGGTTTGTGATATGGTAGCCATTATTAGGCTTACCAGTAATATACATACCAACCTTTAATTCACGATGTCTCATGCCTCTTTCTCCTTTTCTTTCTTCAAAAATTCTTCGTATTCAGAACAAAGTTGCTTATAACATGGGCTATCTTTTCCAACATTATTTACTACTGGAACTCCATTTTCAATAGTAAATAATTGTCTACGATTAGCAACACCATAAAGCCCAGTCCAATTATCCGTTGCTACAAGGTCGAAATAACGACCATAGACATCAAATTTATGTCCAATCTCATTTTTATAGCGTTTGTGAGAAATTATTTTCAACAGTATAGTTCCATCGTCATATACTTTAACAACTTCTCCAGTACAATATGAAGTTGTAATCTCGTATGTGAAATCTGCTTCTTTATTGCCCCTAACAATATCTCCAATCTTAAAATTTATGCCATTATTTTTCTTTTTCCATACTTTCCATGTATTTCGTGTACTTCTTGCAGAGTTGTTTGTAACAAGGACTATTTACATTAACGCCTTCAACCACAGGAACACAATCTTTAATACCGAATGTTTTCTGATTGTACGCTCTGTTAAAGATACCCTCCCAATGAGCAAAACCTTCTGCGTAAACAAAATGTTTAGAAAATACTTGATATCCATTACCGACTTCTAATGGGTTGATGTGTTCTAAAACCTCAACACGAATAAACTCGTCATCATAAACATGAATAACCTCATATGTCCCAAGACTATTCGTAACGGTATAAGGAGAACCATCAACCCCTGTAATAATATCCCCAACCTTAAATTTCATACAATCACCTCATATACAGTATTGATATCAACAAGCCCACGAATGACATCAACAGCTTCTTTTAAAACCTCTTTTTCTGTGTCGCCCGAACATACAAATATGTCCTGCTTGCCACGCTTCAACCATCCTTCGTAATGATTGTACTTAAAAATTACCTTCATTTTATGAAAAAGATATTCGCAATACTGTTCGGGATAAAGAAATTTGACCATGTTTTTTCTCCTTTCAATACTAAAAAAGCCCGCTTAGACCCTTTCTTCACTATATATATTATACCATAATACAATACATATGTCAAGTAATATTGTCTAAACAGGCTAATTTTTAACAAGGCAAACATTTTTCATTTGCTATACGAAATTCAACAATTTCATCTTGAAGTTCGTCCATGATGGACACAATAAACTCATAATATCCATCGTCTTGACAATAACGGTAACAAACCTTTTTCATGTCATTGCCTGTATATTTCCACGAATCTTTATTGTTATATTCAATCAAACCTTCACAAATATGAAAAATACAGTCCTCTACGCTATCAAATTCACGAAAAGTTCCATCATAATTACGCCAACCACCGACATTATTTTTCGCCTTAAAATATTCTGAAGTTCCCCAACCACTTTCAAGACCAAACTTAGCAAGTAAATACAATGGATTGATACCATAATATTTTCCACTTTCAACAATAGTCCATGCGTAGTCGTAAAGTCCACTTCTTGAATTTTTAAGAACAAATTGAAACTCTTCTGTTGTGTAATTCGTGTCATCAGTAAACACTTCATAAGCACTACAAACGCTAAACAACATAAAAAATACAATCAGAATACTAATAATTTTCTTCATTGTTGACATTCCTTTCTTATTAGATTACCCAATTATTTTACCATGATTTTGTTGAAATGTCAAGGAAAGCATGAAATTTCATATGAAACATAGAAAAATGGCACCACAATTCAGCCATAAAATAACTGTTTTATGTGGTGCCATTTTCCATCTATAAAAAAGAAAGGAGAAAAATGTGAGTGGGAAGTCAACCCCACATGGATGTGGTATTCAGACTCGGATTGAAAATATAAGAGCCAAAATCTTATGTGATACCAATTTCACTATACTACAATATACAGGACTGCGAAATCCATAATTATTTTTGCGACTTCGCAATCCAGGCAGTTTTGGTAGGCTCTGCAACCTCTACATAAATCCGCCCAAATAGGACGGCATAGGTGGACCAGGGCATTTCTGCCAGCCCAAAGCCTTATGCCACTGGCAATGTCCGAATAATTGAACACGCCTTTCAAGCAAAAGACTATTAAACAACCGACCATTTATATCCCGCATATCGGTCAGCGGTTAGCAAAACTCGCATTGTCAAGCAATACGAATTTAGGAACACGCACTACACATGGCAGTCGTGCTTGGCAAGGGTGATGTTTATACAGTCATACCCTCAACCCTGTTAGTTGCGTATACCATGCTATTTAATATAATATTTTTTACGGTCTTGTCGTCCGTTACCAATATTAGCAGATTTATATGTATGTGTTAATGAATGGCAGTTTGGACACAGCAACTCAAGATTATCTTCTATGTTATTTTTATAATTACCATCTTTATGATGAACTTCAAGCGGTATTTTGTTTGTAAATGGATTTATTTCGCCCCATCCACACCTCGAACATTTATTATTATATTTTTCAAAAAAATATTTTCTTATATGTTTAGAAATTGAATATTTACCAGAAAGACCGTTTACTTCATTGTTTTTCCACTTATCTATATATACTTTATAATTATATTCACTTTGACATTTGGTTGAACAATATTTACAACCTTTATTTGTTTCTTTACCACAATTTATACAATAATATTTTTTAGCCATAGGTCTTTTTCTATTAAAATTATTATAAGATGCGGCGCATCTATGATTACAAAATAACCTAATATTATATTCTGATACACAACTCTTTTTATCAAAATCAATTACTTTCCCACAAAACAAGCATCTTCTTTTATTTTTGTTAAACCATATATTAAATTGTTCATCAGACAATAAGCGTATATGGGTACAATTTGAAATCATTTTACCCTTAAAATCATTTATAGTACCTAATCTTTCATATCCGCATTGTTTACAAACGCCTTTATATATTTTATGATTCCATTTGTCCTTGTTTGGCAAAACATCTTTAATTACATATATGCCGTATTCTTCCCCAATATATTTATCATCTTCTATATCTATATTCAACACATCCTTAAGAAAAAAGGCGGCTATTACACGCTATGCACACGCATCGAAACCGCTAAACAGGGACAGTGCCTGCACCGTCCCTTGGAAGGCAAACCCTTTGACGCAACATTTAATTCTCACTTACTTGGAGGATAGTATCAGATTTGAACTGATGATGCTTGTTAAGCATACAGGTTTTCAAGACCTGCGCAATAAACCAAACTCTGCCAACTATCCATTTCAGGGTCTGAGCGTTAGGCAAGCTGTGTACACTATTGGCTAATTTATGCCATGCAATTAGCACTCGCCCTACGGAATCGTACCGCACCCTCATAAACCGTACAGTATTAAGAATGACCATTTCCTACCCTCGGTGGCTTATGATTCGAACCTCGCTTTGCTGTATTGATGAAGGTTTACGACCCGTGTCATCCAGCAGTTCACACGAGAAGTGTGGGTTGAAGATTTTTAATCGACCATTTAGCTAGCTCTCACTTCTTGGATTAGCGACCCACAAATTGTTTAGTTGGTTTCGAGTGGACTTGAACCACTGACGCGCTGACCCTCCAGTTGCTCTACCTACTAAGCTACGAAACCAAATTTGCTGACTCACGAAAGGTCTATGGTTATCCCATACAGTTTTAAGTGCAGAAACCAAATGCGACACCAAGTTCGGCGTGGGCATAGTGTAGGGTAATATTACCCCTCTTGCCAACAATACAAAAGTGAGTGTCGTTGTTAAAAAGGTAAGGCGAGCGCAATATGGTTTCTTCTGGATTACCATTACGAAGTTTATTCCATGCAGAATCCTCTTGGCGGTACCACTCATACCAAGTGCCTTCACCTGGAGCAGAAAAAATACTGCGTCCACACATCTCCCTTTCAGATTTTATCCAAAAAGAATCCAATGTATCAATGATACATTGTTTACCATTACGCACATCTGCTGTCTGTTTAATAACTGGCGTAACAACATTCAAAATTTCATTTGGAATTAAACGATTGATACTACAATTCGTATCATTTAGTCTGTGGCGAATTTGTGTTTTCTCCCACGAACCACTATTGGTAATACGCCTATTCCACGGATAAGCGTTTGGTAGACAGTCAACCATCTCCCACGAGATAGAAGCAAAGGAGCCGTCACTTGTTTTGTCGTGATTGAAACCTATGATGCGAAACTGAACACACACACCGTTTTTCAATACAACATTTTTGTAATCTCCAAGATGTAAGAAATCAGCAGCCTTTTTACCGAGACCCTTCAAAAAACTCCACGACATACTATCTAAACAGTTTGACATTTCACAGACCTCCAATCAAAAAAATATGGCGGAGAGTATGCGACTCGAACACATAGTTCGTTAATATCGCATCACCAGTTTTCAAGACTGGCACCTTACCATTAGGATAACTCTCCATTTTTACTAACTCACAAATTTTACATTTTACAAACTACTACGGCGTATTCCATGTAACGCTCTGCGGCAGTAAATTCAGCGTTAGCATACTCAAAAATACTGTCATTGCCATCACAGATGTCGAACAATGTTCTTGCCTTTTCAAGTCTTGCTTTTGCTGCTTCAATCAGCTCATTTCCCATTAACTTTTCTCCTTTTTTATATTTTTTTATAATGCTAAACCCAGCCTAAACGCACTATATAACCGACCACTGACTTCAATTCGGTGTTTCCCATTGGTGCTGATGGTGGAATTTGAATCCACAAAGTACAAAGACCGTCGGAGCTTAAATCCGATGCGTTTGCCAATTTCGCCACATCAGCATATACAAACTTCGATGAATTCCAGCCGTGTGGAAACTCTACGACCAAACACAAACATATCTTACCATGACTCACGGATTTTGTCAAGTTTTACAGCTTTATGCTTTATTCCTTTAGCTTTATGTGTTAAAAACTTTTAACTTTCAGCTTTACTACTTAAAATTTGAATCTTGAGCTTTACAGAACATTTACATAACACAACCAATTGTGTTTGTTATAAATTTCTTCTTTTTAGCATTAGAAATTTTAAGTAAATGGAGCAGTATTTTTTGCCATATTAACGATTTAGAAAATACCACTAAAAACTAAAACGGTTTGTG
>ERZ1035027.851-NODE-851-length-15585-cov-6.382099_pt1 | contig 15585 bp, 11 predicted proteins | sample MGYA00520604_ERZ1035027 | MGnify/ENA primary metagenome ERZ1035027 (study PRJEB33766, sample SAMN09781743) | gut metagenome | biome: gut microbiome | host: Homo sapiens | place: Madagascar | study: EMG produced TPA metagenomics assembly of the PRJNA485056 data set...
ATCGCCCATGTAAGCGAGGGGAAGATGATATCGGCGTTTCGCAATGTGCAGGGGGACACCCCGCAAAGCTACATCCGCGCACGGCGCCTGGAGCACGGACGACGCCTTCTCCTTGATGAAAGCCGCGAAATCGGCCGAATCGCCAGAAGCGCAGGCTACCGCAACCAAGGAGCGTTCACCGACGCGTTCAAGCGTGCCTACGGCACGACGCCACGCGCCTATCGCAAAAGACTACGAATCAAATAGGAATAGCATCAAGCGATGCCCACTCCCCAAATTTACATACCCCAAAAAACAAGCCCGGTCCCGCATCCCGAAGGAAGCGGGACCGGGCTCGCCCCATAAAGCCGGCGGCTAAACGCCCCGCCGGCACGCCGGCCGCGCTGCACGCGCGGCATCAACCCGCCGGCACGCCAGCCGCGCCGCACGCATGCAGCCGCCAGCCTGCTGCCGCTAACCCAAGCGGCGCGACTTCGTCTCGGGGCCGATCGCCAACGTGACGGCGGCCGCCACCAGCGCGATGGCCACGATGCCGAAGTAGATGACGTTGGGCTGCAGGTTCGCCAAGATCCACGTGACGGCGAACGGCATGACCACGTTGACGGCCTTGCCGGCGCCCTGCGAGATGCCCGCGCCGCGGAAACGGTACCTGGTGGAGAACAGCTCGCCCACGTACACGCTGATCACCGACGCGTTCAGCACGTAGAAGCCGATGGTCATCAAAAAGCCCAGCACGGTGATGAGCGCCGTCGAGCCGGCGTTGAGCGCCATGGCATAGGTGAACGCGAACACCGCCACCCAGATGAACGCGCCGGAAACCTCGACGCGGCGGCCGAGCTTCTCGATGAGCAGCGCGCCGATGAGCGCCCCGAGCGGCGCGGCAAGCATGGTGATGGTGGTGGACAGCAACGAGGTCTGCGTGGCCAGGCCGATGTTCTTCAAGATGGACGGGCCGAACGTGGTGTAGGTGTACTGCGTCAGCGAAGTGCCGATGACCACCACGATGCCCAGGAACAGGTTGCGCGCCAGGTGCGCGTCGGAATCCATGGCGCTCTTTTCGAAAACCACCTGCTCAGCAGGGGAAATGCCGGCATCCGCCATCTCACGCTCGATGCGGGAGATGATGCCCTCCGCCTCGTCGAAGCGGCCGTGCTGGATGAGCCAGCGCGGGCTTTCCGGCATCGCCTGGCGCGCGATGCACACGATGATGGCCGCCACGCCGATGACCGCGAACACCAGACGCCACGACTCCTGCCCAAGCGGGCTCCAAATGGTGATGAAGAACAGGCACAGGAACATGCCGATGGGCGAGCCGCAGTTGGCGATGGTCGAGCCGATGGCGCACCAGCGGCCGCGGCGCGCGACGGGCGCGAACTCGTTGATCATGCTGAAGCTGGTCACCAGCTCCGAGCCCAGGCCCAAGCCCACGAAGAAGCGCATGGCTATCATGAACGTCATGTTCGGGGAAAGCGCGCCCAAGATGGTGGCGAAGCCGAACAGCAGCAGGTTGAACTGAAACGCCTTGCGACGCCCGAGTTTGTCGCCGATAAGGCCGGCGATCAGCGAGCCGATGAACAGGCCCAGAAAGCCTGCCGACAGAAACGCGGCGGTCTGCTCGTTGGTGGCGAACCCGGTTTCGGCCAGCGTACTCTTCACGCCTCCCGCCAGGTAAACGTCCATGGCATCCACGAACACGCCGGCCGAGGTCAGCGCCATCACCTTCTTGAACGTAGCCGTCGGTTGCGTGGCGTCCATGCGATGCATGAGCTGCGCGGCGCGATCGCCGCCTTCGCCCGCCTGCCCGCCTGACGCGGTCTTGTCTGCTTGCGACATATCTTCCCCTTCTTCTCCCTGCAACCGAAACGAAAAAATCCGCACGAGGGCATGCACGGCTAACAACAATGCGGTTAGCGTGCAGCCGACGAGCGGATTCATCGTTCTTGGTTGCGGGCTCCTTGCCGATGGCCGAAGGATCGCTTCGGGCAGCGCCAAAGAGCCTGTTTCGTAACACCTATCGTTCTACGGCGCCAAATCATACTACTTTGCTTTGGGTTTGGAATTTTCCGCAGTCGAACCTGGGCGATAAGACACAAACCCGCCACACAGCAGGGCCGATGGAGAAGAAGCCGCAACGTGAACGAATCGCGTTTCGCCGCCCGGGCCCCAACTCGCGCGCCTCACCCGCCGCACCCCTCGCCAGCCGCCGGCAGCCGTCGAAGCTCGCTTCGCCCGCACCCGCAACACGCCCTTCGCCATTCGCCTCCGCTCCGCCCGCACCCGCGCGCCCCTCAGCACCCTCGCAAGGCCGTCGCGCAGCGCCTGCCGCCTCGCGCCCTCTCTTCCGCAAGCCCTTCCGCTCCGTCGCGCCAGCGCTCTGCGGCCGCGAACCCCCGCAACGCCCGTTTTTTTCGCATTCCAAAATCCCTATTGCTTTACTACGGTAGAGTGCTAAAGTGATTTCATCGTATCCACATGGCGCCGTCGCATGCCCGATAGGCATCGGGCATGCGACGGCGCACCGGCCCGCCAGCACGGTCGGCACGCTGAAAGGAACGCCCATGGGCAACCAACCGAACGAAGGCGGCGCGCAGAAGGAGCCTGCCGTCGGCCTCAAGCGCACGCTCGGCCTGCGCGAGGCCATCACCATCACCGCCGGCACCGTCATCGGCGTCGGCCTGTTCACCACCGGCGGCAACGTCGTCGGCGAAATGGGCCCGTTCGTGGTGCTCGCCACGGCACTTGCGGCGCTTATCAGCATCTACCCGGCGCTCATGTACGGCGAGATGGGCGCGGCGCTGCCCTTCGCCGGCGGCACGTACCAGTACGCGTCGCTGGGCCTGGGCCGCCCCGCTGGCTTTCTTGCCGGATGGAACTTCATTATGTCGCTCATCGCCGTCACCGGCGGCGAGGCGCTGGCGTTCAGCTACTACTTCAAGACCATCTTCCTGGCGTTCGGCGTAGAGCTTCCCGTCGATGACGTGGTCATCGCCATCATCGCGCTGGTCGCGTTCATCATCGCCAACGTCCGTGGCGTGGAGCTGACGGGCAAGCTGCAGAACGGCTTCATGTTCTTCTTCTGGGGCGTTGCCGCCATCTGGTTCCTTACCATGATCCCCAACGTGCAGCTGCCGAACTTCGTGACCGCGCCCGACTTCATGGGCGGCCTGGGCGGCGGCGGGTTCATCGCCGCCGTTGCCATGATCTGGTGGTGCTTCGCCGGTTTCGAGACGTGCTGCGCCATGGGCGAGGAAATCCGCCACCCGCAGATCAACATCCCCCGCGCCATGATGCTCTCGCCGTTCATCATCTTCGTGGTGAACGCCCTGTTCCAGTGGTTCCTCGTGGGCATCGTGCCCGCCGACGGGCTGGCCGCCGTGGCCGAGTCATCCGCACCCTACGCCGAGGCCATGATGAGCGCCGGCATCCTGGGCCTGCCGCTTGCGCTGCTGGCGCTGGGCGTGGCGTTCGGCGGCGATTTCTCCACCCTGAACGCGTCCATCGCGGTGCCGCCGCGCTACCTGTTCACCATGGCCCGCGACGGCAGCCTGCCCGCCGTGTTCGCCAAGCTGCACCCGAAATACCGCACGCCCTACGTGGCCGTCATCACGCTCGGCGTGCTCACAGTGGCGCTGGTGGCCACGTCGACGCTGGACTACATCGCGTCGCTTTCCCTGTTCGCCGACCTGTTCTACTACGTCATCGGCATGGTGGCGTGCCTGGGCCTGCGTCGCAAGCTGCCCGACCTGAAGCGCCCGTTCAAGGTGCGCGGCATGGTGCCCGGCGCGGTGATCAGCATCGTCATCTACCTGGTCATGATGACGCAGCTTGACACGGACGCCCTGGTCACCGGCGTGATCTACTGCGTGGTCGGCCTGGTCATCTATGGGGTGTGCGCGAAGGTGTACGGCACGCGAGCCATCGACGTGAACGCCGTGCAGGACACCAGCGAGCCCACCCCCGCCGAGCGCGCCAAGATGGACCGCGAGTTCCACATCTGGATCGCCGCAGCCGCCATCGGCTGCGCGCTGGTAGCCCTGCTCTACCTGCTGCCCAACCTGCTGGGATAAGGCGGCGAATGCATGCGACGCTTGAGCGCAAAAGTACGGGACGGCGCTTGGCGGCGGCACCCTTAACACCGCCAAGCGCTTCACCTCTCACCCGCAATAAAGCTATCGCTTGCCAACGGCTTTACCAGCGCTAATGCACGAATCGGGAAATAGCATCGGCCTAATTCTGCACTTTTTCGCAAATAGGAATCGCTATAAACTGCACTTTTCGGAAAATAGCACGAATACATAGGACGGCTTATCGCCGACGCACCCCGCAAAACGCCCCGAAACCGACAACGGCCCGTTGGCCTGCCCCACGCAGGCCAACGGGCCATCTTGCAACGCCGCGCCTATCGCCACAGCGCCGAAACCCCAATCGGGAAAAGCGGCACGTTCTCCCGTCTCTTTTCGCGTATGCGTATGCGCCTTCCTTGCAATCTCGTCCTTAAAAATGTGATGTATTGCACTTTTAAGGACGAGTATTTGTAATTTCAGGCTGCGATGAGATTCGAGGCTATCCCCTCGCCCTTAGCAGCTGGCGAACAGTTCCGCCAGTTTCTCACTATCGACGACGCCATCGAGGTCGGCCGCTTGCGCAAGCGCCCACATGGTCTTCGCCAACAGCGCCTCTGTGGTAGCGCTGCCGCCCATGAGCACGCCCGGGCGGTCGCAGAACGCGCGACCCACCTCGTACACGCTCAGGTCGGCGCCCTCGTACGGGCACTGCGTGGTCATGACCAGCGTTTTCCCGGCATCCACCCACGCGAGCAGCGTTTCGGTGATGCCATCGTACTCCGGGATGCCGCCCAGCCCGAAGGCCTCCACCACCAGCGCGTCGCACGCAGGGCGCAGTGCGTCGACGACCAGCGCATCCATGCCCGGCGTAAGCTTGAGCACCGCCACCCGCGGGTTGAGCTCATCGTAAAAGCGCACGCCCGAAGGCGCACCGCCAACCTCCTCCGCGGCGCAGGCCCTTGCCGCCCCGCACATCTGCACGCAAGCCCCATCAGCCCAGGTCACGCGCCCGTCGCGCACGCGCCCCAAGTCGAGGGCGTTCAAACTGTCGAACGCCTCGAAGCTGCGCGTGCGCACCTTGCGCGCCGACGCGCCCGAGATCACCTTGCCGCCGAACGCGACCATGACGCCCGCAGCGGCATCGTCGCAGGCCACGAGCACGGCATCGAGCAGGTTGCGCTTGCCGTCGGTTTCGGGGTCGCCCATGGGCAGCTGCGAGCCGGTCAAAACGATGGGCTTCGGCCCGCCCTGCACCAGATACGACAGCCCCGCCGCCGTGTACGCCAGGGTATCGGTGCCGTGAAGGACCACGAACCCGTCGAAGTCGTCGTAGCTCCGACGCACCTCGCCCGCGATGGACAGCCATCCCTCCGGGCGCATGTTCGTGCTGTCCACGTTCATGACCTGCGACACCTCGACATGGCAAACCTGCGCCACCTCAGGCACGAAGGCCATCAGCTGCTCACCGGTCAACGCCGGTGCCAGCCCGCTGCCCTCCTCGGCAGACGCGATGGTCCCGCCCGTCGCAATCACCAAAACCCGTTTCATATGCGCCCCTCGCTCGATCTCGCTCTATCCCTTACGCCTTCTCCACACGCACGGCGCACACCTTGTACTCCGGCGTGGCCGAGATGTTGTCGAGCGCTGCGTTGGTCAGCCAGTTCGCGTTGCCGTCCTGGAAGTGGAACGGCATCCACACCTCGCCGGGATTGGTCTTTCCCGACACGCGAGCCTGGCTCTCGATGACGCCGCGGCGGCTGCTCACGCGCACACGGTCGCCGTCGGCGATGCCCGCGGCGGCGGCGTCCACGTCGTTGATCTCGATGAACGACGTGCCGTCGATCTGGTTGAGCCCCTCGGTGCGGCCCGTCATGGCCTGCGCGTTGTACTGCGCAAGCACGCGGCCCGTCATCATAACGAGCGGGAACTCCTCATCGGGCTGCTCGGCCGACGGACGGTACTGCGCCAGCGAGTATCCGCCCAAGCCGCGCGAGAACGCCCCCTCGTGCATGATGCACGTGCCCGGATGGTCCGGACCCGTGCACGGCCACTGCAGGCCCTGCCCCGCCACGGCGGCGGAGTCCAGGCGCGCATGGCTGATGCCCGCGTACGACGGCGTCAGGCTTGCCACCTCGTCCATGAGCTGCGCGCCCGTGAGCGTGGGCTGGTCATACCCCATGCGGCGCATGATGTCGGCGAACACCTCGGTGTCCAGGCGCGCGCCCGCCGGGCCGTCCACCGCCTTGCGCACGCGCTGCACGCGACGCTCGGTGTTGGTGAACGTGCCTTCCTTCTCCGCATAGCTGCGACCAGGCAGGATGACGTCGGCATACTTCGCCGTCTCCGTCATGAACAGCTCCTCGCACACGAAGAAGTCCAGCGACTCCAGCGCGCGGATGACATGGCCGGTGTCCGGGTCGGTGCGCACCGGGTCCTCGCCGAACAGGAACAGGCCGCGGATACGCCCGTCGATCATGGCGGGGAAGCATTCGGTGGCCTTCAGGCCCGCCGCCCGGTTCAGCTCGACGCCCCATGCCGCCTCGAACTTCGCGCGCATCTCAGGGTTGGCCACCTTCTGATAGCCCGTGAAGTCCGCCGGGCCCGCGCCCATGTCGCATGCGCCCTGCACGTTGTTCTGGCCGCGCAGCGGGTTGATGCCGCAGCCGGGACGGCCCAGCTTGCCCGCGGCCAACGCCAGGTTCGAAAGCGCCATAACGCCCTCGGTGCCCGTGGAGTGCTCCACCACGCCCAGACAATAGACGATGGGGGCGCGCTCGGCCGTTGCGTACATCTCGGCGGCCGCCTCCAGGTCGCGCGCATCAATGCCGCAGATCTCGGCCGCGCGCTCGGGGGTGTAGTCGGCCACCATGGCGGCAAGCTCGTCGAAGCCCTCGGTACGGCCTTCCACGAACTCGCGGTCCACCAGGCCCTTCCGTATCAGCACGTTCACCATGCCGTTTGCGAACGCCACGTTCGTGCCGGGGCGCAGCTTCAGGTGGATGTCGGCCTTCTTCGCCAGCCCGATCTCGCGCGGGTCCACCACGATCAGCTTCGCGCCGCGCTCGACCGCCTGTCGCAGACGCATGCCCATGACCGGGTGCGCCTCTTCCGGATTGCTGCCCACCAGCAGGATGACCTGCGAATCCTCGCACACATCTTTGATGGAGTTCGTCATTGCGCCCGAACCAAGTGTAGTTGCCAGACCGGCAACGGTGGGGGCGTGTCAAACACGTGCGCAGTTATCGACATTGGGGCTGTCGAATGCGCACCTCGCCATCTTCTGGAAGAGATAGATATCCTCGTTGGTGGAACGCGAGCACGCGAACGCCGCGATGCTCTCGCCGCCGTGCTCCTCCTTGAGCTCGGCGAACTTGCGCGCCACCAGGTCGAGCGCCGTATCCCAATCTGCCGGCTCGAACTCGCCGGTCTCGGGGTTTTTCACCAGCGGGGTGGTGATGCGGTCGGGGGAGTTCACGAAGTCGAAACTGCCGGAACGGCCCTTCACGCACAGCAGGCCGTCGTTGGACGGGCCGTCGGCGGCCTGCACGTCCACGATCTGGTCGCCCTTCACCACCAGGTCGAGCTGGCAGCCCACGCCGCAGTGCGGGCAGGTGGTGCGCACGGTATGGGTGTCCCATTCGCGGTACAGCCCGCGGCGCTTCTCCACCAGGGCGCCCGTCGGGCACGCCTGTGCGCAGTTGCCGCAGCTCTCGCAGATGGTGGCGTCCCAGTTCGGCCCGAACGGCGCACGGATGGTGGTGCGCACGCCGCGCTTGCCCGTTTGCAGCACGTGGTTGCCGGCCGCGTTGTTGCACGCGCCCACGCAGCGCTGGCAGGCGATGCACAGGTTGGGGTCGAAGCGCAGGAACGGGTTGGAATCCAGCACCGGCTTGCGCGTTTGCGCAACGGGGAAGGTGGGGTGAGAAACGCCCACCTCGCGCGCCACGGCCTGCAGCTCGCAGGCGCCGTTCTTCACGCAGCTGAAGCAGTAGTCGGTCGAATCCAAGCCGTGGTTGGAGATCAGCAGGTCAACGGCCATGCGGCGGTACTTCAGCACGCGCTCGGTGGCCGTTTGCACCTGCATGCCGTCGACCACGCGCGTGGTGCACGCGGGCACGGGGGCGTCCTGCCCCTCGACGTCTACCACGCACACGCGGCACGACCCGATGGCGCTGCGCTCGGCCAGATAGCACAGCGTGGGGATGCGGATGCCGGCCTCGCGGGCGGCTTCCAAAACGGTCTGGCCCTCGCGCGCCTCGAACGCGCGGCCGTCGATGGTGATGTTAAGCATACTGGATACGCCCCCCTTCGCAGGCGCCGGCGCCGAAGTGGTCGCAGCGCAGGCAGCGGCCGCATTCCTGCATGGCCTCCTCCGTGCTCATGGGAACCTCGACGGCATCGAAATCGTTCTTGCGCTCGCGCGCGGGGCGCTCGAGCGCCTCCACGCGGCCGTACGCCGCGCGGTCGTTGGGCTGGGCCGGCGGAACCGTCACGCCGCAGTCGAGCGTGTGGTTGAATCCCAGCATATGGTCGATGTTGCGCGCGGCAACCTTGCCGGCGGCGATGGCCTTGATGGCCGACGCCGGGCCGGTTTGGCAGTCGCCGCCCACGAACACGTTCGCGCCCGCGGAGGCATCGGCGCCGCGGGCGGCAAGCGCCTCGGCGTCCATCTGCGCATGCAGCTGCTCATCCGCCTTGAACTCGCCCCATTCGGCCGCCATGCCGAACTCCTCGAACGGCGCGGACACGATGTTCTGCCCCACGGCGATCAGGATGACGTCGGCAGGGATGCGCATCTGCGGCTTGTCGGCGGCCACGGGCGCGGGACGGCCGCGCTTGACCGGGCCGATCATCTGCGGGTTCGTCAGCAGCGCGCAGCAGCGGCCCTGCTCGTCCTTCTCGATGGCGGCCGGAGCCTGCAGCGTGATCATCTCCACGCCCTCGGCGATGGCCGACTCGATCTCGGCCGGCAGCGCCGTCATGTCGGAGATGCGGCGGCGATACACCACCGACACCTCCTCGGCGCCGGCGCGCACCGCCGTGCGGCAGCAGTCCATGGCCACGTTACCGCCGCCGATGACGGCCACCTTCTTGCCCGTGAAGTCGGGGTAATCGCCGTCGCCGATGCGTCCGAGCAGGTCAACGGCGGAGAACACGCCTTCAGCATCCGTGCCGTCGATGCGCAGGCCCTTGCCGGTTTGCGCGCCGATAGCCACGTACACGGCGTCGTAATCCGCCGAAAGCTGCGCCATGCGCTCGGCGTCCACGGGGCTTTCGGTATGCACGGCGATGCCGCCCACGGCCAGGATGCCGCGAATATCCTCGTCCAGGCGCTCGCGCGGGAAGCGGTACGCGGGGATGCCGTAACGGATCATGCCGCCCAGCTGCTTACGCTCCTCGAACACGTCAACGTCGTGGCCCATCAAGGCGGCGAAATACGCGCAGGTCAAACCAGACGGGCCGCCGCCCACGACCGCCACGCGGCGGCCGGTTGCGGGCAGGCGCTTCGGCACGGGCACCTGATCGGCGCGCGCGTGCTCGCAGGCGAACTCCTTGATGCCGCGGATGTTGAGCGGCGCGTCGATAAGCGTGCGGCGGCAACGCTGCTCGCACGGGTGCTCGCACACCAGGCCGCACGCGGTGGGGAACGGGTTGTCCTTGCGGATCATCTGCACGGCGCCGGCGTAATCGCCCTGCGCCACCAACGCGATGTAGGCGGGCACGTTCACATGCGCCGGGCAGAACGTCTCGCACGGCACCGACTGGCCCACGCTGCGCTGGCATTCATGCTTGCTCACGTGGCTTTCAACCTCGGCGGCGAAGGCGTCCAGGCCTTCCAGCAGGGCGTTCGCCGACTCGTAGCCGATGGCGCAATCCGACGTGTCGCGCACCATCTCGGCCAGCCTGCGCATGCGCTCGACCTCGGCGGTGTCGGCCTGGCAATCCACCAGATGACGCAGCATGCCCGCCAGCTGAGGCAGGCCATCGCGGCACGGCACGCATTTGCCGCACGTTTGCAGCGCGCCCTCCTCGAGCAGCGTCAGCTGCTGCGCCAGAGGGCACATGCCCGGCGGCATGGCGTCGACGCGACGCTTCTGCCGGTCCAGGAACCCGCCGATGCGGGCATCGTCCGCCGAAGCGGGCGCAATGGACAATCTCGTCATTTCTCCCCCGTTTCGCCTGCTTATGCAGGCTTGCAACGCTTGTATGGGGACGGCAATGGCACAAGCCGCCCCATCGTACTCCTAGTGTTTTGATACTTGCGCAGTATCCTATGACATAAGGCGAAGGCTCAGGTTTCCGTTTCGTTAACCCTCCGAACAAACACAAGCCGCAAAGCAAAAAAGACCGCCGCCCGAAGCGCAAGCCGAAAACGGCGAACGCTCCAAGCAACGGCCCTTAAACCCCGCCGGGCACATCAATCGGACACTTCGGGGACGTAGCACTAAGTGTCCGAAAACAACCCGCAAAACCCGCCTTACAGCGCGGCCTTGATGGCGCGAGACAGGTCCTCGAAGGTCTCGTACGCGGGGATCTCCGGATGCTCGACCTTGATGGTGACGGTGCTGCGGAACAGGAAACCCGCCTTCGACGCCTTGATCATGCCCAGGTCGTTGTAGCTGTCGCCCGAGGCGATGGTCTCGAAACCGCAGGAATGCAGCGCGCGGACCGTGGTCAGCTTCGTCTGATCGCAGCGCATGCGGTAGCCGGTGATGGTGCCGTCGTCAGCGACTTCCAGCGTGTTGCAGAAGATGGTCGGCCAGCCGAGCTTCTCCATGATAGGCTGGGCGAACTGCTCGAACGTGTCGCTGATGATGATCACCTGGGTCTGCGCGCGCAGGTCGTCCAGGAACTCCTTGGCGCCGGGAACGGGCTGGATGTCGGCGATGACTTCCTGAATCTGCGGCAGGCCCATGCCGTGGCGGCGCAGCGCATCCAGGCGGAACTTCATGAGTTTGTCGTAGTCGGGCTCATCGCGCGTGGTGCGCATAAGGTCGGGGATGCCGGCCTTCTCCGCGAACGCGACCCAGATCTCCGGTGCCAGCACGCCTTCCAGGTCCAGACATACGATATTCATTCCCATGAGGGTTCCTTTCACGTTGCCGTTGCTTTCGCAAGCCTTCTATGCGCATAAGCATAGGCCAACCCGCCGGCGCGCCCGCCCACGTTCCGGCCAATGCCGCGGGCGAAAGGGGAAACGGCACCCGATAAGGCGATCGCGTCTCTGACAGATAACGCTACGTCCCCAAAGCGTCAGGCTTATGACGAAACGTCGGCAACCCGCGGCGTTGCGCTATCATCGGCTCATCCGTTCGATATGGAAGGGGACCGATGGCGCGGTTGTTCATTGTCGAGGACGATGCCTCTTTGCGGGAGAATCTTGTGCGCATGCTCAAACTCAAGGGGCACGAATGCCTTTGCTGCGAGTCGTTCGCGAACGCCGCGGGCGAGGCTTTGGCCGCATGCCCCGATTGCATCCTGCTCGATCTTTCGCTCCCCGGCGCGTACGGCCACGAAGTCTGCCGCTCCATCCGCCAGGGAAGCAACGTCCCCATCATCGTCCTGACCTCCTCCGATAGCGAGTTCGACGAGGTCATGAGCATGAACGTCGGCGCGGACGACTACGTGGTCAAGCCCTATCGCCCCGCCGCGCTGCTTGCCCGCATCGACCGCGCGCTTGCGCGCAGCGGCTCTGCCGATTCGGCGCGCAGGCAGCTGGAACGCGACGGCGTTTTGCTCGACCCCGTGCGAGCCGAGGTGTCGTATCGCGGCAAAACCGTCGAGCTGTCGCGCAACGAGTTGCTGATCTTGCGCATCCTCATGGAGAATGCGGGCTCCATCATCTCGCGCAGCGAGCTGATGGACGAGCTGTGGCAAACCGACGCGTTCGTCGACGACAACACGCTCACGGTGAACGTGAACCGCCTGCGCCGCAGCTTGCAGTCCGCAGGCATCCCCGACGATTTCATCACCACCCGCCGCGGCCTGGGCTACGTGGTCCGATGAACGGCTCGGTTCGAGAAAACGCTGCGGCCACGCCGCCCGCCGCCGGCTGCCGCGCCGACCGCCCGGAGCGCGCCTACTCCTTCGGCGCGCACCTCCAATCGCACGCCGGGTTCGCGATCGGCGCGGTCGCCCTGGTTGCCGTTACCGCAGGCATCATGGCCGTCACCGGCTCGAACGCTTCCGCGATTGCGCTCGTCTCCTTCTGCGAAGCCCTGTTCGCCTGCGTCGCGCTTGCCGCGGGGTTTTTGCGCGATCGCGAGTTCTACCAGCAGCTGGACCTGTTCTGCGACTCGCCCGAAAACGCACGCTGCCTCTCATCGATCCTGGACGAGCCGCGCACCTTGGAAGGCTCCATCGCCTACCGCGCGCTCGCCGTGCAGGGTAAAGCCGCCTCCGACGAGCTAGCTGCACGATCACGCGACATGAAGGAGTACCGCGACTACATCGAGCTGTGGGTGCATGAAACCAAAACGCCCATCGCGTCGGCGCAGCTAGCGCTGGCAAGCCTTCACGGGCCCGAAATCGGCAAGGTCCGCGGCGACCTCGATCGCATCGAATCGCGCGTTGAGCAGGCGCTTTACTACGCACGCTCGGCAACCTTAAGTGAGGACTTCTCCATCGAGGAGCTCAACCTTGCGGCCCTCGCGCGCAAAGCGTGCCGCCAACGGTCCCGCACGCTCATCGGCGCAGGGGTCTCGCTCGAGTTCGCCATCGACGAGGCGCTCGAAGTGCTCACCGATGCGAAATGGACCGACTTCATCATCGGCCAGGTCCTGGAGAACTCGGCGAAGTACAGCGCGAAGACCATCCGGTTCGAAGGCACGGCAAAGGATGCGGGCACGAAAGACGGCTGCATCGAGCTGCTAATCGCAGACGATGGCGACGGCATCCCCGCTGCCGACGTGCCGCGCGTGTTAGACCGCGGCTTCACCGGAAGCCGGGGACGCACGCATCACAAGGCAACGGGCATGGGGCTGCACCTAGCCGCCGTGGCCTGCGAAAGAATGGGCCTTGGCCTGCGCATTTCCTCAGAAGAGGGAACGGGCACCACCGTCGCGCTAACCTTCCCCCTCGACCGCACGCGCATGGATTTGGCGAGATCCTAGCCGGCGTCCATTGCAAACCGCGACCCGCCCGCGCACGGCCCGTCGGCGCCGACGGTGGCTAACCTTACAAAACCGTAAGTTTGCGGTAAGGCCCTTCGATGGCTCCGTTTTCGCGAGCGCCGCATCATGGGGATATACCGAACCGAAGAGAAAGGAATCCCCATGACCATGGTTACCGCAACCCCTCCGGCAGGCATCGCGAACGCGGGCACGTCCGACAACCGTAACGTCCTACTTTCCGTGCGCGACGTTCGGAAGGTCTACGGCTCGCGCGAAGCCGTCACGCGCGCGCTCGACGACGTGTCGTTCGACATCTGCGAAGGCGAGTTCGTCGGCGTGATGGGCCCATCGGGCTCGGGCAAGAGCACGCTTTTGAACTGCATCTCCACCATCGACACCGTGACCAGCGGGAACATCATCTTGAGCGGGCTCGACATCACGCAGCTGCGCAGCCGTCAGCTCTCCAAGTTCCGCCGCGACGACCTGGGCTTCATCTTCCAGGACGCGAACCTGCTGGACACCCTGACCGGTTTCGAGAACATCGCCCTGGCCCTTACCATCAAGGGAGAGAAGGCCGATGCCGTCCGCGCGAAGGTCGATAGCACCGCGAATATGCTCGGCGTGACGGACGTCCTGCAGAAATACCCGCGCCAGATGTCGGGCGGCCAGCGCCAACGCGTGGCTGCAGCCCGCGCCATCGTTGCCGATCCGAAGTTGGTTCTTGCTGACGAGCCCACAGGAGCGCTCGACTCACGCAACGCCGCCGTTCTTCTTGAAACCCTCGAGGTTCTGAACACGAAGCTGCACGCCACCATCATGATGGTCACGCATGATGCGGTTGCGGCCTCCTACGCCGATCGCATCCTGTTCATTAAGGACGGCAAGCTGTTCAACGAGCTGCGCCGCGGCGATGACGCCCGGACCGATTTCTACCAGCGCATCCTCGAGGTCCAGGCGTTTCTTTCCGGCAAGCAGGGCGACTCCCCCGCGGTCGGATTCGCGCCCTCGCACGCTGTCAAGCCGCGCAACTAGGCGGTGGCCATCATGTTGATGAAACTTGCCTTGCGCAACGTGCGCCGCAGCATGCGCGATTACGCTGTGTATTTCGTTACCCTGACTTTGGGCGTGGCGGTGTTCTACGCCTTCAACGCCATCGAGGACTCCCGCGTGCTCTTCGAGGCCCAGGAAGGCGCCGCGAACGTGTTCCTAGCGTCCGGTGCGAGCATTTTCGACATCCTCGCGCAGGTCATGACCTATTTCAGCGTCGTCGTCGCCGTGGTTTTGGGCTTTTTGGTCCTGTACGCCAACCGATTCGTTGTTCGAGCGCGCAAAAAGGAGTTCGGCACGTACCTGCTTTTGGGCATGAGCCCGCGCCAGGTTTCCTCGGTGGTGCTGATGGAAACGCTGATCGTCGGCGTGATCGCGCTGCTGGCGGGCCTTGGGCTGGGCTTTTTGATCTCGCAGGCCATCGCCTTCGCCACGGCGGGCCTCATCGGCGTGGCCATCAGCGACTACCATCTGCTGTTCAGCGCCCGCTCCGCCGAGCTGACTCTGGGATGCTTCGCGCTCATTTTCGTTGTGGTCGCCCTGTTCAACGCCGTGCAGATTTCGCGCTGCAAGCTTGCCACGCTGCTTTCGGCCAACTCCCGCAACGAGCGCATGCCCGTGCGCAACCCCATCGTCTGCCTCATCGTATTCGTGCTTTCGTGCCTGATTCTGGCGAAGGCATATGCCGAGCTCAACCTCGACGGCTTGGTTTACTTCGGTGAGCACTTCCGCACCGCAACTGCGCTGATGCTCATTGGCACGCTGAGCCTGTTCTGGTCGGCATCGGGGTTTTTCATCCTGGTGATCCAACGTCTGCGCGGCGTCTATTTCAAGGGCCTCGCCATGTTCACCATGCGCCAGATCGCGGCGAAGGTGAACACCGCGTTCGTGTCGCTGTGGGCGGTTACCGTTCTTCTGTTCTTCAGCATCGTCGTGTTCTCAACGGGCTTTAGCCTGGCGACGGTCTTCTCCGATCAGTTAGAGGAGAACACTCAGTTCGATGCATCCATCCGCGCGAGCCTGATGCCACTTGACATCTCCGACATGGAGGCGGTGCCTGCCGAGCAGTACGGCGGAGAAGAGGAGAAGGCAGCTGCGATCGAGGAGACCGAGACCCAGCGCAACGAGATTTCCCGCCTTTGGCAATCGAGCGACGGTTCCACTGCTGCGTATCTCAAGTCGCTCATCCCCGATTGGGACGAGCGCGTGATCGGCTCCGCCCAGGTGGACACGTGGCTCACAAACGACTTGACGAACAAGCAGCTTGTCGATGCGTGCGGCTTCACGCTTGATCAGATCGGCTCCGACGATAACTCCAGCATGGCCGACGAGGGCGTGCAGTACGTTTCGTTGTCCCAGTT
>ERZ1035027.852-NODE-852-length-15575-cov-12.823711_pt1 | contig 15575 bp, 10 predicted proteins | sample MGYA00520604_ERZ1035027 | MGnify/ENA primary metagenome ERZ1035027 (study PRJEB33766, sample SAMN09781743) | gut metagenome | biome: gut microbiome | host: Homo sapiens | place: Madagascar | study: EMG produced TPA metagenomics assembly of the PRJNA485056 data...
ATCGGCTGCGTGGCCACGCGCCCGGCAACGGAACCGAAATTGCCGGTCACTTCGCGCGGGGACAGTTGCCGGATGCCGATCGCCAGCACACGCCCTGGGTATCGGCGTGCGATCGTGGCGTACGTGGTCGGATCCTTCTGCCCGTCGTCGCCGATCAGAATGAACTTCATATCGGGAAAATCGGCCATGAGCTGTTCGGCGTATTCAAGCTTGTGCTGCACGCCCGACGGAATGAAGGTTTTCGGCCTCGGGTCAAGGTCGCGCAGCAGCAGCGGACCTTCCGGAAAACCGTGGTTCGTAATGAAATGGCGGATCGAGCTTTCCACGTTCCATGGCGAGGTGGACAGGTAGAAGAACGGCGCGTCCGGGAACATGTCCGCGATGCGGTTGAACAGCAGGTTCATGCTGGCCACCGGCACTTTTTTGCGCGGGTTGAGCAGCAGCAGATTGTAGGCGGCCTTCATCAGGCGCGGCGCCTGCGTGACCATGATGGTGTCGTCCACGTCGGAGATCACGCCCACTTTGGTGCCGCTGGGAATGGTGAAAAGGTTGGCGTCGACCGGCTTGCGGCTGCGCACTTTGTACGAGACGTTGTGGATGCCCGGTTCGAGTGAATGCTCGGCGACGAGGTCGAGGTAGCCGGCATCGTCGGATGCCGCGAATTCGCTAGAGATATCAGGATTGCTGTCGATCGCGTCATACACTTCCGCCGCGCCCACCTGCACGGTTTCGATGGGCACGTCATCGATGGCGATCCGCACTTTGGTATGCGGGGACGGCACCATCAGCATGCCACGGATGCCGCGAATCAGGCGGCCGGCCTGCCGTTTGAACGGTCCGTATACGGTACGGCAGATCAGTCGGGAGTAATGTTCGGTGCCGTAGCCGACGTAGGGTTCTACGCGTGGATACCAGTCGAGCGACCGTACCAATGCGGTCGAGAATTTCAGCCAGACACTGAATGCTTTGGTGATCGTGCGGCGGAACAGCCTGGTCAGCGGCGGTTTGACTTCAAGACGCTCATGTCTGGAGGCCGCGTCGAAGGTGGTGACCACCTTGCGTGCCGGAATCGGCACGGTGGGCATGTCATCGCAAGAATCGTCCATCCGCTCCCCCATACGCTGCTGTTCGCGCTGCTGGTCGTGCTGCGGCGCACGCTGCGGCGGGAACTGCGGCAACGGCTGAATTTCACTCATATGCCCACTATAGAGGTCGCGTTCGAACAAACAGTAACGCCACCGAGAAAATCAGGGAACTTTCAGGGCCCCGCAAGGCACTTCCCATAAAAAGGCTGCGGCCGGCGGGTACGATGCGCGACCGTAAGCCCGGCCGAACGGCCTTGAGTGTGCCGCGCATCGCACCCGCCGGCCGCAGCCGTAATTAAAACTAGACGTCCGTGCTATTCAGTCAGCCACAATCTTGGCATACTCGTCAGCGCTAAGCAGGTCAGGCTCGTCATCCTCAAGCTCGATCTTGAAAATCCAACCCTCGCCGTACGGATCGTCCGTCACAATGCTCGGATCGTCCGCAGCCTCGTTGTTGACGTAGCGGATGGTGCCAGCCACCGGCGAGACCAGCGCGGTGACCGCCTTGGAGGATTCGAATTCAGCCACTTCGTCGCCAGCTTCGACCTGCGTGCCGACTTCAGGCAAATCGATGTACACGAGTTCGCCGAACTGTTCGGTGGCGTATTCGGTAACGCCCACCATGGCGGGTTCGACGGAGGAATCCACCCACACGTGCTCGTCGGAGTATTCGAGGTGCTCGGGCACGTCGAGGTTCACTTTGCTATCGTTTGCTTCGCTCATGCCGCCCATTGTACGGCGTATGCGAGCGCCGCGCACCCGCGCCACGCGTAGCGGGTCAGCGTACCGGTCCGGATGGCATGGCGCCGACTACCTGCACGATGGTGCCTTCCGGGCAGTTGTCGTAGATCCACTTGGAATCGGCCTCGTACATGTTCACGCAGCCGTGGGAGCCGTAGTGCGCCGGGTCGCCGTGGGCGATGCCGTAATTGTTCCAGCTTGCCGTGTGGAAGCCTTCGCCGCCGTAGAAGTAGCTTACCCACTTCACACCCTTGGACAGGTAGCGCGAGCCGTCGTCGTTCAGGCCGGTCATGTCCTGGATCTGATACTTGAGGTAGATGTAGAAGGTGCCCAGGTCGGTTTCGTGCTTGCCGGTGGTGCCCGTGCACACCGGGAAGGTCTTGACGGCCTCGTCGTTGTGGTACACGGTGGCGGTTTGCGCGGTGCGGTCCACCACGATGCGGTATTCGCTCTTCTTCTGCACGGTTTTGAAGTTCTGCACATCACCGTCCACCGGAATGGTGGCGCCTTGGCCGTTTTTGAGCGCTTCGCCGATCTTCGGTGCGAGCGCCTCCATGTTCTTGACCTTCACGCCGTTCACGCCTTTGACGATGGTGGCCAGCACTTTGCCGCTGTTGTCGACGGCGTCTTCCTGGTCGACCGCGTCCTGGTTGAGCTGGGCTGGGACCTGCTGCTGCACGTAGTTGGTGATGGCGTTGTCATCGTAGGACAGCGAAAGCGTGCCGTGTTCGAGGTCGGCGTCGGTTTTCAGCCATGAGGCCACGACTTCGGCTGGAATCTGGAAGGTCTTGCCTTGTCCGTTGTCCAGCACGATCGGCGCATTCAGTCGCGCGTTTGCCCGGTCGGCCACGTTTTGGGCTTCAGGCAGTGCGACCGGCACGTCGATGGTTTCGTACGTGATCGTCACGCTGCCGCTGTGCCCCGGGTTCGCGATGGCTTTGGCGACCGTGTCGATCACGTTGTCCACCTTCGGGGACCTGCCGCCGCGGCCTTCCACTGCGACGAAGGCGCGCGCGTTGGCATCGTACGATGCGGTGGACGGTACCGCGCGGTCGGTGTCCTGCACGAATTTGTCGGTGACGAACGTCCTGAGGGCCAGCTTGTTGGACTTGGCGTTCAGTGGCACGTTCTTCTTGACGAACGGGTTGACTTCGTTGATGTATTCGAGTGCGCCGTTGGTCTGGTGCTTGGCGGCGAGCAGTTCCGTGACCGTCTTGTCGACGTTGTAGCTCACGCCGAGGTCGCTCAGGCTGCCGGAAGCGTTGTTGCCGTTGCCGTCCTTGATGTTCACGGTGGTGTTCTTCACGGCGGCCGTCACCGTGTTTTTCAGCTGGTCGGCGGTCTGCCCGGCCACACTGGTTCCGCCGAAGGTCACGCCCGGCGCGGCCTTGTCTTGGAAGTACCAGCGTGCGGTGAAGAAGCCGGCGATCGCGGCGACCACCAGTACGGCGAGCACGATTCCGGTGATGATCAGCGGCAGTTTGCGTTTCTTGGCCACGACGGCTTCTCCTTCGACCGGCATGGTGAGCACGGGAATGGCGGGAGCGGGCGTGGATGAGGGCATGTCACCGGTAGGAATGGCACCAGTGGGAACAGCTCCGTTGGGGACAGTTCCGGCAGGCGTGGTTTCGGCGGCACCGGCCGTCGGGAATGACTGGAACGGCTGGGTCTGGTCCGATGCGAAATTCAACGGTGGCATGGTCTCGGTGGCGGCGTTGGACACGTCGTCCTGTTCGGACATATCGGCCACGTCGGCGAGATTGATCGTATCGCCGTTCTCACCAGACTGCGGCGGCACGGCATTCACCCCTTCAAACGAGATGCCGGCGAAGCTGTTGTCCGTATCGTTCTTCCCACTTCTATCAGACATGTATGTGGTTTCCTCATTCACTCTCTTAACGGTACATACCATGCAGCATGATACGCAGACGAGTGCCCAAACGAATACCTAAACAAGCTCCCCCGGCAACCGCCCCGAAGACAGGCTCAGCCGATACCACCTTTTAATGGCAGGTCTTGTCACGGCAGGTCGTGGCCGAGCCATTCCTCAATCATGTAGCGTGCGATCGTGGCTTTGCCCGGAGCCTCCATACGTCCCGAAACCAGTTCGCTCATGTATTCGTCGCGTGTGACCCAACGCGCCTGCAACGTTTCCTCGCCGTCCACGTGCACGTCGGTGGTGACCGCCACGCCTTTGAACGCCATCATGAGAGACGAGGGGAACGGCCACGGCTGGGAGCCGAGGTATTTGAGTTCGCCTATTTCGATGCCGACTTCCTCTTTGGCTTCGCGCCGGCATGCGTGCTCCAGGTTTTCGCCAGCCTCCACGAATCCGGCCGAAACCGAGTACAGGCCGTTGTTGCGCCATGCGCTGTTGTGCTGCAGCAGCAGACGGTCATCATGGTCAACGATCGCGGTGATCACCGCTGGCTCGATTCGGGGGAACAGCAAACGATTGCCATCCTCATCGTTCGTGCAGTGCTGAGCCCAGCCGCCGAGCGCCGGTTCGACGGGCGCGCCGCACGTCGGGCAGTGACGCTGCCGGGCGTGCCACATGCTGAGCGAGATGGCGGAGGTTGCCTGTCCGGCTTCGCGTGCGCTGGCGTGGGGTGCGAATCCGCGCAGGTCCACCCAGTCGAATCGGGTTGCCGCGCTTTCCAGCAGCGATTTCGCGTTTTCCTGCGATTCATGCGCCGGCACTTCGGCGAACGCGTCGTCCGCTCCCCCGCTGCGAGCCGTCGCAGCCGTAATCGTCGTATCGTTCGGCTGGACGTGCGTCACGTCCACGGCGACGACGTGCTCGCCCAATCGTCCGCCGTACGAGCCGAGGAATATGGCGAGCGCCGATGGGTGCGATTCGAGTTCCGCGGCAACGTACGCGCCCGGCAGTTGGGCGAGGCGCATTTTCACGTTGGCGTAGTCGGCGATGGCGCCTTGGCCGTGCGGCACGGCCACTTTGCCGTCTTTGACGAGGATGACTTTCGTTGCCGGCTCCGCCAGGACTTTGGCGAACAGGTCGGGTTCGCCGCGTCGTGCCACTTCGTAGTCGATGTCTCCTTGGGCGAGTGGCAGGAACGGCAGGGTCTGCGTCAATGCCAGTGGTGAGAACACGCTCATGGTTGTGTTGCCTCTTTCATGCGTGTTATATACGGAATATATTCGTTATACATACGTAGTACATATTTCGTATATACGTTTTATATATTTTCTCTATATCTTGTCGATACGCCGGATGGTCTGCCACAGATAATCGTCGCAGCCGGTTCAGCCGACTCGCTTCACCAGTTCCAGCAACGCGGCGGCCACCTGGTCGGGGTGTTCGTACGCGCTGAAGTGGCCGCAGTCGTCGATCACCGTCATCGCCACGTCGGTTTTCGTCATCGCGTCGGCGACCGGCTTCATCACTGCCGGCGGGCTGGACGGGTCCTTGTCGCCGCAGATTACTGCGACTGGCACGTTGATGTTCGGCAGCACGTCGTTCAGGTCGGGGCGGCCCGCGGCCATGCGTTCGCGCCAGGCGATGCCGGCGGCGGGCTGTTCGTTGATCCACGTTTCGAACTGCCTGCAGTAGGCGTCCGACTGTTTCACGATGGAGTCGGCTTCCGACGGCACGGCGAATCCCATGACCGGCTCGTGTGTGCCGGTCGTTTCGCAGTCGGTGGCGATTGCGACGCGCTTCAATCGCATGTCGGCGGAGTCGGCGTCGGCTTTCGTGTCGCACAGGGCGAGCGCCGCCACCGCTTCCGGATGCAGGCGTTGGATGTCGAGAATCAGGTAACCGCCCATCGACAGGCCCACCCAGATGGCTTTGCCGTAGCCGGCGGCGTGCAGCAGGTCCACGTACGCGTCCGCCATACGGTCCAATCCGTACGGGAACGCGCCGTCGGCGTCCTTGCCGCCGCTGTCTTCGTCGGACGGAATCGGTCCTTCGCCGGCGCCGGGCATGTCCGGAGCCCAGATCGCAAATGGTTTCACGCCTTGTTTCACAGCTTGGTCGCGTAAAGCCGCCGCACACTCGTCCCACATGCGGTGGTCCACCGGGAAGCCGTGCACGAGCACCACCGGCGTGGTTTCGGTATCGTTACCGCCGTCCGTATATACGTTGTTGTTCAGTTCAATCGTCATATTTTTTCTAATCCTCCCCTATCTGTCTATTCGCCTAGTTTGCTTGGCTCTTGCCCCGCTTGCGCGGCTTGTCCTACTTGCCGGTCCACGCGAGCGCCTGCCGCACGATGGTGCCGTAACCGTTGGCCATCTGCCCGACGAAGGTGTCGAGCATGTCTCCGGACGGGTCGACCCATTCCACGTCGAGCGTCTCGTCCTGCGGCTTGCAATCGCCGGCGATCGGCACCACGTAGCACAGCGCGATCGCATGTTGGCGTGGATCGTAATAGTCGGATAGGCCGGGTGTCGGGAAGAATTCGGCCACGGTGAACGGCTGCAGGCTGATCGGCAGCTGCGGCAGGGCGATATCGCCCAAATCTTTTGCGACGTTGCGCGCCACCGTTTCACGCAACGATTCGTGATAGAGCACACGTCCGGCGATCAATGTGCGTTCGATACCGCCGTCGTCAGTGACGCGCAGCAGCGAGCCGATTTGCGCCACCCTGCCGAGATCGTCGGTGCGCACCGGCACGACCACGACGTACGGAATCGGTATTTCGTGGCGCATGCGGTTGATTTCGTCCGATGGGAGCCATCCCGGAGGGTTGCCCATTCCGCGGATGAAATCCTCCGGCGTAATGTCGTCGAATTCCCCGCGATGGCGGTTGGCGTCGAAATCGCCCTCGTCGGGCACTTCATCATTCATCACTGGCATGGTTCCATTATCACGCACGGCATGTGAATGTCACGTGCTTCCGATTCTTCCCATAGCGCAATCGGGTGCGGCAGTGTGTTTGCGTGGCGTGCGGCTATATACTTTTCGCAAACGGGCTTTCGCAATATTGCGCAGCATTGCACGATATTGTTTTTTGAAATCGGCTTATAGCGTAAGCCGGGAAATGGGGAACGCATATGGCAACGCATGCAGTCACTTCGCAGGATTTCAACCAGGTCGTCGAATCCAATGATCTGGTGTTCGTGGATTTCTGGGCCACGTGGTGCGGTCCGTGCCGTGCATTCGGCCCAACGTTCGAGAAGGCAAGCGAGGCGAATCCGGACGTCTATTTCGCGAAGGTGGATATCGATCAGAATCCCGATCTGGCCGCCGCGGCCAAGGTTCAGGCAGTGCCGACGCTGATGGTCGTCAAGAAGCAGCAGATCATCTTCCAGCAGGCCGGCGCGTTGCGCGCTTCCGATTTGGATGATCTGATCAGCCAGGCCAAGGCGTTGGATATGGATGCGGCCGCTTCCGATGGGGACGCCGCTTCCAGCGGAGACGCCAAAGTGAAAACGCCAAGTAGTCAGTCGGAACGATGATTCGGCCCGTCGCCTGCGCGTTGCATACGTTATCTTCAAGTTCCTTGGGGTGCGGTAGACTATATGCAGTTGCGCGCATTCCGGCGGAACCCTAGCGGTTGTGCGCCGTGCCCTAGGCACGGAATCCGCCGAGGAATTGTACCCGATGTAGGAGCAGAATGGCTAGCCATAAGAAACATGCCCAACCAACTACGTTTGCCTTGCCGGGCAAATCTCAGATGGTGAAGATTGTCGCAACAGTTGCGGCAGTGGGGCTGTTGGCCACTGGCGGCATCGTGTCGCATAATCTGTACGCCACCGCGGAGAAGTCTCCTGCCAAGCAGGTCACCGCGTATTCCGTCACCGACAGCATCGAAGCCTCCCGTGGCAACGCCCGTGAGGCGCTTTCCGGAGATACTTCGTACGTCACCGTGAAGATCAACGGCAAGACCCGCGTGGTTCCCGGCATGCATTTCACCGATGTGAAGTCCGTGCTTGACGCGGGCGACATCACCCTTGATACGGAAGACACCGTTTCCCCGTCTTTGGATACGAAGGTGAACGAGAACACCGTCATCAAGATCGAACGTGCCGGCGCTTCCGTTGAGGTGTCTGATACGGATATCGCATTCAACACGGTCAAGAAGGAGACCTCCAGCCTGCCGAAGGGCCAGGAGAAGGTCGAGACCGAAGGCGCGAACGGTGTTATGGAGACCACGAACCTCGTCACCAAGTCCGGCGGCAAGGTCATGTCTTCCAATATGATCAGCTCTTTCGTGAAGAAGGCTCCGACCGACAAGGTGATCCTCGTCGGCACCGGCTCCTCGTCCACGCCGTCCGCGGCCGCAGCGTCGATCGGCACCACCGTGCCGGCTGGCGAAATGCAGCAGTGGGCTCACGATTATCTGCTGTCCAGCGGCTATTCCGAGGCCGATTTCACCGCCACCGTGTACATCATTTCTCATGAGTCCGGTTGGAATGTCGCAGCCACGAACCCAAGCTCCGGCGCGTACGGTCTGCCGCAGGCGCTGCCCGGTTCGAAGATGGTGAGCGCCGGTGCCGATTGGGCCACCAACTACCAGACCCAGCTTAAGTGGTTCTGGGGCTACTGCGCACAGCGCTACGGCTCCATCCAAGGCGCCTACACCTACTGGCTCGCCAACCACTGCTACTGAGTTTTAGTTTTTCAGACAGGAGAGGCTCCGCACACATTGTGCGGAGCCTCTCCTGTCTTATATGCCTCTTTTATATTTCATATGGAAAGATGCAGGCCATTCATGGCGTTACGGTTGTTTATGCACGCAATTCATTCATCGCTTTTATCGCGGCCCTTTTGGCCATCTTACGCGTGAGCGAACGGCCAGACGCAACGGGCTCGAAAAAGCCGTCATGCTCTTTTTCCACCGTCCATCGCTAACCAAGCACGTTATTTTGAGCGACTCGAATACTGAACGAAGATCCTACACGCCCACTACCTGCCACATTCATTCCAAGCTCCCTTTTTCAGGATTTTTGGGCTGGATGCATACGTACTCATTATTAGCGTTTATGGACGTTTCGCACAGCCTATCAAGATACTGCATATAGTACAGCACTCACATCAAGAGAACTGTACTATATGCGATTTTTCAAGCTGAGCGGAATATTGTTCACTTACTCGCCATCTTTGGCTGTATGATGCGAACCTTTGCGGGGACCACGCTTGCCGGACACACCTTTTGCGGCATCGGCCACAGCAAAAATGACAACCTTCTCATCCGGGTAGGACTCGCCATTCATGGCGAAATAGGCGATCTGGTCGTCTGCGACCGGCGGGAAGGTGAAATACTTCTGCACCGCTACCAGCACATCGGTGGTACGCACGGTCACGGAAGAAGCCTTTCCTGCAGCGTCAGAGTCGACGCCATCGGCCTTGCTTCGCTTGGTCTTGCAGAACTTGATGGCGTTCTCGTCTTTGGCGTCGCATGCCTGGACTGCGATCTTCTTCTGCTTGTCATTCACCAACAATTTCACGTATGCCGGGCATCCGAGCGCTTCGGTCACGCCTTTGGAAAAGCGAACGGATGATTCCATGACCGTCATGGTCATCTTATTGGTGGTGATCTTTTCTCCCACTGCTTCAAATCCGTCAAGAACAGACATGCCAACCCCTTGAAAATATAGGATATTAATTACATGCAATATAATACAACAATTCGCATAAATACACCCTTTTTTCACTAATAAAATAGGGGGTATCTCCGCTTTCCGGCAGAAATACCCCCTGTATTTCCAAGAATATAGCAATAATTCATAGACTTCATTGAACAAGTTTTCATTGAGATGAATTCAAGGAAATCATGCACCAATAATGTCGAGAATTACCGCGCCATATTTCAATAGTTGTATTTCACATCATTGGTCATTTTGCCACACGGCGTCTGATCGAGCTTCATATCAGCCGTGGCCTTGTCAGACACGGTCACGTCGAACTCGTACGTCACGCTCTTGCCAGGTGCGATGTACGCCATACTGGAGTTCAATGGCTTGCCGTCCATGGTGGCATTGCTACGGTCACGCACATCACCGGTCACGGCGATTGATCCAATCGAACCACCTGCAGGCGCGTAAATCAGCACACGCTGCGCGGATGTGCCACTCGGCGCCACGGGCACGCCACCAACGCCCTTCTGCTCACCACCGAGAATGTAACTCGTGCAGGTAGCCATTTCCGTGGAAGTCATACGGTTGGTCAGCGTGTACTTCACGTGGTAGGTCTTGTCACCTGTCTTGGTCACTTCGCTGGTACGGTCGATATACCAACCCATCTTCGAAGGATTCTGCTCGCTGATGTAAATGCCCGTTTCCGGATTGGTCTCGCTCTCAGGCGCATTCTTGGCGAGTCCAGCACCTTGGAAGTACTTCGCTTCGTCATCGTGGAACGTGTAGGCGTAGAAGTGGCGGTTCTCGGCCAAATCACCGATGCTTTGCGCCACCTTCATCATCTTGTCCACAGTCATGTTGCCAAAAGCGCCGTCCATCACCGTTTTGGCAATGTACTCGAAGTATTCGTCCTGCTGTGCCACAGGAACGTCCTTGTAGATGGTGTTGAGCATGTATTCGGCGGTGTTCTCGCCGGTAAGCACAGTGCCGTTGGACAAAGTGACTGGTCCGTTGATCTCCACCATCTTCTGGATGAACACCGGATCCACGGAAATCAAACCGTCGATGTTGCAGGCATATTGCGAACGCTGCCATGAAGCGTTGAGCATTTCCGCGTTGCGGGAAACATCCGGCACCGCGAAGGTGTCTCGCACGTCGAAGGAGAAACCCAACGGCCTGTTGAATACCGCATGTTCCTCAGCGGTGCCGTTGTTGCCGTTGACGAATTCAGCATTCGGGTGGAAGTCCCCCACCGCGATTTTGCCATGATCCGCAGTCATGGTGCCGAGGGAGCCAACCAAGCCGCCGCCGGAACGTGTTTCGGATGTGGTCTGCGCCGCCAGCAAGTATGTGCGGGCACCGTTCTGGCCGAGGAAGGAAGGCAGCATGTGAGTGGCGTTGCTGACCTGTCCGACCAGATCGGCGATGTTGTCAAGCTGGTCTTTGCCCTGCTGATAGGCTTTCTTCACCATGCCGATTTTCGGCTCGGCAAGACTGTTATACTGCTTGTTCTGCTGCTGCACCTGCTGGTTGAGCTTGTCGAAGTTGCCTTGCGCATCGGCGATTGGCTGCAGGTTGAGTTGCCCTTCCGCACCGGAAAGATTGGCCCCGGCAAGCTGTTGCACCGCAGTGGTCAACGATGGCAGTGTCTGCTGTGCAAGGTTGTCCACGACTTCCGTCATGCCTTGCACAGTGGCGATGTCACTGCCGACGAACGGCATTTTCGCAGCCACGTTCCATAGTGAACCGTGCGCAATCTGCTTGGCCTGCGCCGTCTGCTGCTGAGCCTGCGCGATGGACGCCTGCGACGCGGCGGCATCCTTGAGCTTTGCAGGGTCATTGATTGCGGATAGTGAGGATATGGCTTGCGATTCGTGTGCCTTGACGCTTTTTGCCTGCTTATACAGTTGCATACCGAACACTGCGGCAATGGCGAGTAACACGATCAGCACCGCAAGTACAATAAGCGTCACATTCCGTGCCGTATGTTTTTCCCGTATTGCTTGAGCATGTTGCCCCATGCTTTGCTCCTCAAATCATTAAGCACTCAATTTGACTATTCCAGCGCATTATTGTGCCACATGGCACCCCTTTTTTCGGCCGCCAAATGAAATTTCCCTCTGTTCCATCACAAGAACAGAGGGAAAATCACAGAAAACCCACTTATTGGCTCAGTACGATCCACGGCCAGTGAAGATTACCATCACGGTTTTGGCAAGAATCGCAAGATCTCCAGCGATGGACCAATTCTCAATGTAGGAGACGTCCAAATATTCGCTTTGCTCCTGTGAAAGATCGGACCGGCCGGACACCTGCCACGGACCGGTGATGCCCGGCTTGACCAGCAGTCGGGCGGAATATAGGGAACCATAGCGGGCCACTTCTTCCGGCAATGCCGGGCGCGGACCGACCAGAGACATATCGCCCTTGAGCACGTTGTAGAACTGCGGGAACTCATCCAAAGAAGTCTTACGGATGAAGTGACCTACCTTGGTGATACGCGGATCATCTTTCATTTTGAAGATGAACCGGTCTTCCTGCCCAGTTTCCTCAGCGAGTTTCTTCTTCAGCTCCTCAGCATTGGTGACCATGGAACGGAATTTATACATTTTGAACGGCTTGCCGTGCAGCCCGATACGGGTCTGAGAGAAGAACACCGGACCGCCATCATCAAGTTTGATGGCGATGGCGACGCCGAGAAGAATCGGAGAGGAAATAATCAGCGCGCACAGTGAGCCGATGATGTCCAGCAAACGCTTGATTACGTTCGCAGCTCCCGTGTACTGCGGCAGGGAAGCCAACAGAACTGGCTGTTCCGTGGTGTTTCGCAGATACAAACGGTGACCGCTCACATCCGCCAGGGAGACCGCCAAGGCAAGTTCCATACCCAGCGACTCCACCGCAAGAGAAAGACCATGCAACATTTCGGAATCACGCGAAAGCACGTCAGCCACATAGACTTCCTGTACACCGAGGCTTTCGCAAATACGTGGGAATGCCGAGTTGAAAGGAATCACCTTAAGTTTGCTGGAGCCTTCGATATTGGCATCCGGTGTGTATGAGGTAACCACATAAGCGTCTTTTGAAGCTGGATCCGCTTCAATTGGGCATACAGCAACTGGTTCGTACCCCCAATTCATGCAGTTGCGCATGGTCTGCAAGGCTTTGTTGATGCCATCGGAAGATCCGATGACCACCGTTCTGTACTTGCAAGAGCCTTTGCTGCGGTGACGATGCAACGCTTGACGCATCTGCCAACGTGCGATGATATCCAAGAAGAAGGCGATGACTGGCGCGATAATCAACGCAGTACGGGGCAATGCAAGTTTGAAAATAAATGCAAGGCTGCAGTATGAGATGATGGTCAGCAACGACGCATTGATGATTTTGGCATACAGCTCATAGCCGTCCGCCATAACATGGCGGTGGTATGTGCCCGCGAATGCCAAGCACAGCAACCAAATCAGGCTGAACAGAATGAGGAAAAGCCAAAACGGCATCACATCGCCGATGGCATCGAAAGCAGCACCGTTGATTACAAGGCTGACGGTCAACGAAAGCAGCATCACTGCCAAATCGATGGCGATCAGGCTGGCGACGAAGGCGAAACGCCACCGGGGAGTCGATTCAGCCTTGCCGCGCCTATGTCCTTCCTTTTCCGCAGGAAACGGGGTATTGGAAAAAGTCATCGGCTCGAACTGCTTTTGCAGACGCTGATTCTGCATGGACGCGTATGCCTGTCGATGCGCATTGGACGAGACGATATGAATCTCTTGAGTCCTCATACCTTGCTCGCCGTTTGGTGCGCCGGATTCACCGGTATTCACGCCTTGCATGTATCTCCCTCCCCTTCAGCTGCATACGGCAAACAATTTACCACAGCCCCCCCCAGAAATTAAGAGGGACCTATGGGGGTACCATTCGCTATATCCAAATCCTTCTCCGGTATGGCTTATTCGCCAGCAGTACCTGTATCTGAGTTGTCGTTACTGCCGTCCGAACCACCATTGCCATTGTCGTTCGAATCGCCATTACCACCGTTACCGCCGGTTGAACCACCGTTGCCGTTCGAATCGCCATTACCACCGGTCGAACCGCCATTACCGTCGTTAGAACCGCCGTTACCGCCGGTCGAACCACCGTTACCGTTGCCGGTCGAATCGCCATTACCACCGGTTGAGCCACCATTGTTATTGCCACCGGTCGAACCACCACCGTTCACACCGTTTCCAGAGCCCGGACCAAATTGCCACGTATACGTGTAGCGCCGGTTCGTAGTGCCGTTATTGGTATTCGACTGGGCATTAGCAGCAGTTTGCTCCGCCACAGACTTGTTCACGCCGTCAGAAGTCGAGGAAATCACCTTCGAAGCGTTCTGCATGGCCGCGACATCGGTGCTTTTGCCATCGAGGAGTTTCTGGGCAGCGTCAATCGCCTTGGCAAGCGCGTCACGTGTCGACTCGTCCGCAACCTGGCCTGCAGAACCGTCAAGCAACGTCTTTGCGTCGGCAATGGTCTTCTGCAACGCGGCAGTCGTCTTATTCACTTCCAAAGCTCGCTTGCTGGCGGCCACAGCTGTGGCTGCTGCGGTAACGGCCTTGGTCTGTTCTTTGATATTGCTGATCTGCTTGCTCATGCTACGGGCGTGCGCACGCAGTGTGGTCTCTGACAGCAACACCGAACATCCGCCGACCGTCTTGAGGTTTTGCGCCTTGGTCACGGCCTGAGTGAGCTGGTCGATTGTGGCGGCATCCGCCACCTGATTTGCCGCAGTGCCCTGCAAACTGGTCGCCTGTTCGATGGCGTTTTGCAGTTTTTCGTTGGCTTTGGAGTATTTGGATTTCGCCTTCTCACATACCACCACTGCCGCACGCTGTTCTTTCGAATTGATACGATTGCGTACCACGATGACGCCGGCGATAGCAACCGCCACTGCCGCAATCGCAGCGACAATGGCAATAATCTTTCGCTTGTCCGCAGATGGCTCTTTCGGCGCGACCGGAATGGTTTTCAGCGGATCATGTTCCGGATCTTCCGCGGCCAGCTCCTCTAGGTCGGTTATGCCATCTGATGCATCAAAGGCCTGAGTCGCTTCGGCGTCCTGTTCATCTGTCGAAGAAACGAGGGGTGGCAAAGTGGCGGTTTCCTCGGCATCGGCTGGTGCAACCGCATCATCGAAATCGATGGTGTCGAGCGGCATACTAGGTATATCCGCGATTGTTGGCGCAGCCGAAACCGGCTGTTCCGTTTGCGCAGGTACGGAGGAAGCGATGGTACGGGGCTCCGCAAGCGGAGTCTCATCCGCACCAGCGGCCTCTTCCGAATCGGTAGGCTGCAATTTGGGGAAGGTCAGCGGAGGAATATCCCAGCTGGTGTCCACCACATCCCGAGATATATTGGACAGAATACCGTTCATAGACTGGGAATCATCGTTCTCAGTTGCCATACACCCCTCATTCCGTGAAGAAGGAAAACGTCAGATCCTCTTCTTCTTGCCGTTTGCACGATGGCTGCTACGCGGAGCACCATCTTCATAGTAGTAGTAGTAATAGTTGGAGTGGGAGTTGACCTTCTTCGGATCTGCACGGTTGAAGATGAAGCCAAGCACCGGCACCTGCGCGGTGGCGAGCGTGTCGGCCGCCTCCTGCAGGGACTTCTTCTCGCACACGTTACGGCTGACCACCAGCAGAAGGCCCTTGGCCCAACGGCCGAATACCGCTCCATCGTTGGACACCGTCAACGGGGCGGTATCAATAATCACGTAATCGTATTGGGTGAGCGCCTGCTCCACCATGAGCTTCATGGTTTCGGAACCCAGCAGCACGCCAGCGTTCGCCGGCCTCTTGCCGCCAGGCAGAATGTGCAGGTTCGGCTTCCAGTAGCTCTGCACCACGTCCTTCGGGCCCATCTGTCCGGACAGCACGTGCGCCAGACCGGCGGCACCTTCAATGCCCAAGTGGTGAGCAACGGACGGGTGGCGAAGATCAGCGTCGATAAGCAGTACTTTCGCACCATCTTCAGCAAGGGCCACCGCAGTGTTGATAGCCATGGTGGTCTTGCCTTCGGACGGCTGCGCAGACGTGATGACAAGCAGCTGGCCCACACCTTCGGTGCGGTCGGTCTGCAGGAAGTCGATATTCGTATGGATACGGCGGAATTCCTCGGCAATAGCGCCGTTAGGCTGGCTTACCAGCACCGGACGCTTAT
>ERZ1035027.854-NODE-854-length-15540-cov-12.309977_pt1 | contig 15540 bp, 20 predicted proteins | sample MGYA00520604_ERZ1035027 | MGnify/ENA primary metagenome ERZ1035027 (study PRJEB33766, sample SAMN09781743) | gut metagenome | biome: gut microbiome | host: Homo sapiens | place: Madagascar | study: EMG produced TPA metagenomics assembly of the PRJNA485056 data...
ATGATAAGGAACCAATTTGCTGAAGAGCATCAGCTATTGGTTTAAGTGCTTGTACACCAATTAATATAGCACCAGATCCAAGAATAGCTCCAAGTGGAGCAACAGTACCTATTACAGAAGTAACAGCACCTAACTCCACTAAAGCAACTCCCATACCTGTAAGACCTATTGCAAGTTGCTCCCATGATAAGGAACCAATTTGCTGAAGAGCATCAGCTATTGGTTTAAGTGCTTGTACGCCAATTAATATAGCGCTAGTACCTACAAGACTTCTTAATCCTCCAAGAGTGCCTAAAATACCAACAACCAAAGCGAGTTCTGTAAGAGCCGCACCCATGCCAACAAGACCCACTGCAAGTTGTCCCCATGATAAAGAACCAATTTGTTGAAGTGCATCAGCAATTGGAGAAAGGGCTTGAGTCAATATAGTAACAGATAAAACAGAAGAAAGTTTTACTTTACCAACAACGTTAAAGTAAGCCATAACTAATACAAATTCAGCAAAAGCCGCACCCATACCAACAAGACCATGTTCTATCTGTTCCCATGATAAGGAACCAATTTGCTGAAGAGCATCTCCTATTTTCTTAAGAGATAAACATAATGTAGCAATAACTAAAACGTTTTTAAAAGAACCTTTAACCTTATCCAATGCGGCTACAGCAGTTACTAATACTGTCAATCCTCCGGCCATTCCTAGAATGCCCTTTGCGATTTCTTTAAGCGATAAAGATCCTATCTGACTCATAGAAGAAGCCATAATCTTAAGCGACTCGGATAAAGCTATAAGTGTCACAGAAGCTTTTAACGACATACTATCTAATTTTGTTTTAGATAAGAACAAACTAAGAGATGTCAATAAAATTCCAATTGACGCAAGACCTCTAACTATTCCAGCAGTATCTAAATCGCCAAGCTGCTTCATAGCCGATGCTAAAATTTTAATAGATGTCGCAACCAATACCAGTGAAGCTCCAGCTTTGACAATGCCTTTTCCAGCAAATATGCCAAGTGTCTTGTTAAGGGAAGTAAATGTTAAACTTAACATTCCTAGCAAAGCGGCAATCGCCGTTAGACCACCAACTAATTGTCCTGCATTGATGGTGGATAATGTTTTTAGCGATCCGACCAATATAGCTACAGCTCCAGCAATGGCAACAAGACTTGCTGTTTTTACTCCAGTAGTAAATGCGTTTAGAGATTCACCAACACTTTTCAGCATAGATGAGAAATTATCGGCGAGAGCCGTAAGACCTCCACCCTTAGTATCTTTTTTGTCACCACCAAGAAAGCTTTCTATGAACTCTTTAATCTTATCGGTAACGCCACTAAGTTGTTTTGCTACAGCTACCATACTTGCAGCAGAAATACCAGCAAATATATCTTCAGCGGATACATTATCGGATATCCATGTTAAAGCTCCACCGAGAGTATCTCTAATAATAGATGCAATGTTAGATAAAAGATCACCGACTCCTTGTAAACCATTACCTAATCCAGAGAACCAGTTAACAAGATTTTGGATTACACTACCAATACCATTAGCAACATTTTCGAATATTTTTCCTGATTTAACAGCCTCGTCTATACCAGTAACAAAATCTGCGAAACCAGCAATAATACCAAGCAAACCTTCAAGTAACCCGCCAAGTCCACCAGACCCAATTAAAGCTCCAATAGGCGATAATAAAGTCATAATAACTTGCTTAACCAAATCCAAAGCACTAAATAAACCTTTAGCAATTCTATGAATATTATTAAGCATCTTTTCGCTTGGCTTCATGGTCTGCATAAGCTCTTTAAAACCCTTACTGAGATTAAAGAGCTGCTGACCAGTTATAGGAGGAAATACCTCAGTAAAGGCGTCATGAACAGCTTTCACTATATCCACAATATTGTAAAATGCTTGAGCAAGACCGTCGATAATCTCTTGACGACCGCCAAGATCTGCCCAACTTTGAAGCATCTCATTACGAGCATTGGCTGACTCATTGATATAACCACTAAGAACATCAGATACACTAGTCCAAAGTTCTTTAGCTTCTTCAAAGTCACCAATAATAGTACGCCAACTCATAGCCCAACCAGATCCAAGAGCTTCTTTCAACGTATCAATAAGCTGGGTAAACGTCTTAACCTTTGTCGCCGCATCCGCAGCAGTTCGAGCCATGTCTGCAATGTTCGTTGCCTCCTCTTTGGTATAACCCTGAGCAACAAGATCGCTAACAGCTTTCTCGTAATCCTCGGCGCTCTCAACATTCAATGAGAACTGCTTAAGAGTCTCAGTCAGAACCTGAGTGGTCAACCAACCTTCTTGCAAAGATTCTCGGAATGATCCCTTTGCTTGGATTGCCGCTTTCGCACCGGTCTTTAGGTGTTCAGACGTTCGAATCAGAGCATCCTGAAATACCTGACCACCCATACCAGCATTAACAACCGAATTCCAATCCATAAGCTGAACTTTACCAGCGGCAATTGCCTGAGAAAGCTGATACATTGCTGTAGAAGCCTGCAATGAGCTTGAGCCAGATACAGCTGCCAGGTTAGCAATACCCTGAATGCTATCAACTGAAGTTTGTAGATCAACACCAGCTGCAGTGAACGTACCAATGTTACGAGTCATCTCAGAGAAGTTGTAAATCGTCTTATCAGCATAAGTATTCAACGTGTCAAGTGCTTTGTTGACTTGATCGATGTTGGTATGCTCTTTCTGCGTATTTGCCAGAATTGTCTGAACCGAGTTCATCTGAAGCTCATACTCATGCAAACCATCAATAATAGGCTGAATGGTTACTGCCTTAGCGATATTAGCGCCAGTAGACAGAGCGGCATTGGTAATGTTCTGAAGAACGGTAATGCCGACAATACCCATAGCGCTAAAACGCTCTTTAACCGACTCTACTGCTTTCTGAATGCCAGAAAGGTCGGTATCTTTAGCTTTCTTGTTAATTTCATCAAAGCTCTTTGCTGAATCTTTAAGATTCAAACCTTTCTTAAGCTTATCAAGACTTGAAATTGTTGTATTAACTCCGTTTTCAAACTGTTTATTATCAAATTGCATCTGAACGATGCGTTCATCAATACTAGCCATTAAGCCGAAGTCACCTCTTTCCAAGCCTCGTTAGCTATTTTGTCAAATACAGGTCTCATAGCCGGATTGATATAATCTCTTCCTTGAACATATCCACCAGTACCTGTACCATGACCATATTGTAGAATAACAGCAATATTAACACCTCGATTAATGTTGCTGTTAGTCCAATAAATTGTAGCCCCAGTACGATTAGTCTTAACCTCAAAATTCCAAGATTCAGCGGTCGTACCAGAGTCAACTGGTGTAGCATTAGATAGTGCTTGAACACCAATTTGTCCATATTTATTAAGAACCTTAAGATAGTCATTACGTTTCATCTTATCTAAAAAACGATCGGTTTTCTTAAAGTTTCCTTTATGAATAAACTTAATACCCACCAGTTGACTCCATTTTGATTGTTTACAGCTTGATCTTTTCGACCTTAGCTCGGATCTCAAGAACAAACATGTAATGATACATTGCATTAAGCTGATCCTGAAGAAGTTCTAGCGAACAACTAGGTTCAAAGTCGAGCTTGTCCTGAGCGTACTTAGCAATCATCTCGGAAAGCTTCTTATGACGAATCTTAACCTGATGATACTCTGCTCGAAGACGATCTTTATAATCGTCGCTAGACATAAGTTCCACAGTTTCGTTAAGCGTCTTTGGTTTTGTGTTAGAAGCCATTTTCTATCCTTTCGAATTCATTTGAGCTTTTCTTTGCTCGTTAAGACGGCGATTTCGTTCCATAATTTCGGATTTAGACATTTTCTTTTGTGGGGAATTCTTTTCAGAACATACTCGAATGAGAGTTGTGAGTCTGTTAAGATGCCATTTTTCGCATGGATCAAACGGAATGTTGTAAGTAATCATCCAATAATAGATAATCTCGCTGGTAACAGCATTTGATCTACCACTAGAATGATTAGAATCACTAAACCAAGTAGCAGTCATAGGATCATCTATATAGTTGGTTATTTCGTCCATAACGTTTTGAGGGATATTCCTATACAATCCAGGATCAACGTTTTTAGGACTTATAGTCATACAACGAATGTAGTCTATTGATTCCTCAATCGTATGTTCTTTACGAGAATCAAGAAACGGTTTATGCCATTTCGATTCCCATTTAGCCATGGATAACAAAGAATGCTCCAACAACAACGTTGCCTCTTTGCTTACAGTGATAAATTCACTTGTAAGATCGTTAAAACCCTCTATTCGAGGAATTGTTACTTCTAACATTAGTTCGTTGGAATAGAAATTACAGATGCCATAGCCTTGCGATCTGTATTCTCCTGAATGGAAGAAGTGATACCTTTAACAAAAGTAGACGCATAATTAGCATCCTGAAGAAATTTCATGAAAAGCTCAGAATAAGCTTCGGAAGCGATGAACTGTTCGGTCGCTTCAGGCGTCTTAGTGAAATGACGACCATCAGCAGAACGAACACCATAAGCCATTCGGATAAGACGCTCGAAAAGATCAAGAATCTTCTTAGAGTCCTCGGTCCTAATCATGTTATTAAGAACTGCCTCGAGACCGCCTTGTTCGGACGCTTCATACTTAATCATTTCGGCTTTAGTAAGATGGAAGTAAAAATCCTCTTCTCGCTCCACACCATTGAAATCAAGATACTTAACAGTTTCCTTATACATTTAAAACTCCTTTCAAGAAATTAATTCTATTTTGATTTATTCTACATTTGACGCAGTAGCTTCGACAGCGCCCATGAGAGTAATTACTTCAGAGGGGAGTGGAAGCTTTGCTGCTGCAGTTTCAGAACCATAAAGTATGGTCTCAAGTTGCTTCAACTTTTCCGGATCAGCCGTTCGAGAATCAATGATCAAAGTAGCAGTCGCCTTATACCCAGCTACATTGATCGGAGTAGTGGTAACTTCCCAAGATAAAGTGATGGCATCAGGAGAATCGTTAACAGTCTCATAAGAACGCTCAGAAGGAGATGCAGTGCACCCATAGACAAGATGCAACTTGTAACCATCATCAGCCTTGGTTGCGGTATCGTTACCGATATTGGTTCGATAAGAGAAACCAAAGCCCTGTCGTTCCTGCTGACCAGCATATACACCCTTAGCTATCTGAGCGGAACCATCGCACTCCATAAATTCGTTAGGATAGGTATAAGCCTCGATGGTGCAACCGAACGTCTCAGCAGAACGCAAAGTCGCATACTTCTGATTATCAGCATAAAGATCGGTAGGTTCTGCACCGTCAGGAGATTCGGTTACAGCGGTAAGTCCATTCCAAGGAACGCCCTCTCCATAAGCTCCAGAATCATCCATAACGTAAAGAACTCCGCGATCAGTGCCATTTTCATAATAGCGCTTACCAGCAGCGTCCCATTCAATAGCCTTAGTAGCCATGAACATCACTCCTAAAAGTAAAGATTAAAAATATCATGATTTAGATTATCAACGGTATAATGCCTATCGTAAGTGCACATTGGCAAAACCGAAACCTTGTCAGGAATCAAACTATCTGGATCCCTATCTATAACTGTGATTTGATATCGTTTAGTAAACCTATATGGATTGTTGTCGGCAAATATCGTATCACCAGTACCACGCTCGTAAACGATACATGGATATTTCATCTTGATGGTTTCTGGGGGTTGAAAATAAACATTCGAAGAACCAAGAATATCTACCAATATTTTATGAAGTTCCAACCTCTGGCCCATTATACACACCTCCAAGATTAAGAATAAGACGGGGGCGCTTTACTTCCACCGAAGTGACTTTCCAGCGAACCCCCATCCAATATACGTATCGAATGGCAAAGAAATTCTCGTTGGCATATGCATCCGCAACTATCTCAATAGTGTTGTTAACCGTAATATTATCATTAAGATTTTCGCCACTATCATAACGTTTAATGTTTTTTACAACATCTCCACGATATGTTCTTTCAATAACTTGCTCTGTCCACACGCCAGGAGTGGTTTCCTTGGTTTGAACGTAACCTACGACTCCGCAGAATCGTGCCATTCCAATCACCTACTTAGTTCTTAGTAGATTGATCAGAAACCTCATTGCTTTTTACGTCACTCTGATTTAAGGTGTTTTCTTTAATTTCAGAGGACTCTACGCTTTTGGGTAAGTTTCGATAGCGATAGCAGCATACGGCTTTACCAAAGCACCAGAGCAACGGGTCTCGATAAGATACTTCATAGCATTGTAGTCAATATCGAAATCGTCGAACAAGGATACAGCACCACCCTTGTCGGCACCTACATTGTAGTCAGACAGATTTGCTATAATACCTTCAAGATCGAACTTCTTGCCAGTCAGACCAGTATCCTTATCATCAGCACTACGCTTCTGACCCTCCATAACCGGAATGGTAACAATTTCCTTTACGCGAAGCTTCTTGGCAAGCTGTTCCTCAGACTCGTAAAGATCTCGACCAGTAGTATCAGTGAGAAGCAACATTCCAGTAAGATTCTCTTCCGTGGTATAGAAAGTCGGATTACCAGAACCCTTATAATCCTTTCGAGCCTTAATTGCAGCACGAATGATTGCCTTGTACTTATCATCCTCGGTTACATCAGTAGCAAGTTCAATCTGAGCGCGGATGGTATAGAAAGGATCGTCACCCCAAATAGGACGAATATGAAGAGGATTGATCTTGTCATCAGAAGAAGTCTCTCGACCATCACCAATCATGAATGCTCGAGCAAGTTCCTCGTCAAGCATCATTCGCATTTCGCCCTTAAGCCAAGAAACAACATCAAAGTCGGTAATATCGGTAACATCGTCACGATCAAGCTTCTGCTTCTTATAAACAGTCTGAGGATCGGTAGTGCGCTTAAGGAGCGTGAATACCTCATCCTTCTTCTGCTTGCCCTTAATATAACCCTTCGCACGGGCTTCATCCTCACGAATATCGGCAAAGATGGTCTTGATTCGAGAGAAAGGAGTATGGGAAACTGCGCCCATTACCTTCTGAACCCAACCCATTTCGCGAGAAACAAAGCCGGGAACATTTACAATATTCTTAGCATCAGGGAAAAGCGTATCAATATCAGTGATACCATGCATCAAAGACTCGTTGGCCATAATGTCTTCATAACCATGCTGAAGTGCAGATTCACGAAGCGAACCATATCGCTTTGCGTCTCGAAGAATTTCTGCCATATCTTCGGCGTGCATCAAATAATCATCATTTTCATAGTCGTCGGAGAAAGCGTTATGCTTCATATCTTCATCCTCTTCTTCGTAACCACTACCACCTTCTGCGGCCATACCAACAAGTGCGTATAGAACATTCTTCTGCTCTTCATTCATCGAATCAATAACATCCTGAACGGTTTTTTCTTCATCAGCATGAGAAATAAAATTAGCCATGTTTTCTTCCTTTTTCTTCTTTTTATTAGATTTGTCGTCAGATTCTTCAATGTCTTCATCGGAATTATTATCATCTTCATCTTTTTCTTCTTTCTCTTTCTTTAAATCTTTATCAGAATGAAAAAGAACTGAAGATTCACTATTAACAAAACGAATTTCGGCTTCTTCTTCGTCACTGTCTGCATGAGCAATAACAGTATCGATGAAAGCTCCAGGATTAGCTCCCGCGAGAACGAGGCTAACCTCTCGAATCGCACCGTGAACGACATCTCGTCCCTGATGCTTAAGCTTATTAGCATAAATAGAAAGCGCTCGAATGTCTCCATTCTTAACAAGCTCTTTTGCGTGAAGACCTTCTGGTGTATTGTTAAACACACCATAAGTATAAACACCATCTTCACGATTTTCAAGCATAGCATGACCCAGAACATTAGAAGGGCTCATATGATCATGCTGCCACACAAGTGGTACTTGAGTGTGGTCGTTCTGTGCGAAAGCATCCCTTCGAATGATACGACCATCGGAACACTGCACGTCATTTCGTGTAGCATATCCAGAGAAATCATACTCCATGTTTTTCCTCCTTTACTGGCTCGTAACTTTGCATGGATATAGATCTACAAAAATGAGATAACTTAGTCATAATAGTCTTAAAATCCAATCACTTTAATATGTTTGTTCAGTTCTTAAAAATTAATTCTATTTTGATTATTCGCTACCATCATCGATGTATTCATTATAAGGTTCTCCCTCCATATACGAATCTTCAGGAGAAGCTCCATAATCGGCATTAGGATCGATAAGATTCTTATTACGCAACTCGTCAGCACCAGGCTCATCCGAAGGCTTGAACCCAAGAGCAGTACGGAACTCATTACCAGTAAGAACTTCGTTACGGCTAAGAGAATCAACCAAATTGGCAATCTGAACGACAGTAAGATACTTGAACGGATCTTGGAAAGTCATGATTGTCTGATGTTGAGAACGAGCTGTCTTGGAAAGAAACTTTCGAACAAACTCATCCTTGATCGTCTTGATAATCGGAGCTACCGTTCGCTGGTAATAATTGTTCATTGTATCGGCGTTAGCCGCACCATTAAGAATTGTTTCATCAATACCAAGTTGCGAATAGAGCTGATTTCGCAAATCAGTAATCTGCTGAGGAAGAGTGTTCTCAACCGCTCGATTGAGCTGAGTAACCTTCTCTGTAGCATCAATATACGCGATACCATACTTCGAATTGGTTAGCTGATTCTCGATAGATGCTTTACGGTCAGCAGCCCGCTTCTCTTGGGTTGGTGTCTTAACCGTATAAGGCAACTGTACGATCATATCAAGACGAGAACTATTGGCTTTAGCGTCAGCATCATCCAAAAGACTTAATTTATAAACAAGACGTTTAAGAGTTGAATTTGGTTCGTTCATAACAGAATAAAATGGATTCTCAAGAATTGCAACATTCTGTTTTGGGAATGTAACCTCTTTAAATTCTCCCGAATTCTCATCATAAAGACGAACTCGAACGTGTTTTGGATACCAAGCAACGATCTTTCCAACACGAGCAGTGGTAAACTTAAACGCGTCTATTGGGGATTTTCGAATATCTACATTGAAGTCGATAGGACATACCGCAATGGTCCCTTCTTCCAGAAGAGAATAAGCCACGTCTAATAAGAATGCAAAACCTGTCTGATCCAAATTAGCTTCGATATTGAGAAGTGTATTCAGATCAGAATTAACAGTTTCTTGATATCGACCCTCGTCATCAACCCTAACATGTTCGAAAGTAGTGGAAGCAACGTCAATTGCTATGCGTGTGTAGATAGAAGCAATAATTGTTCGTTCCGATCCAGACACAATATAACGCCGATCTGGACGAGAACCATAAGAAGGACCAATACTAGTAGTTGGATAATAGTATTCTTCGTCCCCTTTCGAATTAAAAGCATTCCAGGCATGTTTCAACCTAGAACTAAATGACTCGCCCATAAATCACCTTTTCTATTTCTTTTTCTTGGGTCGATTTACTCGAGGTTCCGCAATACCATACATACCACCGGTGAGAGTATCAGCAAGAATATGAGGTGCAGAATTTAAAAATGCTTTTCCTCGACTAGCTCCCTTAGCTCGAACCTGATTATATTTCATAGCTCCATAACCACCAAGAATATTGGATTTAATGGTGGTTTTAATAATTCCTTGGTTTTTGGTATACTCATAAGCTTTCGATCCAGCCATACGCTTATGATACGATTCGATTTTCTTAGCTTTAGCAGCATATTTCTTAGCTTTAGCTTTATCTTTAGCAGCGTATTTTGCATATCGATTAGCAGCTTTAGTCTTTCCTTGCTTTTTATAATAATTCGATTGCCAAGTACTATCTTGAACTCCGTCTTTAGCACCAGTTGCCAAAGATCTATATTTAGCAGCTCTATGCTGACCCCACTTCATGCCGATAACGCCGTAGTGGTACATGTAATCAGGATATTGATAAAATGTCATGTTTCTTTACCCCCCCCCTAATCTTTAGGGAGAAATAGTATTACTTCTTCTTATTAGGATTTGGAAATATGAAGTTGGCAGCTTCTTGTACATTAAATTTACCGGTCATAACATACCTAGCGCCAACAACAGCACCGCCTGCAACAGCAGCAGCCCCAACCTTCTTAAGTTGATTTTTAACCATGGTTCTACCAGGATTAATCTCTTCTTCGGTTAATGTTCGAAGCTTCTTTTCCTTTTCCAAACGCTTAATGCGAGCGTCTAATTCGGAGTCAGATAACTTGCGACGAGATTTTGACGCTTTAAGTCGGTCTTTACGAATGGATCGATCCGATATTCCACGTTTCTTAGACTTTGAGGATTTGACGCGCGACTTCCTTACACCCCACTTCATGCCTTTAACACCGTAGTGGTACATGTAATCAGGATATTGATACATCATCACACCCCCTCGACTTCTAGACATAATCGCCATGTTAATTCGTCAATTTGCTTGTTTATAGCATCAACAGCAAACGAATTGGAAGGAGGGTCGAATAATAATTGAACCTTTAGTTTAATATAAGTTTGTACCGCTATAAGATTCGATTTTTCATCTATAAAATCAGACCAAACTGCATCAGGACCAGTAATGGAGAATCCCTTTTCTGGTCCTACTCCAAGTTGAGAGAGCGTAAACAAAGCGGAATTGATATAAGTAATTATTTCAATATCGAAAGCGTCATAGTCTTTTTCCAACCCTAGCATAATCTTAATCGTGTCAAGAATACTCTCACTCATAGGATCCTCCTTTCGTTAAAAAAAACTTTTAATTAATATGAGTACATGCTCTACCGTCATATTTAGCGTTTGATAAATTGCGCATACGAATCCATCATCGGAGCATTTTTCACCCAATCTTTTCCTTTAGATATAGGCTCAGGTCCAAAATCATCGAGCAGAGCTTGTGAGTAATGTTTTTGCCATGTAGAATTTAATTCTTTAACGTACTGCTGCCCTCTCTTAGTTGAAAAGTTGTTATCAAACTTATCGTCTTTGTATTTATCATTGATCTTACCTATATCAGCATTGAATTTATCAGTTGCTTTGTTATAAGACTTGTACCAATTCTTATTAACATTAGATTGAAATTTACGTTGCTCTTTTTTATTCTTCTTTTGTTGTCTAGCTTCTATTCGAGCTTGCTTTTTCTGCGCCCTACGCACGCCCCACTTCATGCCTTTAACGCCGTAGTGGTACATGTAATCAGGATATTGATAAAATGTCATGTTTCTTTACCCCCCCCCCTAATCTTTAGGGAGAAATAGTATTACCATAATTTAGTATCACCGGAAAATCGTACTATCGGATCTTGCGGCAATAATGATTCGTCTCCATAATGTATTGCTTCGTGAGTATTAAGCGACGCACATATAACATTATTGGGATCGAAAATAATAGGATCACGATCTTCTATTTGTTCTATAGTTATAGGGTTAATATGATGAACTATAAGTCTGAATTTGATATCGAATCCATCTATACCTAAGTCGCAGCCACTATCACGAACTATAATGTCTCTACGGAATCTACGCCATTCATCAGATGTGTAAAGTGCTTGATTCAAATAACGATCATAACCAAATGTCTCAGAACCAACTATTCCAGATAACTTAAGGTAATTAAAACGTTCTTTGAAAGATGGGAATTGCACCATTTCGTTATACGATCGAAGCATTATACTCTCCAGTTATCCGGAAGAATATCAACCATTTTGAGTTCTTTAGCTCGTTTCTTAATCCACCGCTTAACTTCTTCTTTATTCTTACCTCGACCATAAGCTGAAATAGCATTCTTAAGATCTGATTTATTGCGAATAGGATAACCTCCATCAGGCATGGCCTGACCTTTCTTGGCTAGCTCTTCTCGCTTCTTAGCGGTGAAAATCATAGAAACTCCTAAATCACTCAAACAAATCAGAATTGGTCTTAAAGAACCTCAAAAGTTTATTTTTTCATTTGAGATTTCTTATACTTAGTATAGAGTTTAATAACACTCCACTTCGCAGCATTATTAGCAACTCTAGCGCCTTTCTTGACAGCTCTAGTTCCAGCACCACCGTAGAAGAGTTGATCACTAATATATAAAGATGCTGCTGTACCGATAATGCTAGTTGCTGTCTTAGCTACTTTTTTAGCTTTTCTCTTTCGAGCTTCTTTTTTATCACGTTTCTTTACTTCTACGTGTCTAGCAGAAATAAGCGATTCACCTTTATTCAAACGTTTATTAACTCGTTTAGAAGCTTTAGCACCATACAAACGTTCGTCCTGTTTGCGTTGTTTGGATGAATAATTAGGATTTGCTTGATTAACAGATTTACGTCTCACGCCCCACTTCATGCCTTTAACGCCATGGTGGTACATGTAATCAGGATATTGATAAAATGTCATGTTTCTTTACCCCCTCCCCCCCCTAATCTTTAGGGAGAAATAGTATTATTCAAATAAATCGGAATTAAGTTTATACGCAATATACGAATCCATCATAGCAGCGACAGAGTCAATCTTGTCTTGATGTCGCTTCTTATAAAGCTTACGGTTACCATTAGTATCCTCAAGAGTAATAGCATTACCCATACAGAATGTCATTATCTCTTGATCGAAGAGAAGAAGTCGATTTTCGGCAAGTTTCTTTAACTCGCCAAGAGGGACTGTCTCAGTCTTAGCACCCTGAATTACTTTTTCGATACCAAATGGTCCATTCTCAGTTTCCCAACGAGCTACAAATGACTTTGCATTATAAGGGTCATAACCGAATGCTCGAACATCATACTCGTTATCGATAATGAACTTGTCAAGATCATCGTAAACCTCATTCATATCAAGAGCTACACAATCAAACACGACTAAAGAGCCTTCTTTAAGAAACTCTTCATACTTGAGTCGAGTTGCTGGGGTTAGTTTGTACATGGTATCAGATGAAACATAACAACGAGTCTTGATTCCGTATTCCTCTCGGTTAAGAGGAAATAGAAATGTGAAAGCGCAAAAATCATCGCCTTGAGAAAGGTCGGCCCCCATTGCGCATGGCATCTGCCAGAAATTCCTAGGACGATGGGGAAGTGTCTCTTCGTAAGTAAAGTAATAAGTATAACCTTCCATTGGGATGCCAAAACGTTTTGCAAGGATATCATTACGAGTAGCTGGAGCCGCTTCTGCTCGATCTACATCATTCTGATAAACTTCATAAGTAACGGTCTTTCCAAGGTTAGGATTTGCCTTGATCCACATTTCTGGTTCGGCAACTTCTTTAATATCATCAAGACGATAATACCAGATCGAGGTGTGAGGATTAACGTACTCACCTTTAAGGATAGACATCAATTCCATTTTGATTGTATCGCCAACACTGTTACGAACAGTACCTTCGGAGCTTGTAGCCACAATCAAATAGTCATCATTCTTAGAAGCGCCCTGCTCAAGAGCGCCAACTACGTCTTCGCGTACATCACCAGAAAGCCATTCGTCAACAGTGGCGAACTTACAACGAAGACCTTGAAGCTTGTCGATGGACATTGGCCGAGCCTCAAGAAGAGAACCAGTAAGAAAATTCTCGATTCCTTTCTTTGTAGAAGCCAGCTTGACTCGATTGGCTTTGCTACCTGTGGTATTCTGAAGAGAACCTTCAGTAAGGAACTTAAATAACGGACCACGAGCTCTGGTAATAGCAGTGCGAAGAGGGGATAGGACTTCTTCGGAAAGTTTAAGTGTTGGAGCTGTAGTGATCTGATGAGTGGTAGAAGTATCAACAGTTAAGAAGAATCCTTGAAGGGATGCTGCATACATCGATTTTGCAGCACCTCGAGCAACGATCAAATACTGTTTGTTGATAAGACGCTTCTTAATTGTCTTGTTAACATAACGACCTCCATGACCGTCTGCTCCAGGCTCATAAACAGATCGTTCAATAAAGTAATACCAACCAAAGATTTGCTCTCCCCAGAGTTTAAAAGAATCTAAAAGATAAAGATCATCTCCGTCGGTTAGAGTCAATTCGTTCTCACAGAATTTAACCCAACCTAAAACAGCTTTGTCGTCATAATAATATCGAGGGTCCTCGATAAGATCGTCAATGCGATTCATTTCCATCGAAATCTCTCGACATACGGGAATCTCGCCGCGTATTACAGCATCTCTAAAAAGACCATAGTAATACGGAGTAGCAGTATTAGAGAGACTCAATGAAAATCACCTACGCTTCATGTTTATCATATAACTCTAAAATCTTATTATTTTTATGTCTAAAATTAACCAATAATCTTTTTACCTTGTTTTATAGCTTTACGATAATCTTTATTAGAAGAATTCAAAGGAAGCTTTTTAACTTGTTCATTAGCCGATTCCCATTTTTTATATTCATTTTTATAAAAAAGAATACCGATCTTCCGCGTCATTAACAAGCTCGTTATAAGCTTCTTTTCTTAAACGATCTCCATTTAAAAGATAATGTTCTTTTGCCAGATTACTCCTAGAAGATTCAGAAGTAGTTTTTCCAGAAATACTATCAGAAAGATCATATATTTGATCTGTTTCTTTTCTAGCATTTTTTCTAGCCGAATCAACAACTTTATAATGATCAAGACCGGCTCTTTTATAAGAATCTATTTCTTTTTTATATCCTCTAGCAGTTTCAGAATTTTCATTCATTTTCTTACTAGTTTTATTCAAATATTTTTTACGTCTATTGGTTTGTCGTTTATTATTTATCTTAGCCCTACGCACGCCCCACTTCATGCCTTTAACGCCGTAGTGGTACATGTAATCAGGATATTGATAAAATGTCATGTTTCTTTACCCCCCCCCTAATCTTTAGGGAGAAATAGTATTACCATAATTTAGTATAAGACTTTATCATAATATTACTCGATATATTCTGGTAAATCATCGTCTCTACCAGAATATGTACGCATAGCATTCACAGCTTCTTGATAAAGCTCTTCAACACGTTTCTGTGATTCGAGATTTTCTGTCTTAGCTTTGAGTAATTTAACTTCTTCTTTTAATTTGTCATTCTCAGCTCGACCTTTGCTAGATCCAAGCTTGAGATAATGCAACAATACTTGATCGGAGACTTTTCCTGAGCGAATACGCTCTTCTGCTAGATTAATAGCCTCTGCTATCAAGCGATCTTCTTCTTGTTCCGGAGTTAATGCCGGAGCTCGACGACTTTTAGACTTAGCCATTAACCTTTACATCTCCTTTCATTTAACTTTCATTTTAATCTTACTAAGAATCTCTAGACTTCGAAACTACTTTGTAGCCTCTTGAAAGGAGAACTAGGTCACCACTCCTAGTTTTTGATTTGAAATCTAGAGATTCTTAGTAAGATTAAACATTCCTTGGTGATAAAAATGGTGCGGGGTGTCGGACTTGAACCGACAACCAAAGGATTATGAGTCCTCTGCTCCACCATTGAGCTAACCCCGCATGGTATCCTTGATGGGATTCGAACCCATACTCATAAAGAAGCGGATTTTAAGTCCGCCGCGTCTGCCATTCCGCCACAAGGATGTCATTTTTGGTGTAAAAGCATCCTTAAAAAATACCCCCGGAGTATTTT
>ERZ1035027.856-NODE-856-length-15488-cov-14.200479_pt1 | contig 15488 bp, 10 predicted proteins | sample MGYA00520604_ERZ1035027 | MGnify/ENA primary metagenome ERZ1035027 (study PRJEB33766, sample SAMN09781743) | gut metagenome | biome: gut microbiome | host: Homo sapiens | place: Madagascar | study: EMG produced TPA metagenomics assembly of the PRJNA485056 data...
GCCGATCGCACGAAGCGCTTCAACCACTCGGCCCACCAAAAGCGAGCCAATGCCCATACCGCGCGCGTCGGGATCGACCGCCGTGTGGTAGATGCGCGACCGTCTGCCGTCGTGACCGGCAAGAATCGCTCCAATAATCCTTCCGCCATCGTCTTCGGCTACGAAACAGGTGTCGGGATTGCGTTTGAGGAACGTTTTTATCGCATCCTCGGAATCGTCGATGTCCCTCATGGTGAAACCGGTGCATCGCGTCCACAACCCGTATACCAGCGGATAATCCTCAATTTTCATACGACGGATGGTTGGTGCAGGCCCAGTCATATTTCCTCCTTTTCTCGTTGAACGTTAGTTTCGATTTTCGTATCGTTCGCGGTATTCCTGCGCGCGTATGCCGTATTTGCGTTGCACGGCCGTCTGCAGCGCGCGCGTATCGGGGAAACCGCATTCCCTTGCGATGCTGGCTATCGACGCAGAGGAACCTGACAGTTTTCTGCAGGCGTCGTCCAATCGCAGGTCGGTCAGAAATTCTTTGAACGTTTTGCCGGTCGCCTTGCGGAATAGGCGGCAGAAATGTTCCCTGCCGTATCCGAATTCCCGTGCGACGTCGGTCGCTTCGAGATGCTGTTTGCGGTGCGATGTCATGTATCCGATGATCTGCATGGTGATGTTTCTTCCGGATCTGACCAATTCCGGCCGCCGTACCCCGGAAACGAACCTCGAATACAGCAGCGATAGCAATTCGTACAGCAGCATATTGAGCTTGAATCCACGAATGGCCTCATCGGACTGCTGCCATCGGATGATGTCCTCGCCTAATCGTGCGAGTCGCGCTAAATCGTCTTTGGTGGCGCGGGGCGCTCGCAGGGAAAACATGTACCTGTCGGCGAAGGGGTACAGCCGTTCCAAAACCTCGTCATTGAATGTGGCCGAGAGCACGAGCGGTGTCGTTCCGTCTGTGTTCGTCGGTATGCCGTAATGAATCGAATATGGATTGATGAGCAGCAGATCGCCGGTATTGAGGGGCATTTCCTGCCCGTCCACGATAAACGGGCAGCTGCCATGTGATGAGTAGACGAATTCCAGGCCGGGGTGCCAATGTGCCTTGGCTTTCTCATCCGGCGAATCGTGAATGATTACCAGTCCGTGGTGCTCCTCCGGATAGACGTTCTCTTCGCGATAATCAGGGCCAATCAATGTGTTGTATGGCATTGGCGCGGATGCGATGGCCACGAATCCCTCCACTTCATCGTCAACGGATATAGGGCATGTAACATGTGATTCTATTATGGCAAAATGTGATGTCTTTTTCTGCTATTACCGGATAACGTCCGGATTCTTGCGCATTTTCGGATTCCGGCCTTGACGGAAAGGGACATGGGCCGTGCCGGGTACGATTTTCAGTCGCCAGACAATGAAAACCGCGATTGGAAAGAGGCACGGAGCCAGACCCGCGGAAATCATACAGTTCGACCAGGCCATGTTCGAGAGCAAGATCGACGCCATGGCGCGAGAGAAGGTCGGGCGGATCGTCAACGCGATGCCCGACGCTTCAGGCGGACGAGATCGCCAACGCCGCGAGATACGAGAGAAGCGACGGAAGAAGGGCGTACAGGGCCGGCCACTACGAACGGAGCCTGACCGCCAAGGCCGGCAAACTCGGGCTCAGGGTCCCCAAGCTGAAGGGCGCGGTCTTCGAGTCGGCCGTGATCGAACGCTACCGCAGGCGCGAGGAGAGCGTCGAGGAGGCGCTGATCGACATGTACCTGGCCGGCGTGTCCACCAGACGGGTCGACGACATCAGCCAATTGCTGTGGGGAGAAACGCGTGTGCGTCCGGGCGGAAACCATCCGGACGCGCACGCGTTTTATTTTGAATTATTGCGATGAGATCAGTTGCGGGTCAGCACTTCGGCCAGGGCCTGGATGACCGGCTGCGGCATGTGGGACTGGTATTTGGTCTGCGCGCCAACGCCGTGCAGATCCTCCAGCGTGCTCAGCGCCGGCAGCGCATCCTTGCCCAGCTCGCGGATCGCGCGGTATGCGTGCTCCTTGGTCATGTACAGCATCTGCGCATCCTTCAGCACGGCGAACGCGTCGGCTTCAACCGGATCGTCCGCAACGGCAAGACCGTCGGCGAAATCGATGGCGATTGCGGCGCTCGTCGGCACGTCACGCAGCGTGACGGTCAGGCTCAGCGTTTCCGCATCGTACGCGACTTCCGGAGCGGCGGCAGAGCCGTCGACGGTCGCGCGGACGGCGTGCATCGCTTCCGGAGCGATGCCACGGAACGTGACCGTCCAATCGCGGGAAGCCGGAATGACGTCCGTCGCACCTTCCGCAGAGGCGATCGAGAACTGTGCGGAATCGCCCTCAAAACGCAGCGCCATTTCGGTGGATGCCCAACGATCCTTGCTCTGTGCGGCACCGTCATCCTCCCACAGCGTGAAGCTGTTTTCGGCACCCGGGAACACCACTACCTGCAGTGCGCGCGGGTTGGCCACGGAGTTGAGCGCCTCACCCTCGGCGGGCATCTGCAGCGGCACGATCGTGCCGGGCTTAGCGAACACCGGCATGCGGTCGAGATCGCGCCAAGCCTCCAGACGGCGGCCTTCGGCCGGATGAGACGTGTAATGGCGACCGTCGAAGAAATCGAACCATTCGCCCTGCGGCAGCCACACGTCGGCCTTCGCACGCTGCACGGAACGCTCGGCTGGATCGACGATCGGCGCGACCAGCAGCTCGGTGCCGAAACGGAATTCGTCGGTGAGCTTGTATGCGGCTTCGATTTCCGGATAGTCCCAGTACAGCGGCTGCACGAGCGGCTCGTTGTCGAACGCGGCGCGACGGTTCATCGTGTACAGGTACGGGATCATCGCATGGCGCAGGCGCAGCGCGGACGTCATCGCACGTTCCGCATCGCCGTGGAAGTTCCACGGCTCCTTGCCGTTGAACGGCGAATCGGTGGAATGCAGACGGTTGATCGGGCTGAACGCGCCCAGCTGGTACCAGCGGACCTCCAGCTCCTCGTCACGGTAGCCGAACATGTGGCCGCCGATGTCGTGGCTCCACCAGCCGTAGCCGATGTTGGAAGCGCAGGCGGTGAATTCCGGCTGGAACTTCAGCGACTCCCACGTCACGACGGTGTCGCCGGAGAAGCCGATCGGGTAGCGGTGCGAGCCCGGGCCGGCGTAACGCGAGAAGGTGAGCGGACGCGGGTTGCGTTCGCTGTAGTCGCTGCCGTCGTTGCGGGCGGAATCGAGGTAATGCAGGTGGTTCAGGCCCCACAGCGGGTCGAGGCCCGGCTGGCGCGTCAGGCCGCCCTGCTGCCAGTCAATCCACCAGAAGTCGACGCCATCTTCCTCCATCGGGTGGTGGAGCTGGTCGAAGTAGACCTCCATGAACTTCGGATCGGTCAGGTCGAACTGCACGGCCTCGCCGCTTTCCGGATCGATGTTCATGGCCTTGGCGACCTGCGGATACAGCTCTTCGAACGCGCGCACGCCGTCCCTCGGGTGGACGTTGAGCGTGGCCTTCATGCCATGCTCGTGCAGCCAGTTGAGGAAGCGCTTCGGATCCGGGAAGAAGTCCTTGTTCCACGTGTAGCCGGTCCAGCCGGAGCCGTACTTCGGGTCGACGTCGTCAACCAGGTGCCAGTCCATATCGATGACGGCCGTGGTGAACGGGATGCCTTCCTTTTCGAAACGTTCGACGAGCTGACGGTATTCGGTTTCGGTATAGCGGTGGTAGCGGCTCCACCAGTTGCCCAGCACGAAGCGCGGCAGCAGCGGGGTCGGGCCGGTCAGGCGGTACAGGGCGTGCACGGCCTCACGGTAGCGGTGGCCGTAGCCGAACAGGTACAGGTCGGTGGTCGGCTCTTCCTTCGGGGTCACCCACGTGCCGAAATCGTTGTGGTTGCCGTTCACTTCGGCGGTTTCGCGGATCACGTTCGACTTGGAATCGTCGATGATCGCCCAACCGTCGGTGCTGTTGACGCCCGGATCGACGGGGATGCGGCCGTTCGCCTCGTCGAGCGTACGGTAGGTGCCGCCGAGGTTCCTGCGCTGCACGTCGCCGTAATGCCAAGTGTTTTCGATGGCGTTGACGTGCTTGACGGTTGCGTACAGGCCTTCCGGAGAGAACTTGCGCTGGTTGTAGGAGATATGCAGCGACGGGGTGTCGATCTCCAGCCAGCCATTACGTTCGGCGACGGTGAATTCAGGCTTTTCGCCGAAATCACGGACCATCGCCATCTGCGTGGCGTCATCCACGAAACGGCCGCTGTCGGACCATTCGAAACGGACGAGCGCGTCCGTGATGAGGCCGATGCGCCAATGATCGCCCTGGATCACCGAATCCGGATTCATTGCCGGATGGGCGTTGAGCGTGGCCAGCGAGAACAGTGTGCTGTCTACCATGTGGGGCTCCTTTGAGTGTGGAAAAAATCGGGATAACTGGATTGGAACCGTGCCATCATATGCGACGGCACGGTTCCGTTTGAATTACTTGATGCGCTTGATGGTCAAGACCGACGCGCCAGCGCACAGTGCGATGACGATGGCGGTGGGGAACACGAGATTGTAGTTGTGGGTCATCGTGACGATGCTGGACGTCCGTATTGGCGTCCAGGGCGATGCTCGTGTCGCTGCTTTGCTGGTCGCGCATCTCGTTATCCTTTCTGTGCGCTGCGAAACATCGCTCTCCGCGTTGAGTGATCAAAGCATGTTCCGCATTGAAGAAAAGTTGGCAAAACTTACTTTCGTTAAGTATGATAGCGCTTGCGCAAAAAGGTATCAATATCGGCGAGTCGCTTGAAATTGCAACGATATGCGCATATCGAAACGCTTGCCATCGATTGCAAAATGGAACGATGCGATTTTATGCGCGTTCTGCGCCACCGCGTACCCTCTTCACCGCGCCCATATGCCGATTGTGCGAGCAAAACGACAGGTTGTGTAATACGGCGGTGACGGCATCGCAAAAGCTGGTTCAATCAAACTAGCGGCGAAATCCCGCGTGCGGCACGGTGCGATGCAGCGCGGTACGGCAGCGGGAAATCGCAAGAAAACAGCGCAGTCGGGCGGAGCGGACAGGGCAGGCTCGGCAAAGCAGGTTTTGGCAACACCTAGTGCGAGGGAGAACCCATGGAACTTGAAGATCTTTCGATCGTTGAAAAGGCGGCGATGCTGTCCGGCGGATCCGAATGGGATTCGCGCGGCAACGATCGCGCCGACATTCCCAGCTTCGTCATGAGCGACGGCCCACACGGCGTACGCAGGCAGCTTGGCGAAGGCGACCACCTCGGCATCGGCGCATCCAAGCCGGCCACCTGCTTCCCGACCGCCTGCACCGTGGCCAATACCTGGGATCCGGCGCTCGCCGAAGAGATGGGCGAAGCGCTCGGCAAGGAAGCTCACGACCTTGACGTGAACGTGTTGCTCGGCCCGGGCATGAACATCAAACGCAACCCGCTGTGCGGACGCAACTTCGAGTACTATTCGGAAGACCCGATCGTCGCCGGCCGTATGGCCGCCGGCCTCATTCGCGGCATCCAGAGCAACGGCATCTCCGCATGCCCGAAGCATTTCGCGGTCAACAGCCAGGAGCTGCGCCGCCAGGCCAGCAACTCCGTGGTGGACGAACGCACCATGCGTGAACTGTACTTGACCGGTTTTGAAATCGCCGTGCGCGAGGCCAAGCCGATGAGCATCATGACCTCCTACAACGAGGTCAACGGCGTCTACGCCCACGAAAACAAGCATCTGCTGCAGGAGATCCTGCGCGACGAATGGGGCTTCGACGGCATGGTCGTCTCCGATTGGGGCGGCTCCAACTCCGCCGTCGCAGCCGTCAAAGCCGGCGGCTCGCTGGAAATGCCGTCGCCAGGTTTCACCTCCGTGCGCGAGCTGGAAGGTGCGGTCAAAGCGGGCACGCTCGCCGAGGCGGACATCAACAAGCGTGCCGCGGAAGTCGCCAAAATCGCGGCGGCGACCAAGCTCGTCGGCGTCGGCCGCGACGATCTGCTGTCGGACGACATCGCGAAGGCGCACCACGATATCGCCAGAACGGTCGCGGAACATTCCAGCGTGCTGCTGAAGAATGACGCCGCCACGCTGCCGCTCAAGCCGGGCACTCGCGTGGCCGTCATCGGAGATATGGCCGCGACCGCGCGCTATCAGGGTTCCGGCTCATCCAAGGTGAACGCCACCAAGGAGGAGAACATCCTCGACGAGGTCAAGAACGCCGAAGGACTGGTATTGGCCGGCTACGAGCAGGGTTACGACCGCCAAGGCAAGCCGGATGAGGTGCTGCTGAACGACGCCGTCGTGCTCGCCAAGAAGGACGCCGTGGATGTGGTGCTGGCCGTCGTCGGTCTCGACGAACGCAGCGAATCCGAAGGCCTCGACCGCTCCACCATGGCGATTCCGCAGGCGCAGAACGATCTCGTAACGGCGTTGGCGAAGACCGGCAAACCGGTGGTGATCGTGCTCGTCGCCGGTTCCCCGGTGGAATTGCCGTGGTTCAACGATGTTGCCGCCATGCTGTACGTAGGATTGTCCGGCCAGGCCGGCGCGTCCGCCACCGTGCGCGCGCTGACCGGCGAAGTCAACCCATCCGGCCATTTGGCCGAAACCTGGCCGATGCAATACGAGGATTGCCCGAGCTCCGGCTGGTATCCGGCCATCGGACGCGACGCGATCTACCGCGAGGGCCCGTTCGTCGGCTACCGTTATTACGAGACCGTGGGCGTGCCCGTACGTTTCCCGTTCGGCTACGGTCTGAGCTACTCCACGTTCACGTACAGCGCGATCACCGCCACCGCGACCGGTGTGGATTTCGTCGTCACCAATGATTCCGATGTCGCCGGCTCCACCGTGGCCCAGTTGTATGTGCGCGCGCCGCAGGGTGGCGTGCTCCATCCCGACCGTGAGCTGAAGGGCTTCGTCAAGGTAGAGTTGGCCGCGCATGAAAGCAAGAGTGTGCATATCGATTTCGACCGCTACACGTTCCGTCATTTCGATGTTGCCGCCAATGCATGGAAGACGGAAAGCGGCGAATGGACGCTGCTGGTCGGCGACAATGCGGAGCATTTGCCGCTTGCGATTCCTCACACCGTGGCCGGCGATTGCACGACCGCCGATTGCGCCGCCGATCCTGCGCTTGGCCACTATCTGACCGGACAGGTCAAGGACGTGACCGACGCCGAAATGGCCGTGCTGTTCGGCCATGAGGTGCTTGCCCCCGGCAAGCCGACGACGTTCGGCGTCAACGATCCGATCATGTCGTGGGTGGATTCCAAGGGCTTCGTGGCGCGTACCGTCGCCAAGACACTGACCAAGCGCGAAGCGAAGATCCGCCAGAAGACCGGCTCGCCGGATCTGAACACCCTGTTCATCCTGAACATGCCGCCTCGCGCCATGAGCAAGATGACCCAAGGCATGGTCGACTCGGCGATGGTCGACGCCATCGTGAACATCGCCAACGGGCATACCTTCCGCGGATTGGGCGGCGTGATCGCCGGCTTCTTCCGCAACCAATCCGCCAACAAGCGTACCGCAAAGGAGCTGAACCATGACTGACAACAATGCTGCGAAGCCGGCCGAAACCGCTGCCGGCGAGAAGAAGGTCGGACCGATTCGCCAGTGGATCAAGGATCATCCGAATATCTGGGAGTTCATCCTGTTCAATGTGCTGTCGAACATCTCCACCATCACCCGTTTCGTGGTGACGTGGATCGGCACCGCCATCTTCATCTCCGGCCTGGGGCTCACGCAGCCGTTCCACTTCCTGATCTTCAACTATGACACCAAGGGCAACGGCCTGGGCGGATTCCTCACCTTCCTGCTTGCCGAGGTGCTTGCGCAGGTGGTGAACTTCTTCGTGCAGATGAAGTGGGTCTTCAAGTCCGACTCCAGCTTCAAGGACGCCGCTTGGAAGTATGTGATCCTCGCCGTGATCATCGTGGTGGTGAACCTTGTGCTGCCGGGCTACGTGACCGGTCTGTGCCAAGGATGGGGCATGAACGCCGGCATCGCAGGCACGATCGCATCCGTGGTCAACACCCTGCTCGCCGTGATCGTCAGCTATCCGCTGCTCAAGTTCTGGGTCATGCCGAAGAGCGGGTCCAAGGAGACGGCCAAGAGCGAGGAGGCCGCCAAGTAGCCCTATTCTGAATTCCTTTCTTCCTGCCCGCCCGGATTTTCCGGGCGGGTTTTCCATGCCTGCTTCGCGCCTGATGTCGTTGGAAGGCGTAGCGTACCTTGCAAATAAGAAGGGTGGTGACTCAGTCGATGAGCCACCACCCTTTGTCATGCCGTGCTATCTAGCGATCAGGCCGGGAAAACGACCTGGCAATTCACGCAGGTGATTACCATGGCCAAAATCGCGTTGATGATGCCACCGAGGTACGGATTGCGGGTCTTGGAATAGATGCCGCGAGCCGTCAGCGGAGTGATAAACAGCAGGAATACGGTGAGGAACATGCTGTCCGGAATGCGGGTGTAGGCCGCACCGAACAGGTCATTGACACCGGTGAGCATGAACTTGGCCCAGCCTGCGCCGGACACCAGTGCCGGCACGGCGGCGGTGACGAGAGCGAGTACCAGGATGTTCACGATCTTGTTCTTGCCATAGGAAGTGTTGTAGTTCATGCAGTTGATGAAGATGGAGGAAATCACGTAGCCAATCAGGAAGATCGGGAGTACCTTAAGCATGTCCACGATCTTGAAGGAGCCGAATGGCATGATGCCCCAGTACAGGAACGAGAAGTTCGTCTTGAAGAAGTACTGCGCTCCCCAGACCAACAGCAGAGTGCCGCCGGTGACGGTGAGAGCCAGCATGATGGTCTTGAACACGCTGAAAGCAGATGTCTTCAAATCGATTTCATCGATGTTCATACCATTCTTCTTAGCGAAGCAGCGGTACCAGATGTAGGTGACAATGGCGGTGAACACAGAGGAAATCGCCAGCATGGAGCCTGCGAACAGTGCCTGCCCCTGCCTGAAGAATGTGCCGATATGGGTGTCGACGCCGTTGTAGTACAGGAACAACGTGCTGACGGTGGCGAACAGGGTGTTGACGATAAGGCAGCCCCATGCCCAAGCCTTGGTTCCCGGATGCGATTCCGCGATACGCATGACGGCATTGCCACGAGAAGTTCCCCTGAAGAGCGGCATCTGGGAGAGCCACAGAGCGAAGAACACGGCGAACATGAACATGCCGATGAAACCGATGGTGCTGCCGATCATACGCCACTGGTAGATCTGGTCGCCCGACTGCAACGAGGTGTTCATATTGAAGGCTTTGACCATGAACTCCATGGCAGCTGCGGTAGAAGACGACTGGAAGAGCTGCGAAGTGTGGAAGCCGTTTTCCAGATAGATGACACGGAATGCTTCCTTGCCATCGACCTTCTTCGTATAGTACTTGCCGCTGACGCCGTCCGCAGTCGAAGAGTCAGGCGTGATGCCGAAGTTCAGGAACGATTTGGCGTTATTGTGCTTGAGATAGTCCGGATTCGGCAGCATCTTGCCGGTCGTCTTGTCGGTCTCCTTGAAGGAGTACTGGTCGAATTTGCCGGCGATGATGCCTACATTGCGATTGCCGTAATAATTAAAGTACTCGCCGTTATTCTTGGAGGCGGCCTGGGCTGAAGTGGTCTTGCCTGGCACATAGCCGAACGACTGAGTTTCGTTGTCTTTGTAGACGGCGTCGCGGCTGACGTACAGCACGGCCTTGATTAGCTGCTTCTTGGCCTTGTTGTCAAGAAGGATCGTCTCGTGAATGGTGTTGCCTCCGCGGGACTGGCCGGATACGGCGATCTGGTCCTTGTCCACGAATGGAAGTGTGGTCGCGTACTTTACCGTGTCATACAGGCCACGGCCGTTGACCAGCCATTCGGTGTTGTTCAGAATCTCGGAGTCGCCGTGTCCGTAAAGATCGAAGGAGAACACGACGAAGCCTCGACGTGCCCATTCGATCTGGTATAGATCCCACTTTTCCTTGAGACCGTTGCCGCCATGTGCGAACACGATGGTGGGTGCCGGCTTGTCGTTGGTGGCGGTCTTGGGCTTGAGCATGTTGATGCCGAGCCTATGTCCGGATGATGTTTCGATGGTCAGATTCTCTTTGGTGACGTTGCCGAAATCCGTCTGTGCCAGATTCGCGATGCAGCTGCCCAGAATGCACAACAACACCGTAACGATGGTGAGTGCGCCATACGCATGCTGCTTCAAGTATTGCCATACTTTCGACATGGTATTTTTCTCCCTCTGTTCCTTCCGCGTCACCCGAAGATCATCCTTCGGTAACGCGGGGCCCGGTTCTTCCTGGAGCCGGTTATAGACTAATTTGAGGATGAAATGACATTGGGATGTGAATGAGAATATGTGCAGTTCGCCACACTGCTGGTTTACCGGAGTATCGGTTGATGATGGGCTTAAAACGTATGCTTATCGCGCGTGTTCGTATGGACACTGGAGATAACATGCACATATGTTCAAAGATTCCGCGCTTTCGTCGATGCAGACCAGACAGCATATCGAAAAGCTGATTCGTGTATCACAGATGTATTATGACGAGGGACTCAATCAATCGCAGATTGCCGGAGAGGTCGGCTATTCGCGGTCATCGGTGTCACGCATGCTCACCGAAGCACGGGAAACCGGAATCGTACAGATTACCATCGGGCACCCATTGCAACGATTGCAATCCCTTGAGGAGAATCTTCGGAACAAATACGGGTTGAAAACGGTACGCGTCGCATATTCATACGATGACAGCATCGCATCGACGCTAGTGCCTCAATGTGCGGCGCAGCTGCTGGTGGAAAACCTCAAACCGGATTCGTTGATCGTTACATCGACCGGGACGCCGATGGCGGCGACAATCAGAGCTTTGCCTCCCCTTGACTACCCTCGTGCGCATGTGACTCAGATGCTGGGTTCGTTGTCTTCCGCCAACTCGTTGACTGATTCTCCGGAAATCTGCCGAATGATGGCAGAACGTCTGGGATGCGCTTACTCGTTGCTTCCTGCACCGTTGATTATGGGATCCGCGGAAGTTGCGCAGGCTGTGCGTTCGGAGAAACTGATTGCCATGACTTTGGCTTTGGGTAACCGAGCCGATATCGCCATTGTCGGTGTAGGAGCGATTCGGCAGGGGCATTCCGGGAGGATTTTCCATTCGTTCGAAGACGCTGCAGTAGCACGGGAGTTGCAGGAAAAGGGAGTGGTCGGGCATATTTGCGGACATCATATCGATATGCATGGCAATCATGTGCGAACCAGTCTGTGTGAGCGCACCATCAGCATCGATTTCGAACGGTTTCGTGACATTCCATTGGTCATTGGAGTCGCTTGGGAGACGTGGCGTGCGCGGGCACTGCACGCATGCTTGGTCGGTGGACTGATGTCGGCACTCGCTACCAATCAGGGAATGGCTGAGTTGTTATTGGATATGGACTAATCACCGTTAGGATGCTGGAAGGATTGGGTATGCCCGTGCGCCACCGTGATGATTGCAATTGCTGCCAGCACGTACAACAGCACGTTGAGCGTCAATGACGCTCCATATCCGCCGGTCATGTCGAAAATCAATCCATGAACTGTGGTAGCGATGGCTACGGTCAGCTGGCCGGTGGCGTTGATGACGGACAGCGCGCGGGCATAATCATCTCCCGGGAATACGCGGCGTATGCTCCAGGGAAGTGCAATCATGAGCAGGCATTGGCCGATTCCCGCCAGAAAACTTGCAGTGATCGCAACTTCCATATTGGCTCCGAAAAGCAGACTGAACCATCCTGTGGTTCCGATGGCGGCAAACAGCGTGATTGCGAATTGCGGTCTGACACGGTCCAGCGTCGAACCTATGGCAAGTTTGCCGACGCTGGCTCCAATCATGCGGGCCGTGACCACCCAAGCGGCCTGTGTAAGCGTGAGTCCGATGGAAATCCCGTACGCGGGAATATGCTGATTGATGCCGGATACGATTTGCAACAAAATCATGGCGGCTGACAGCAGCAGAAACGCCGGTGAACGAAGCATGCCGATGAGATGCCCGCTTTTCGTCCGTGTATCATGCGCAGGTTTGGCGTTTGGGGCAGACGCAGTGTCGAGCTTGCCATGTGGATATGGTTTAAGCAGGTAGGAGCAGGGGAGTAGCAGCACCATCAGCATCGCACCGGTCAGTAGATATGCCGATCGCCATCCATATGACGCGATGACGTGCGAAATCAGAGGATTGAATATGGCTCCTCCCAATCCTGACAAACAGCCGGTTATGCCAAGGACCGTGCCGAAATGAGTGGGAAACCATGCCGCAAGCAGAATGGGTGGCATCAGCGTTATCGGAATAACATAGGCGAGTCCCATCACAGCGAATGCGAGATAGAACTGCCAGAGGGCATACGCCCGACTGCAAAGCAGGAATCCCACGGCGCAGATACCAATGCAGCCGATAAGTGTGGGGCGCAAGCGAATGCGATGTGAAAAGCGACTGAACGCGGCCATGGAGATGGCACTGCAAATCAATCGAATCGATACGGTTAGGCTGACCTTGGCTCGACCCACATGTAAATCACGGCTGATGGCGTCGAAATACAGCCCTGAAGTGTTGGTGATGAGAGCGAAGCCGATGAAGGACATGGCGCAGCAGCCTACGAATACTGCCAGTGAGGAGCGGGTGGAGCGAATCCGTTCTTCCATAGCGTCCTTTCCTAGCTGGTCGTTGGGCGGTACCGTTTGAAGAACGTCGCCGCCTCTTTTACGATTTGCTGTGATTCCTCATTATGCTCCAGGCCGACCTCCTTGACTGCGAAGTCGTGTACGAGAGCGTGGTCAAGACCTTTCGGGAGTAATCGCAGTTCATAATCATGATGGCGGTATTGCAGGATTCTTGCGAATTCCAGAGTGTTGTCCGCGAGATAATCCTCGGTGCTGGTCTGCAGATAGAAGGGCGGAAGATTGCCATCAACTACAAGGCGATCGACATCAAGATAGGGGGAGATGCGAATTCGTTCCTTCAGCGTTGGAAAGTAGCCTTCCGCATAGTATCCCATTGCAGTTCCATGCACGCCTCCCTCGAAGCGATACATGCCGCTGCATCCTGCAATGGCGAGGATGCGGGCGGTTCCGCAGGCTTCCTTCATGCCAAGCTGTGACGCGACGACCGGTGAATGGAGTACGGCGGTGAGGTACAAGATAAGCAGGGTGGCCGCGGAATCTCCAATCAGAAACAGAGCATTCGTATCCATGCCATAGTCATGCGCGTGCTCGTTCGTCCAGATGATTGCGTCAAGCGCATCGTGTAGTTGGCCTTGGAATCCAATTTGCGGGACCAGCCGATAGTTGGCATTGACCACGGCGAACCCATACTTCGCTAAATACATATCGCGACACATGGTATTTTGTTTGTCGCCATGGTAGAGACCCCCGCCATGGAAGTCGATGATGACCGGAAGAGGTTCATGTTGTGTTTCCGGACGATACAGGTCCAATTTGCGCAGTTGGTCCGGAATGCCATATGGGAGATCCGTCAGTACATGCACTCCGTTCGGCTTATGCTCTTTGGCGAGTCTGTCTGCGTCGCCGGCATGACGGGCGTTGGTGTTGGACTCAAATAATGCTTTCACCGGTTCGCTGAGCATATGTCACCACCTTGGTTGCGTATGATACGAATACTGTATGCCTGTATCTAGCGCGAACAGTCTAGGAGTTGCACATATGTGCAACCTACGATTCAGACAAGTATCCCAACTATTTCGTCAGTACGTCGAACGGCGGATTGCCTATGCGCTCATGACAGTGTAGATGTTGTCATGGGCTCCGACTTCACGCGCTATTGTGCACGGCTAGTCATTCGAATAGCTAGGAGTCCATCCCCCGTCCAACGTGCCGCCGTTTCATCGTATGATTTTGTTGTGTATGTTTACGATTATACAAATCGTAAACATACACAATAAAGTGGGTGAACGCGACGAAGGACGGGCATGCACCTGACGGCGTCAGCGATTCCTCTCCGCAAAATCGCACATACGACGCAGTCCCTTACGCAACTCATCCGCATCGCCGGCGTACGACAATCGCACGAATCCCTGCCCTTCCTCGCCGAATGCCTCGCCGGGCACCACGGCGGTACTGGCAGTGGGTGGTGAAAGGTATGGTGGAGGTCCGGTTCCTTGCTTTTGGCTGTGGCAGAAATCGTCTGTTTTGTGCAAAAACAAGCCTTTGAAATTGTCTATTTTGTGCATCTTGTGTCTTGAATGCTATATATTCCAATATATTTGCCGCCGATGAATCTGCCGCTGTACGCCTTATGGTGTTTGGCGGATGTGGCCGGCCTTGTTGCCGAGGACGACGAGCCTGATCGGCCGTTCACTATGCAGACGCAAGTTGTGTGACTGACATTGGAATTCATGTTCTGGTGGGGGATGTTGGCGAATAAATCCGCCGTCGGTGGAACGATGGTGATGCGGTAACACGTATGACGAGACGGACTGGAGACGAGGTACACACAACGTGAGAGAGGCAATGGTGTCGGATCAATCGCAGGACGAGGCGGAACAGCAGCCGAAAATCGGCAGAATACCGGCGCTGATCGCGGCGGTGGCCGTCGTCGGCATCGCGATCGGCGCGGCCGCAGGTTTGCTGACGCTCATGCTGTACCAGGTCGAACGTTTCGCGCTTGGATACATCGAGAACGCGCATGAATCCGGCCCGTTCAACGTGCCTGCCATCCGTCGTGCGATTTCCGTGACGGTCGGTGCCGCCATCGCGGCCGTGATCTGGTGGCTGCTGCGCACGCGTACCACAACAGTGCCATCCGTCAAGAAAGCCGTCGGTGGTGCGCTGATGCCGGTCTGGCAGACCATCGTACATGTGCTGCTGCAGATTTTTATCGTCGGTACCGGCATGTCGATCGGCCGCGAGGTGGCTCCGCGCGAGCTTGGCGCGATGTTCGGCCAACGATTCGCCCGCTGGGTGCGTCTCGACGTGAAAGACACGCGTATGCTGGTGGCCATTACCGCCGCGGCCGGTCTCGCGGGCGTCTACAACGCGCCGCTTGCGGGCACGTTCTTCGCGGTGGAGATCCTGCTCGCCGACGTGACGCTCGAAACGGTCTCACTCGCGTTCGCCTGCTCGGCGCTCGCCTCATGGGTGGCGAGCCTGGTCAAGGGCACGCACACGTTCTATTTGATTGGCGAGGCGGACGGCCTGTTTACCCCCGACTACATGGTGTTCGCACTGGTTGCCGGACTGATGCTTGGCGCCGCCGGCGCGCTGTTCCGCCGCGGCTCCCAGTGGGCGGAGAAAAACAAGCCATCCGGAGCGGGCATTCTGTGGATGATGCCGCTCGCCGGCCTGCTGACGGGCGTTGTGGCGATTGTCGTGCCGCAGGTGATGGGCAATGGCCGCGCCACCGCGCAGCTGAGTTTCTCCTCGAAGGCCGATTTGGCCGTGCTGCCGATTCTGCTGTTGAGTTTCGTGGCGAAGG
>ERZ1035027.857-NODE-857-length-15487-cov-7.757970_pt1 | contig 15487 bp, 13 predicted proteins | sample MGYA00520604_ERZ1035027 | MGnify/ENA primary metagenome ERZ1035027 (study PRJEB33766, sample SAMN09781743) | gut metagenome | biome: gut microbiome | host: Homo sapiens | place: Madagascar | study: EMG produced TPA metagenomics assembly of the PRJNA485056 data set...
AATGGCAGCGATGCAGCCAAGGCCGCTGCGAGCGCGACTATTGGCAGCTGCATGGCCCACGCCGTTCCCAAGCACATGCTCACCACCATGCGCAAGCAGAACTCCCGCACCATCATCGAATAATGCGACAAAGGGACAGTCCCTTTGTCACATTCTAGAGTTCTCAATTAGCCAGTGCTCGTAGGCGCGCTGCATGACCTCGGTTTTATCGGCTTTTTTGCGGCAGCCCTTCTGCTCCTCGATGGCAAGCTCATAGGCATCGCTCTGCTCAAAAGCGCTGGTATCCCAAGCACCGTGTTCAATGCGAGCCCATGTGGCATCGATGAGCTGCTCGAGTTCGGCAATGTCATCGGCGTTGGCGGTTGTCGCGAACGGCGGGCGGAGCTCGCCCGTCGTCTTGTCGGGTTCTACATAGTAGTCGCCCATGGAAGTGACGGTGTAGCCATAAAACTCGGGCGACGCTTCGACCAGCAGTTTGTAAAACTTGAGCTGACGATGGTAACCTGCAGGGACTTCTTTGCCAAAGCCAGTCTTGTAGTCGACGATCTGCACCGTTTTAGCTGCATCGTCAACGAGGAGCAGGTCGAGAAAACCAAAGAGCGGAGTTCCCTTGGCGGTCAGGCACTGCATATTCGCCTCCGTGATGCAACGATAGCCATGCACATGCTCGACAAGCCAAGGGACGAATGCACGACAAATGCGTTCGAAGCGCTCCGAATAGCGATGGACGTCCTCGGGGGCAAAATCGAGCCACGAAATCTGCTGGCGATACTCGGCCTCAATTGTCTCAATCGCCGCCTCGCCATCGGCTGCCATTCTATTAACGATCTCCTCGAACATCGCGTGAACGATGGTGCCGAATTCGGTTTGAATTGTGGGCGCGGTGGGCAGGCGCACGATCTGCTTCTCGGGGAAGTGCTGGCTATTGGCGCACCCAGGCTCATAGGTCACAAAATTGTTGAGCGCTGTGGCCGAGAGGTGTTTTACGTCGGTATGAGGCTCCAAAAGCGCGCGGAGCTCGGGCGTATCGAACACATAGTTGTCGCGCCATTCGGTTTCGATGGCAGCGCCGAGTTGGTCCGCCTCGACGGCAACTTCGCAAGAGTCGATAAGCCCCGTGAGCTCCTGCAGCGCCGATCCGCCGGCACGGTACAGCTCGAGGTGTCGTTTAGCGCGCGTGATGGCGACAAACAACAGACGACGCGCGTCGTCGTCATCCTTTTCGTCGCGGATGAGCAGGTTGGACGGGTACAGACTCATGCCGCCGGCACCCTTGTGCCAAGTGGAATCATCGGCATCGAGCAGATAGACGCAGTCGAATTCCAGGCCCTTAGAGCTATGGGCGCTGGTAAGGCGAACGGCCCCCGGCGTGCCAAGGTCAATCGACGCATCGATGCTCACGCCAAACTTTTGAGCGGCATCGAGCTTGTTGACAATATCGGGCAGGCGAAGCGTCCGCCCCATGCGGCGCGCATCTCCCATTTCGCCCTCGGCAAATGCAAGTAGGGCGCGGATGCCGGCATTGAATTCGGCAGCCCCCAGCGGGTCCTGTTCCTTGCGATGCCGGTAATAACCAAGGCTGCGCTCGACAATCTTAAAGATCAACGCTCTAACGGGGGAGGCGTCAGCCTCTGTCGCCCACAGCATCAGGTTGTCGTGCAGCTCTTTGACGCGGGTGTTGGCGCTCTCGCACATGGCGGCCATCCAGTCGCCGTGGTGCTCTCGCTTGGCGTTGAGCGCAAACGCCACGGATGACGGATGGTCGCCGTCCAGCTCGGCAGCGCAGATGATCTGCGGAAGATAGCTGCTGGCGAGCTCTTTCTGTCCGCGGGCGAGTGCGGTCACGCAGCGTAGCAGCGCCAACGTCGTCTGCATGCGCTCGGAGGCAAAGAGGCTCTGTCGCTCGCGATAGGAAAACGGCACGTTCTCTTTGACAAGGAAGGGGATCAGCGAGCGCAGGGCGGCATGCTTGGCGGAGATGACCGCAATCCCCTCGTCGGGGTCTTCGCAGTCATCGAGATAGCCGGCATCGATTCGCTGCTTAATGCTTGCAGCGACGGCAGCGTACTCCTCGGCTTTACCGGTATAGACGTTCTCGCTAAAGCTGACCTGGTCGCCTTGGGGCCTAAACGCCTCGATTGACTTGTTCGAGCTGGCATCGAGTCGGTATTCTATCTGCTGCGCGACAGCCTGGCCAAGCTCAACGATGGCGGGCGTGGAGCGGTAGTTGGTTTTGAGCACGATGCTCCGGGGCGAAAACTCGGCCGCAAACTGGTTGGCACACTCGATTGTGGCGCCCTGAAAACGCATGATTGCCTGGTCGTCGTCGCCGACGGCCATGATATTGGGCATGTCGACACCGTCGCAGAGCAGCTCGATGATGCGCATCTGAGCACCGTTGGTGTCCTGGAATTCGTCAACCTGAATATAGGTATAGGTGTCCTGGAGCGTTTGACGCAGCGCACTGCTGTGCGCGACGGCGTTAACAAAATCGCCGATCATGTCGTCGTAATCGTAGAGATGGTGTTGATCGAGCTCGTTTTGGTAACAGCGTGCCACGTCGCAAGCAGCCTTAAGACGTTCGCTTTGCTCGGCAATCTTAAACGTGCGTCCTTGGGAGTTGTTCCGCTAAAGAAGCTGTCGCGCACCTTGGTATATCCCGACGACTTGCCCTTTTCGTCGATAAGCTCGGCGCGGCGAACGGTGTCGCGCAGCTCAAGGATATAGGGCACGTATGTGCCGGCGGGGCATTCGACCGGGCGAGCGAGCGATGCTGGCGCCATGCCGCAGGCGCGCTCGACCTCTTCCTCAAAATGCTCCGCCAGTGCAGCGCTTGCTCTTTCGCAGGCAAGTGTAAGCAGCTCGGAATGCTCGGTAAGCCAGGAGGTGGCGTCGATATTCTGCTGTGCGATGGCGCTCAGCGTGTCGTAGTCCAGGCCGCTGCGTTTGATCTTGGAGACAAAGCCAATCATCTTGCCAATATTTGGCGCAGGCATATCAGGTGAACCTCCGCCTAACGGAGAGCCAAAGGGCAGCGATTTAAGCAACCGATCGAAGATCTCTTGTTGGTGCAGACTCGTGACGAGCGTGTCGGTCGAAGGACGCGCGAAGTACTCGGGATGGCGCGACCTGACGCTGCTCGCAAATCCGTGGAACGTGCTGACCTCGATGCCGTACGCATCGCGACCGATCAATTCAATCAGGCGCTTGCGCATGGCCTCGGCGCCCGCTTCGGTATACGTGAGGCAGAGGATATTGCGCGGGGCCGCATCGCGCTTGGCCAGGATGTTTGCCGCACGCAGGCTGAGCAGCTGCGTCTTACCCGTGCCGGGACCGGCGATGACGAGCAGTGGACCGTCCAGGCATTCGACGGCCTCGCGCTGCTCGGGATTGAGTCGGTCGAGCGATGCGATGAGTTCGGGGGTCATATCCACGGCAATATCACCTGTCTTCCTGGTAAAGCGCCCGCGTGTCATCGAGGTATTTGAGATAGGTATCGATGGCGCTTTGAGGCTGAACGATCTTAATAAACGTGCTGAGCTGCAGCAGCCAGCCAAAGAACTGCGGCGACAGCGGGGCTTTGACGGTCGCCAACAGGCGTCCGTCCTGGTTCTCAAACACGACGGCGTCGAGCCCAAACTTGTCGATGAGCGGGTTCATCGCACGATCGTCGAGCTCCAGCACGACGGTGGTCTTGTCGGCTGCATAGACGCCAAATGACGGCGAAACATGGTCCTCGAGCACATAACCTGCGATGCGCGGATCCTTGGTTGCAGGCTCCTCGGACACCGTGACATCGAGCATGCGATCGACGCGATAAGGCGTGAAAGGCTGATGGCCCGAGCCGGCGTTGGCCCATTTATCTCTAAACCCAATCATGTAATAGAGCTCATCGGAGTAGATGAGGCGCACAGGCGTGAGCTCGTAGGCCTGGCCACCATGGTTGAGGGCCTTTTGCTTGGCGGCGTCGTAATGGAAGTAGCGGAAGCGGATCTTGCGCTTTTCGCGCATGGCCTGCTGAATCAGGTCGATGTTGAGCAGGGCGTCTGAGTTCTGCATCTTCACGCGCGAGGGAACGTCGACGCGCTTGTGCATGAGCTCGCGCTCGCTCAGGCTGGCGAGACTCTGCAGCTTGCCGATAAGATGGTCGGTCAATTCATCGGTCAAAAACGGCGAGCTCTGCACCGCATCGACAAGCATGATGAGCTCTTGCAGGTCGAGTGGGCGCGAAGTCAAGGCCCATTCCTTGCCGCTGCGCTGGTCGACGTTGAGTCCAAAGTCGCGAAGCGTTTGCAGGTCGCGATAGATGGCCTTTCGCTCGGCCTCGAGGTCGTAATAGGCGAGCTCCTCGATGATCTGCTGCGTCGTGAGCCCACGCGTGCTGTCGGTCTTTTCCATCAGGATTTTGAGCAGGAACAGAAGCCTGAGCTTTTGATTTGGTCTGTTCGCCACGATGTCTCCTTTCGCCGGCAGCGTATCAGCCGGAGATGCAAAACAAGACCCGTTATTGGGACTCATTGTAGCGCCTGCGCCCGTAGTATTCGCAGCAACAAGAGCTCGAAAAGGGCGAAAGGTAGGTAAACGTAATCTGATGGCTTGGCTGATCGGTGTGACATGCACTCTGTTGGCTTGGGGCCGGTTCCGGTTTACAAGGATCAGAATAGGAGAAATGCGATGGCAGACATTAAAGTCTTTGCCGAGAATCTTGAGGATTCAACCAAGGAGCAGATCGAGGAGATTTCCAGCTGCCCGGCGTTTGAAGGCGCCAAGATCCGCATCATGCCCGATGCCCATAAGGGCAAGGGCTGCGTGATTGGCTTTACGGCAAACTTGGGCGGCAAGGTGATTCCCAACCTGGTGGGCGTCGACATCGGATGCGGGATGTATTGTGTGCCGCTTGCGGAGACCATTGCACGAGACGACCTCATTCAGTTCAATCGCGATGTGAAGCGCGCGGTGCCCACAGGCTTTAGCCTTCATCGCGATCCCGCCTGCGTACTCGCGGACTTTGACATGGAATCGCGCGATTGGTTGCAGGATAAACGCAAAGTCGAGCGCTCCATGGGCACGCTGGGCGGCGGCAACCACTTCATTGAACTCGACGAGGACGAGGATGGGCGCCAATACCTGGTCGTGCACACCGGCTCGCGCAACATGGGCAAGCAGACGGCGGAGCACCATCAGGCGCTGGCGCAGAAGACGTGCGCGGCAGATATCCCCGACGAGCTTAAGTATCTCGTGGGAGATCTTTCTGCCGAGTATCTCGTCGATATGCATAACTGCCAACGCTTTTCGAATCAGAACCGCAAGGCGATTGTCGCACAGATTGTTGAGCGTACGGGAATTCGACTCGACGGAGACGGCTTTACCACCATGCACAACTACATCTCGGAAGGTGGCATGATTCGCAAGGGCGCCATTAGCGCTCATGCGGGAGAGATGGTGCTGATTCCGTTTAATATGCGCGACGGTGCCGTTATTGCACGCGGCAAGGGAAACGAGGACTGGAACTGCTCGGCGCCGCACGGGACGGGTCGCGCGATGAGCCGTACCGAGGCGTTCCAGACGCTCGATACCAAGGTGTTCGTTGACGAGATGCGCGAGGCCGGCGTCTACTGTCCGAGCGCATGTGAGACGACGCTCGACGAATCGCCCGAAGCGTATAAACCTGCGGATGATGTATTGAGGCTCATGGACCCGACGGTCGATGTCATTCACAGGCTCAAGCCGATTTGGAATTTTAAGGCCACTGGCAAGCGTGGTAGGCGTTAGGAGGGTTTCGATGAAGCGAAAGATGAACACTGGGGGCGACCGAATTGGACGCTCTGTGAGCATGGGCGAGTTGATGGACCTTCCGGGCGTGATTCCGACGACGCCCGCGAATCAGCGTGTTGGGAATTGTAGAGAACGTGACGATGAGGGTTTTGACCTCAGCAGGTTCCACGATCGGCTGGCTTCTGGGCTCGATTGCGGTATGGAGACGCTGACGTTCGAAGGTCCGCGTGTATTGAAGACCGATATGCCGGTTGATGACGCACTAGGTGGCGGCGTTGGACTGGGTAAACTCAGCGTGGTTGGAGGTACGCATGAAGACGTCTCGAATGTGCTGGCGCGTGCGGTTTTGCGCTTGAGCGAGCAATGTGCCGTGCTTTATGTGCCGATTCGGGAGTGTGAAGAGGACGCAATTGCCCGGCTTATTCGTGCCGAGATGGGCACCAAAGCGCCGGTTGATTCTGAGGAGCAACAGGTTGAGGTGATTCGCGCAGCGATGCGACTCAAGCAACGCAACTTGGGCATCTTTGTCGAAGACAACATGACCATGGACCTTTTAACGAGTTGGCTGCTCGGTGATCGCACGTGGATTAAGGCGGCGCTGAAGGGCATTGTGGTCGTGATCGACGGCCTCGAAATGCTCGATGACAACCGCCCGGTAAATACAATCCTGCGCGACTTGCGCAACATGCTCAGTCCAACATCCGCCATCCTGGCAGGCTGCTTTGCAGCTGAGGGCCGAGAGGATGACGCGGCATTTGCGGAGAGCCACTGCAACGCGAACGTCCTAGTGCGGATGAGCTCCAGCGACACGGAGCCTTCCTACACGCGTGTCTTCGGCTGAGGACATAGCCGGCAACACCTGCTTGGCCCGCGGTACGTCTACCAGCAGAAAGCAACCATTCAACTGCTGAAATAGCGAAACCTGGCATAGGTGGAATTACCATCAGACTTAGGACGATGATGAGCAGACTTCTGCCAGGTTCAGAAAGGAATGCCTGATGACAACGCGTAAAGATCGGAATGTTAGGCGACTCGTTTCTTCCGTTGAAGCCGCGCTTCATCCGGACAAGTATTACGAGTTTGACTTAGACCAGAACGGTTTCCCAGTTTTTAGCGATAAGAATATTGCCTTTGTGAATGGTCTGGTGAATAACGATTCGAATTACACATGGATTGGCCAGGATGATCTTTACAAGAAGTATGTGAACGCTTCGAAAGGTGATGCCCGCGCCATCCGGGAGATTGTTTATATTACAAACAAAATGAATTCAACGCATTTGGCTGCAGTGACGGTAAAGGGTAGCCAAGATGAGCTAATGGGCAAGATGAATGCCGAGCTCAAACGGCTTTGCGAAATCAAAGAGGATCCGCAAGGTGATGATGGTGAACAGGCGGATAAGGGCAAAGATGAGCTTACTGGCGGAACACTTATAACTGCCGCATATCTTGTGAGCCAATATGCGGATAATAATGAACTGGGGTCTAGCCTGCTGGAAAAAGACCTTGAGTCCCGAGCGAATCTCGTTGCCAGCATCGCGCGCGCTACAACAAATATGACTTATAAGTTATTGCCGAACGAGGACCCTAGCGACCTTAAGTGCAATCGAAGCAATTTTTCCTTTGCAACAAAGTTTTGCCACCATGGTTGTCGCAATCTAAGCAGGCGTGGGGCGAACGGCTCTTATATCTATGATACGGACAACTTCTGCATCTACGATACGGTTGTCGGTACAATGCTTCCTTATTATGCGGATGCTTATATTGATTACGGCGTCAAAGAGAGTGAGTGGCTTAACGAATGGTGCAAAAAATACAATGACACTCCGTTGAGCCGCTATGGAAACCGATATGCATGGATTAGAGGCACGATTAACAAGCTCGTTGCCACACCTGACGAGGGTGATAAAAACGCTGATGCCCAGGTCGCTCGAGGCTACCTGGGATATCTCGATCTTTACAGCCATATCGTTGATGGTATTAATGAGTGGCGAAAGCAGGAAAACCAGACGGTTGGTTCAAATAACGGCTCCGCCCCAGATATTGGCTTCCATGAAGTTGACCTGATGATTTGGTATTTCTTCAAGGGCAGTCGCCTTGACAAGGCAAAGGAGACAATGAAATAAGTCGTCTCTAAGCTCAGCGTCGATTGGCAATGGGAAAGCCCCGCCCAAGTTCGACATTATGTGCAGAGCTTGGGCGGCTCAAGATGCTATCACGGCGCCCAAAGATATTCTGAGCCTCGTTCTTGGGCCGTGTCTGGTTTGGACGCGGCCTCTTTCGTGTCTATGAAGATCCGAATGCTGAATTGAGGCATGGACAAGACCTGCTGTTGGGGGTCGCTGCGGTTTTCCATATCTTCCGTCATCGAGCGCGATGCCGATATATATCCAACCAAATCGGCTCCTTCCCCTTGTTGCTGGCGCACTCTTCTAGCAGGCCATCTATCTGGTCTAGCTCGATCGCCTGCAATGCTGCGTGCTCTTTCGGCAAAGGCTGTGTCACTTTCCTCGCTCTAAATACAGGCGATAGCATCAGGTTCGTACGGGCCCATCCGGCAAAGCAGCTGCCGTAGGGGATAGAGCCACATCTGATCTGCCCATCGTCATCGGGATACAGACAGTCCAATTTCGAGTTTGCTACCAGGCAATAACAAGGTCCTGGCGCCCATGGCCTGCAGTCAATCTCGAGAATGTCGCCCTTTTTGTACGGTGTGGGCAGGTCGATGTACGCCCCTTTAAACCATGGCCCAAAGATTTCACCCACAATGCAATCGCGCGCCTCGCCACATTCGCCTTCTTCCTCTCTGCAGATGTACTGGATTTCGCCGTAGGCGTTTGCGAAGTAAGTGTAGTCCGGCTGTAGAAAGCCGTCGTATGGATATGAACAGCTCGGGTCGTTGGCAAGGTTGAACAGCTCGATCATCCAGTATGAGGACGATAAATCTGCCATGCCGACCCACTTGTCTGCGTATGTCTTCATTGCTGCAAGGGCGGCCTGCCACGACGCCACGGGGAAGGGGCCATGCGTGATAGCGGATCCCACTTTGCTATCGATGAAGCTTATTTCGCTAATAAGCAGCGTCTTTCCGTTTCCGTCGACGGCCTTTAGCGCGTCCAAGCAGTCATCGATGTAGTCGATACATTCTTCTGGATCGTACCAGTTAAAGGTGTTGTCTGACGAGTTGCGCTCGTCAGCAATCAACCTGCTGAGCATCTTCCGTTTGCGGTTGATTTCTATCGACGCGCCACCGATGATTTGCGCGTAATGATCGCCATTCAGGAGCCGTTGATTATGCAACAAATGCTCTCGTAACTCCGGAGATTCGATGAGGTTGATTATTTCTTCGTGCATGATGGCCTCCGGGTTGTTGGTGCGACTTCTTGTGGATTCGGACATGGTGGCCTTTATTCAAATAGCTGCGGGTACTTCTCCTTGAGCGGCGCCTGATCCAGACGCAGCTCTTCTAGGTTGCGCTTTGCCTTGGACTCCATCCTTATGGTGTCGATAAACGCGATGAGTGAGTCGACATACAGGTCGCCGCGCAGGTAGGCCTGGGCGGCGATTAAAATCCTCTGTTTATCCTTGAGCGGCTCGCGATAATATTCGAGATCGAGGTAGAACGGCTCCGGCTCGCCAACGTAGAGGGGAAACGTCTCGTTGAATGTAATCGAGCAGCCGGTTGCGCACATGTTGCTGATATCTCCCACATTGCGATAGTGCTCGACCCGCTGTTGCATATGCTCGAGCCAATTCTCCGAACGCTCGGCAGGCTGGAGCTCTGCCTCAAGGCGCGTTCGGTCCCACGTGGGCAAGTACAGGAGTGTGAGCGGCTTGTGGTCGCGGCCTCGTGGCGTCCAGACGATGTCGCCGGTGTGGAACGGCGTGGGGATGTCGACCCATATGAATTCGAACGCGTTATCCCAATCGTTCTCAGCGGTGCCGGCAGAGGGGCAATAAACGGAAAGGGTCTCGCCTTTGCCGTTCACCATGAGCCAGTCTTCTCGGCGATGTTCTTCGTCGGTGTCGAGCGGGCATCGGGTGATGCGCACGCGTGCCTTCGGACGACTCGCCAACTCGTCGTCACGGCGAAGGGCCTCAGCACATTTTTCGTAGCAGCTGAATGGCCCGCCGAAGGCCCCGCAAAGCTGCCCGTCGGGCACGATCTCCTCTTCATATTGATAAACGTAGCCCGTCCCGCCCATAAACGCATCCATGCACTGCTTGTTGTAATCAATTGTCCAGTGCAAGAAGGCATGGAAATCGGGAATAGCCGGCCTTCCGAAACCGGCAAGGGTGGCTTCCAGCGAACAATTGGGCATGGTTTGCGCAATCTCCTGCCAGGCTCCGCGCTTCTGCTCGAGCGAGGCGGTTTTCGAAAACCAAACCAGATAGGCGGCTTCGACGGTGCTAGGCCGAAAATCGATGCTGCGCAGATGCTCCCGAATGTCCCGGGAGTCGACAAAATCCAAGATGTCCATGGTCAGCTCCTCTTTGTTTCGAAACGCGTCGGCGGGGTTACCGAATCATCGAACAGCTCCGGATAGCGGCCCTTGAGTCCACCGTCTTCCCTTTCAAACCGTTCAGTCTTTTTCTTGACCAATGCCTGCAGCTCGAAAAGACTTGATAGCGCAATAAGTGAGTCAAGACCCAGATTGCCGTCGAGATATGCCCGCACGCCGTACAGGATTCTCGCTTCCGGCTTGAGCGGGGTGCGACAGTGCTCCATATCGAGAAGAAAACAACTCGGCTCTCCGATATAGACGGGATACTCCAGGGGATATTCAATCTGGCAGCCATAGGCGTACATGTCGCTCGTATCGCCATTTTGCCGATGGTGTTTAAGCAAATCATCGGCCCCTTCTGCGGCGCGTTCCCTGTAGGTGGACGGCGGGAGCTCGTCTATGACCCGCTGCGTGGTCCATGTCTGCATATTGAGAAGCAGCATGGGGTCGCCAGGGTCGCCATGACGACAAATGATGTCGCCGGCGTGGAATGGCGTCGGGATGCTAAACCACATCAACTCAAAGGCAAAAGTGGGGTCTTCGCCCTCGCGTTCCACGTCGATGCAGCGCAGCTGGCAGTCCATGATTTCGCCTTTTGCGTTGATCATGAGCTTATCGGCGGCATAGTAGTCTTCGTCCGGATCGATCGGGCGGCGCGTTATTTCAATCGAGGTAGGATTCTCCTCCTCAAGCTCATTCCAGATTGCCTCGAAACATTTATCGTAGCTGGTGTAGGGACCAAAGCTGGATTCGCTCTCATAGGGATTTCCCGTCCTGTCCTCAAAGAAATACATGTGCTTGCCAGGCTGTTTGAATCGGGCGATTTTCTTGCGCTCCCATTTGATGACGTCGCGAAGAAAGACATGGAAGTTCGGAATGCTAAGCGTGCCGTGCCGCCTAGTCATCGCGCAATTGGGCATGTTGTCGATAATCTTTTGCCAGCCCTCGATCTTCTGCCGTAGTGCTTTCTCGTTCGAACGGGCAACAATAAATGCTGCCTCGGGCGTGGTGAACTCGTGGCCGATGTCCTGTAAGTGCTCTTTGATGTCGGGCGAGTCAAGAAACTCGAGGATGTCCGAACGTATGGCGTTGGCGCTGGGGTCGGCTGGCGTGCGGTATGGCTGCAAACAGTCGTGTACGACCGATCCATCCGACCATTGTTTGCCACGGCTGGGGTCATCGTGCAGCTTTTTCGAGAGTTCGAGCATAAAGGAGCAATCATCGGACAAGTCGCCGGTGTAGCGTTCGGCGGTGTAGAGCGCAGAGGGTGTGAAGTCGTCGAGGAAGTCGTCAACGAAATCCCTCAAGCGGAGTGCACCTTCTTCGACTCCGTAGATCTTGCTCGGATAGGCACACCAAACCTGGCCTTTGTATGAGCTGTCGTAGTCGTCTTCGAGCACGATGGCGAAGCGGGGACCGTGATCGAAGGGCCGACTGTCGATCTTGATGATGTCGCCGGGTACCCAGGGTGTATAGAAAACCTCACCGTTAGAGCAGAAGCGCTTGCCTTTGTTCCACATCAAGTGGTCGATGCTTTGACGCGGAGTCCGTTGATTCCGGCGGTCGCTCAAAAAGACCAAATCACCTGCCATGGTCGCGGCGAATTTCAGCGAGGCTTGGGCGCGCGGGCGGTCGTGTAAGTCTTCGGCGGTATAGAGCTTAATCTGCCAGAATGACTCGGACCAATCTTCATCGGGGTCGTCATCGACGTATTGCTTCATGAGCGTTTGAGCGGCTTCCCATGAGGCAACGGGGAAGGGGCTGTCAAAGGTGTCGTGCCCGTGCTCCTCTTCACTGTAAAACATGCCGGAGATTAGAAGGACGCCGTGGTCGCGGTCGACGTTGTAAAGCATATCAAGTGCGGTGTTGAGCTGGTCGAGGCCAGAGTCGATGTCTTCGACAAGTTCCGATGCGACTTGATCACGGAGCTGCTCAAGTATGGACCGTTTCTCATCAAGCGTTCTGAGCGAGCCACCGATGATGTTGCAGAGGGAGCCATCTGCCATTCCCATGTGTTTAAACATGTGAGTGCGCAGTTCATCATTCTTGATGCAGCTGCATACGAGCTCCCTGCCGGCGTCGGTGATTACGGTATCTGCTTGGCTGTCCATGGCAACCTCCTCTTTGGTCGTTGCCGTTAGCATCCGCCAGAGGTTGTGGTTTGTAGTCCCATTAACGGGTCTGATATGAATCTCGCATCAAACATACTTCTGGAAACGCACCGGTACATGGGCATGCGTGTGTTGAAAGGATTGGTATACAGAACATGATGCTGGATCTTGTGACGGATAGCGCCGGTATGGCGGAGGCCTGGGAGGATGCTTTTAGGGGCTATGAAGGCGTTGCAGTGCATTGCTGTGATTTCCGAACGTTTATCGATCAGTAGCCTGAAGTCGATGCCGTCGTATCGCCGGCGAACGCATATGGCTTGATGGACGGAAATTACGACAGGGCGATAACCGATAAGTTTGGACCGGCGCTTGCCGAGCAGGTGCGAGCGGTTATTTTGGAGCGGTTTTACGGAGAGCAGCCGGTTGGCACGAGCTTTTCTGTCCCGATTCCCGGGCACGAGAGCATACTGCTCATACATACTCCGACCATGCGGGTCCCCAGTCCCATCGTTGACCCCATGGTGGTCTATCAATGCATGAGGACATCGCTTATGGAGGCGATGCGAACTTCGCGAAAGCGGATCGTGGTTCCTGCATTCGGTGGAGCGTGCGGATTTCTTCCGTTCAAGAAAATCGCCATGCTTATGTGGGAGGCCTATCTTCAGATTGCCGAACCTCCTGCAGAAATCACCTGGGAATATGCGTGGTCGCGCAATTTGGAGGATTGGTATCGCTGATGCGCCGATGAACAGCGCATCGAAGCGTAACAGAAGGGGTCGCCGCCGCTAAGGCGTCGACCCCTTAATCCTAGCGACCGGTGCAATTTCCCTTTAAATAAGGATCGACCGTCGCATCGAACAGCTCTGGATAGCGATCCTTGAGCCAGCTGTCTGCGTCCTCGAAGCCGCGGGCCTTTTTCTCCGCCAGCGCCTGCAGCTCGTATGCGCTGGCCATCGCGGCGAGTGAGTCAACCGCCAGGTCGCCTTTGACATATGCCCTGACGCCGTAAAGGATTCGCTCCTCTGACTTGAGCGGCTTGCGATAATAGTCGATGTCTAAAAGAAAGCCCTCGGGCTCTCCAATATAAAAGGGGAAATGCAGGGCGGATGAGACCTGGCACCCGTAGGCGTACATGTCGCTGGTGTCGCCGTCGTATCGGTGCCAACGCAATAGCTTGTCGGCCTTATCAACGAGGCGCTCTTTGTAGACGGAAGAGGCCAGCTCTTTATTGACTCGTTCGGACCCCCAGGTCTGCAGGTCAAACAGCACCATGGGTTTGTTAGGGCGCTGGAGGTTGCAGACGATGTCTCCGGCATGGAAGGGCGTCGGAATGTCGAACCACATGTCCTCAAAATCGCTTGCGGTGCCCGCCTCGTCCCACTCACCCTCGAATCTGTAGTCGCAGGACGTCACCTCGCCACTTGCATTGAGCACGACCATGTCGTCGACATAATGCTCCTCGTCCGGGTCGATGGGGCGACGAGTGATCCTGATGGCTTTGGGGTCGTCGCCTTCGAGTTCTTTCCAGATGGCATCGAAACACTTTTGATAGCTGCTATAAGGTCCATAAAGGCAGCGGTCCTGATCGCGCCGGTCCCACGAGTAGTCCTCAAAGAAATACAGGCTTCGACCGTCCGTCCTTTTAAAGTGTGCGAGCTTTCTTTGCTCCTGCCTGATGACATTGCGCAGAAAGGCATGGAAGTTGGGGATGTTGAACGTGCCGTTCCTGCGGCTCATGGCGCAATTGGGCATATTGTCGATGATCTTTTGCCAGCCTTCGAGTTTTTGCTGTAGTGTTGCCTTATGCGAGTGGTCGACGATGAAAGCCGCTACGGGTGTGGTGAGCTCGTAGTTGATTCGTTGAAGATGCTCCTTAATACCGTGCGAGTCTAAAAACTCGAGGATGTCCGTACGAATGTCCAGCTCACTTTGGCTAACGGGCTTGCGGTACGCCTGCAGGCAATCGTGCCCGACCGAGCCTTCGAACCATTGCTTGCCGTAGTCAGGGTTGTCGTGCAGCTTCTGCGAAAGCTCGAGCATAAAAGCGCAGTCGTCCGGCAGGTCGCCGGTGTAGCGCTCGGCGGTGTAGAGGGCAGAGGGGATGAAGGGGTCCAAGAGCCTGTCGCTGAAGGTGCCGGATGAAAGCGAACCCTCCTTAGCGCCGCGGTCTTTGCTGGGCCCCGCACACCAGATCTGTCCCCGGAGTGTGTGTTCGTAGTCGTTCTCGAGCACAATGGCAAAGCGAGGCCCGTGGTCGAAGGGGCGGCCGTCGATTTTGAGGATGTCGCCCGGTACCCATGGCGTGTAGATGGGTTCGTTACTGTCGCAGAACCGTCTGCTATCGTTTCGCCAGGCGCTTTCGACATGCGATTTACGAGTGCGGTGATTACGCAGATCGCGGAGGAATATAAGCTCGCCATCCTTGGTCGCCGCGAACGACAGGGAGGGCTGCGCCGTTTGGTGCTCGTGCAGGTCTTCCGAGGTGTAGAGATTGATCTTCCAGTACGATTCGGACCAATCGTCGTCAGGATACTCTTCGATGTAGCGCTTCATGAGCGTTTGCGCGGCTTCCCAGGATGCGGTGGGGAAGGGACCGTCAAGGGCGTCGGCGTCGCGCTCCTCCTCGTTGTAGAACATGACGTATAGCAGGAGGATTCCACGGTTGCGCTCGACGTTGTTGAGCATGTCGAGCGCGCTGTTGAGCTGGGCGAGATGCGAGTCGATATCTTCGATGAGCTCCGATGTGACCTCTCCGCGAAGTTGCTCGAGCATGGCGTGCTTTTCGTCGAGGGTTTTGAGCGACCCGGCGATGATCGGCGCTGGCCAGTATAGGTATTTACGCATGTGGTTGCGCAGCTCTTGGCTCTTGATGCAGCTGAGGACGAGGTTCCTGCCGGCATCGGTGATGCCATCGCTTGCCTGGTTGTTCATGTCGGCCTCCTTATCGGTCGTTACCGGCATGATGCAACGGACGCGGCGATTGCTAGTCCCATTAGCGGGACCAGGCTCGATCGGTGTGACAAAGGGACTGTCCCTTTGCCACATCCAAATATTGCCTTTACGTGTTGATGCACACGGTGTGCAATAATACTCGCACTG
>ERZ1035027.858-NODE-858-length-15485-cov-17.303564_pt1 | contig 15485 bp, 16 predicted proteins | sample MGYA00520604_ERZ1035027 | MGnify/ENA primary metagenome ERZ1035027 (study PRJEB33766, sample SAMN09781743) | gut metagenome | biome: gut microbiome | host: Homo sapiens | place: Madagascar | study: EMG produced TPA metagenomics assembly of the PRJNA485056 data...
CCAGTTTGCTTTTGGCAAACGGTGTCCCGATGAAGATGATTCAGGAGTGGCTGGGTCACAGCGATTTCTCAACCACTGCGAATATTTATTCGCATCTGGACTACTCGTCCAAGGTTTCCTCGGCAGAAGCCATGCTGAACGGCCTTGGAATGGGTTCAAATCCGCAAAATGGGGCTTAAAAGCGTATGACTTCTCTCCTAAAATTCCGATTTTCTCTCCTGTTTTCCCGTTGGAAAATTTCTCCAATCTCGTTTTTGCATAAAAAAACGGCACAAAATGCTAAAAATAGCACGTTGTACCGTTAATTGGCGGAGCATCAGAGATTTGAACTCTGGCGACGTTATTAGCGTCCTATCGCATTTCGAGTGCGACCTCTTCGACCTCTTGAGTAATGCTCCTTATGTTAATCTCCAAAAATCTTTCCCGGAAAAAGGAGAGAAAAGTAGGAGAGAACAGCAAATATTAAGTTGTAGAAAACGAGTGAATTTCGACGATGATTCGCAAAGAAATCAAACGCAACTTCCAAAATGCAGACTTGATTTCGAGTCAAGTACATCAAGGTATTCGTCTTATATCTCTTTATTCCGCTTTGCGTTGAAACGTCTGTTTTCTGTTCTTACGCTTGTTTTTGATATTTTGACTTATTTCGTTTTATATGTTGCCCGTGGCTGTTTGGGCAACATTTGGGCAACAATCGTTTTTCGGGCAACACTTTTTGGCACAACACAGGGAAAATTGAAAATTTGTACAGAATTTGAAGATTTGGCTATATTTCAGTCCGAATCTTTTTTCTTTGTATGGAGATTTTACCGTGAAAAACACAAATTCTGCTGCTGAAAGTGGTGCTTTTGTCCGTAAAACGCGCGGATACTCTGTTGTGCAGAACGAGGCACTGTTCAACGATAGCTTATCCATGAGCGCTAAAGGGTTGTATGCCTTGATTGCTGCCCGTATTGATTATACCGCAGTACCGCTGACAAAGCAATGGCTGATGAACCACTGCACCGAGGGCGAACGCGCCTTTAACCGTGCATGGGATATGTTGAAAAATAATGGCTATTTGGTTGCGCACGTTCGTCCGGCAAATCGTGGACGATTCTGCTATGAGTATGAACTGCGCGATTCCAATAACGGTTGGAACGGTGTGTATTTAATCTATTACGATGCACAGGGAAACATCAGCAATACCAATCTGACGAAAGCCAACCACACCCTACAAAATGTACCTACTGGTATGACCACTACCCACAAAACCGCACCAGTGGTAACCACACCTGTGGCAAGCGCAGTGGCGGTAATGTAGGCAGTATTATAATTACTATAATTAAATACTCTTAGTAATTACTATATCAAATACTATAAATAAGCCATCTGAAAAAGAAAAAGGACAGTGCAGAAAATTTGCCGCACAACAGTCTCTCTTTTTCAGAAGGCTTGCAGAATGAAAGGGTTACACAATGAAAATGGAATATGTGAATGTAAACGGCTATCTGATTCCAAAGTTGGAAAATGGTCCAATCACAGACAACACCATTGGAAAATACGGCATGATGCGAGCGCGATACCTTGATGAGCATCGACCAATGGAGCGCGACCAGATGTTGTTGGATGGAACGCTGGCACAGCACCTCACGAACATTGACTGCGAGGCACATCGTCAAGTTGAAAGTCTTACCAAAGTATTGGCAGCGGAAGCCAAAATCAATGAAGAAATGAAACGTTGTAACCCGCTGGAATGGGCAGCAGCTATGCAAGGCTTGCAAGCACAGGCCGAAGAAATTGTGTGTGCTGAACTGATTTACGCAGAGGAAAACACGAACGATTCACTCTCTTTACCGGGAAAGTGATAGCGTTCCCGGACAGTGCGGCAAGCACGTCATTATGCTGTCATGCCAGCATAACGACCGTTTGTTAGGGGCAAGCCCCTAAGACCCCAATAGGAGAAAGCAAATGTTAAAACGCCAAAAACAAGTAACGGTACGTTTTACCGAAGAAGAATACCATCAACTGAAAAATAAATGCGATGCAGCCGGTATGAAGATGGAGCCATTTCTCCGAGCGTTGGTTAGTGGCTGTACAATACGCGAACGCCCGCCGGATAGCTATAAAGCCTTGGCAGCACAGGTAGCCGCAGTCGGCAACAATTTGAACCAGCTTACCCGGCTGGCTAACAGTACAGGCAAGATTGAAAATGCTCAACTTGCCGAGGCGAGCCGCATCATGCAGCGCATCTGGCAGTTTATGCAGGAGAAAAGTTAATGGCTATTACAAAGATTTTGCCCGTTCGTGGGCAACTAAAAGGCTGCTTAGACTATGCTGCTAATCCGCAAAAGACAGAATATTTCAGTACGGCAGATATGCAGCGGTTAATCGGCTACACACAGAACAAGGATAAAACCGAACACCAGCTTTATGTTTCGGGCTTTAATTGTATGCCGCAAAATGCTTATTGCATTATGCAGGCAACGAAACAACGATGGGGCAAGCCTTTGAACGGTGGCAATGTGGGCTATCACATTATTCAAAGTTTTAAGCCCGGAGAAGCAACGCCGGATCAAGTGCATGAAATTGGCTGCGAATTCGCACGGCGATTCTTAGCAGATCGGTTTGAATGTACCGTCAGCACCCATTTAGACAAAGGCCACTTGCATAACCATATTGTTGTAAACTCGGTTTCGTTTATGGATGGTCGAATGTTTCGTAATGATTTTACTACTTACTACAAGGGTATTCGAGCTATTTCCGACGAACTGTGCCGCGAAAATCGCTTGTCGGTTGTAGAAACAGACGGACACGGGAAATCTTACGGCGAGTGGAAACATGAAAAAGAGGGCACACCTACGCTACGCGGTATGGTAAAAGCCGATGTGGAAATGGCGATGGCTTCCGCAGACAGCTTTGCCGGATTTATTGCAGAGTTGCAGCAAATGGGTTATAAGGTGAAATACGGACCGAAGGTTACACATATGGCTGTGCGCCACAAAGATGCACAGAGAAATATTCGATTGGATAAGATTAGTCCACGCTTCAGTGAGGACGCCTTGCGGAGTTACTTCCAAGAGTTGCGTAAACTTCCGCCCGCAATGCAGCAAGAATACAAGCAGCAAACAGTACCTCATCCACCACGCTGGCAGCCGAAAGAGCTGCCTATGCCTGTTCGCCGCCGCGCACGGTGTCGCGATAAGCTGAATTATAAATGCCGCAAAATTACCGGGTTTATGGCTTGCTATTATCGCTACTGTGCATTGCTGAGAAAAGCATATAAAGGCAAAGTCGGCAAGCGGTGCTATTACCTGCTGCGCGATGATTTCTTGAAGTACAATCGCTACCGGCGGCAATGCGACCTTTTGTGGGAACGGCAAATCACAACGCTTGACGAACTGCTGACTTACAAAGAAAATCTGCAAGCCGAATACGACAGCCTTACGGCGCAGCGTAGGGCGCTCTATCGCAAGAAGAGTAAAACTACCCCTGCCGATTATTCGGAGCAAATACAGGCGATCACAGCCCGCATCAGAGAGCTGCGGCGGGAGATTACCACCTGTGCTGACATTGAGATGGACTGCGAGATGGTGCAGGATAAGGTGCAAAGGGCAAAGCAAGCGGAAAAAGCTGAATTACGGGTCGCAGAGAACACGCATTACAACCATGTATGCGCATACGGCAGCCACCATTAACGAGAAAAGAGGAATGTACTGTAAAGCGCCAAATTTTTCTTGGGGTTACCGGTTTTTTGTGCTATAATTATAAAAAGCAATATTCAGCTGAAATTGTGGAGTGTTTAGGCAATGGAAAATCTTGATAAACTGGTAAATGAACTGCGCAAACTTCCAACAGAAACACAGTGGTTGGAGTTTAAACACAATAATTATACTCCGGACATGATTGGTAAGGATATAAGCGCCCTTGCCAACAGTGCTTCTCTTTACGAAAAGAGTTGCGCCTATATGCTTTGGGGAATTGATGACGAAACACACGAAATTGTTGGAACAGATTACGACCTCCAGACCCTGAAAAAAGGAAATCAGGAGCTGGAAAACTGGCTTCGTTCTCTTTTGAGCAAGAATGCCGATTTTGAATTTCACACGGTTCAAATGGCAGAGGAAAAGCGTGTAGGTGTATTGATTATCTATAAAGCAACAAACCAAACAGTAATGTTTGATAAAGTTGATTATATTCGCGTTGGAAGTTACACAAAACGATTGAGTGAATATCCTGCAATGCAAGCTCAATTGTGGGACAAAATTCGAAACTCTCGATTTGAAGAACGCTATGCAAAGCAAGATTTAAAGTTGGAAGATGCTCTGCGAATGTTGGACTACTCTGTCTATTTTGATAACTGCGGAATCATTCAGCCAACGGATTTTACGGGCGTAGCACACTATATGCAGCAAGATGAAATTGTTGTAAGGCAGGACAATGGTCTTTACGCCATAACAAATCTCGGTGCAATTCTTTTTGCAAAACGCCTGTCAGAGTTTCCAAGACTATCAAGAAAAGCTGTTCGGGTAGTTCAATATCAGGGAAACAATCGACTCTCAATGCTTAAGGAGGATATCGGAAACAAGGGATACGCAGTTGGCTTTGAGGGATTGATGAAATTTGTTGAGGCGTTGATTCCCACGCAGGAGCCAATTATAGGGGCTCTGAGAGAGAATCGCTCTGCATATCCCATCTTAGCGATTCGTGAAGCCGTTGCGAATGCGTTAATTCATCAGGACTTCTCAATTTCTGGTACAGGCCCTGTTATCGAAATTTTTGAAAAAAGAATAGAGATTACGAATTCGGGAACACCACTTGTTGATGTAAGGCGTATTATTGATAATCCCCCGAAATCAAGAAATGAAAAGCTGGCTTCTTTGATGCGTCGTTTGAGAATGTGCGAGGAATTGGGTTCCGGGTGGGATAAAATTGTCAGCAGCTGCGAATTCGCACAGTTGCCGGCTCCGAAAATTGAACTGTACGAGGATAGCACTCGTGTAGTGTTATTTTCAGAGATTCCGTTTTCTGCAATATCCATCGAGGATAAGCTTTGGGCATGCTATCTTCATGCTTGTATTCGGCAAGTTGAGGGGGAGCAGCTTACAAATAGTTCTTTAAGAGAGCGATTCGGGTTGAAAGATTCCTCGGCAGGAAGCATTTCAAGACTTATCAAAGAAGCCGTTTCAATGAAACTTATTAAACCCCTTGATTCGTCAACAGCACCGCGCTATATGAAGTATATTCCTATTTGGGCTTGATTTAACTTGCTGGTAACTTGCTTGAAGTGCCTAATGTTTGAAGTCGCCGAAATGCCATCCTAAAAAAGCATCGTCAATTCGATAAAATTTGAAAATTTTCAAAGGGATGCTATATGCCTTTAACTTGCCTACAATTTGCGGCGCGCTTGCATGACGGAAAATCATATCGTCGCAGAGTACTGGCATCTATTTAACCTAAATAAGCACTTGCCTTGACCCGCGTGGAGTAAGGTAAGTGCTTATCTTTTTATGTAAGTGAAGCGCCAAATTGTTGAATTACTTCATCAGAATCCTTGCCGGAAATTGTTCTTCCTGTAGCATTTTCAATCGCATTCAGGAGCCTCTTTGCTCGATCTATAATAAAATCTTGGAAGTCGTCTTGCCGCAAAAGTACATGATTAATCCAATGTGATTTCATGTATTTGTCAAGAACATCTGCTGATACAGAGCCCTTCTTTTCGAGTTTCTTCAAATAAGCAGAAGGTGCCACACCGCCTATTTCACGGTTGCTGGCCGCAGCAATTGGGGTTTTATTTATGATGCTATTCCACTTATTTTTATCGTAATGCTGCCCTACACAGTAATCCTTTGGGAAAATGTGGTGGATATCTATTTTTTCATTAGAATAAGTAGAAAAGTCCATCTCGGCACCAGAAATGAAATCCATAGCGTGGTTCTTCAGGATCATAGCCATTATTCCCTTATAGGCAGCGGATTGTCTGGATTGAAGGCTGAGTAATCTTGTGGGATTGAAAAAGAAGTCTGTTACCGTTTTGGGTATGTCCCCTTCATTAGTAATCCAGCAAGTTACCTGCGCAATATCATTTGCATACCGTGTTTCGTTTGCAGATCCGTACAATTCGCCAAATACACCACACCAATACCACTGTTTTACTTTGTTCTTGACATTTGTGGTATTGATTTTATTATTTGCCATCAGCACGGTACAAATTGCCGAAAGCGGAATCAGTTGTGTACTATAAGGCAAGTCTCGGCTGGAAAAAATACGTTCCTCCATCAAAAGCTTTTCGGCTATAACAAACCCTTTGCAAAGATCATCTGCATACTGCGTATAAGCCTGAAGTGTTAAAGCAAGGACATCTTTCTTTTTGCAGCTCACGGTTCCGCCGGATTTGAACGATGATAACAATGTAAGTGCCGTAAGAAAATCCGTTGCTGTCACAATATTTAATATATCCCCGGAAAAATACTTGCGCTTCCGGTCTTCCCAATCCTGCCGCAGTTGAAAATCATCCATAGCAAATATAGCAGTTACCAGTTCAAACACAGTGAGAGAAACGCCACCTGTATTGACATTCTCGAACACCTGGCAAACAGCCTCTTTAGGGGTGTCCTTGTCAAGAAGGATAACAGGCATTTTGTATCGCTGAGTTGGGCTGATAATGGTTGAAAACAACTTTGTGAATTGCTGTATTACTGCCGGATCATACTTGTGAAATTCATAGTATTCGTTTTGCCATTTCTGCTGTTCGTTCGTATCCAGAACAATATTCAACGGGAACATTTTGCGCTTGAATTCATAATTTCTGGCAGACAAATCCAAATCGATATGCCTTCCAAAATCGGAGGCAATCTGCCGCGACTCGGGAACAGAAATTACGATTTCTTCATCGTCGGCAGAAGAATCCAGTGCTTTGTCAATAGAAAGGTAGTAGAAACGATTTATGAGTTTTCCCTTGTCAGTTTTGGTGTGAACAGCATTCCTACTATATAGAGCATTATAGAGAGAAGTAAGGCGTTGCTGTCCGTCTAAAATCAGTTCGTCAGGAGCCACATCTTTGTTTTGGTCAGGTGATCCTTCTATCGGTTTATGCTTAAAGTGGATACTTTCGTTTCCATAGGACAGAAACATGGCCGCTCCAACAGGATAATTGTGAATTATACTGAGAATCAGGGCTTTGATTCTGTCATCATCCCATACCCAACCCCGTTGAAAATCCGGTAACTGTGCTTTTCCCTCAGCTACTGCTTTCATCAAATCTGTAAGAGGCCGATCATTTGTTTGCATACAATCACCTACTGGTATATTTTGTGACACTATTATGAATTACTTTGCGCTACTCTACTATTTCTGGCGTTAACGAGGTCGATTTCTTGCTTGATAATATTCCTGATTGACGTTTTTGGAAATCGAAAATTTAATAATCGTCAATCGTTTTGCTGTTTCAGGTAAATAAAAGACTGTGGCACATGTGTGACGCCATAATCCTTTAATGCTTTGGGCGTTTCATAAGCCTTAACATTTGTGAGCTTATATGCAACTGCTACGTCTCTGTTTTTGTAGTATTCCTTAAAAAAAGATGCCGGGATACCTGATCCGCACTTGGTTTTCTTCCAAATTTCAGTGGGTTTTCCAACCAAAACACATTCTATTTCAGCTTCACCTACCACTTGACTTTTGGGGGCAGTGGCATAAAATATGATTTTTTTTATATTATCACGGCATTTTCGAGTACGAAATTCGTACTTTTTTGTGCCTTTGATAATCATTTCTGCATATTGAGGCTTAATCGATAATAACATTGCTGACATCTATATTTCCCTTTTTCAAAATGCTCTTAAACGCCGCTTGACCAAGTGAAAACGATGTGGGATACCCATCTCCCCAGTACCCGCTTTGCTTAAGCCAGGCCATATTTACATTATTTCCTTCACCAAAGTATCCATAATAGAGCATTTCCATAACAAGTACATTCCAGTCGTTATTATAGCGGTTTCTTAATTCATCTTTGTTAAATACAGACTTGTTCCCAATTTTTGTCAAAAGTTCATCAAACGACATAAGCTTCTGACCGCTTTTCTTCGCTTGTATAATTTTTGTTACAACGCAGAAAGAAGTAATACATGAGCGATACTGCTTTCCTGATCCTGCCGTATATCTTCGATAGATAAGTATCGGATCTCCGATACCGTAGGGCAACTGTGAATATTGAGCACCGACATATACTTTGCTAAGGCCGTTGCTTACATTCATAGCCACAGCATTTTGTAAAGTGTTATTTTTGAGTTCCGAATAAGGGAACATTGTATCATGGTAGGTATCATTGATAATAAGATACCCTGAAGAATGAAAGTTCGGATTGATAAAGGGAAAAGACTTATACGGGTCACTATAATCAATGTTATGACGGCTCTTTATGTACACGCCTTCTCCATTTAAATTGTATCCTGCTTTATGAAAGCCAAACTTTTCAAGCTGTGAAATCAACAGATCCTGCTTATCGAATGCTGTAACATAAATTTCATCCGTTCCGGATTTTTGCCATTTCCACAAAACTAATCCGATTGCACCTTCACCCAGTCGTTGTCCACGAAAACGCTCAGCAATCTTCATTGTACTAATTTTTACGCGATTACAGGCAGCTAGGGTGCCGCCTTTCAACTCAATCGGCTCATTTTCATTCTTTATACAGATAAAGGCACCAAGTCCCTGATCATCGGAAAACACCAATGCGGTACGACCTTCCTGCGCTTTGTTCTTAAACCAGACAGAAAACGACGGCGAGGACGCACTTCCCGGATAATCGTTTTTCAGGGTTGCGAAAAACGGATCATCAAGATTGATTTCACTGAACTTGCGAAGTGAAAATTTTCCAGGCACAAAAACGCCCCCTTTTTATAAATCCAGAGATGGCTTTATCGGTGATAATGGCAATTTCCCTAAAAGTAACGAGCGTGTACTACCAGTACCTTTTCGTTACCGCTTTTGTCGTTTCAATCTTTTGGTTTGCATAAAGAACAACTTCTTTAATAACCAGTTTCTGAACAGCGGAAATCAATGTTTCCATGGTGGTATAATCCGGTTTTCCATCTTTTGCAGGAATCTGCATTTTAAAATGTAGACTTTGAGAACTGCGCAATTTTTTACCATAAGAATATTTTCCGTGCAAAGACCTTTCCATTGCAGTTGTAAAAAATAGCATCGTAGCTTTGGAATATGTGTGATCTGTACTCCAATACACACCAGTATCATCACCTGCGCCAAAATCATAGTTCCGATAGAAGCAATTTCCAAAAATATCAATTGTTATGGAGTTTTTGCGAAAAAAAGCAACAGGGTTTGAAATATAGCCTACTATACCTGAATTAGTTGTTCCGGACATAACGAATGGAACGTTTCCAGTAAGTTGATCTTCTTTCTTTAATCGGCGGCCTTGTTTGATATTATTGAATATTTCTATGAACTCGAACTCTTTGAAATGAACTTCTTTGTTTTTGATTTTTTCGATGGTTGCAATTTCCTTTTCTGTCAGCTCATAATTATCCAGTCCGCTTACTGCTAAGTAAGCGGACAGCTCCGCTACACGCTCCGCTTCCAGCTCCGCTACACGCTCCGCTTCCAGCTCCGCTATAAAGGACTCCATAAAATCAAAGTTGATGAAGCCATTATCTGTCACTGGAAGGCGCATTGTAAAGTTCTCGCTTTGAGAACTTCTAAGCTTTTTCCCATAAGAAAATCTTCCCATCATCGACTTTTGCATAGCGACCTCAAAAAAGAGCATCGCATTTGATGAATAGGCGGTTACATCATTCCAGTAAACCCCAGTATCATCCCCTGCGCCAAAAGCATAATTGCGGTAAAATGTATTTCCGAAAATATCAATCGTGATTGCATTTTTGGGGAATGAAGCTACTGGATTTGCTATGTAATTAACGACACCTGCATTAGTCGTTCCGGACATAACAAACGGTATAGTACCATCTATCTGATCATCTTTTTTTAGACGCCTTCCTTGTTCTATCCTATTGAAGACATCTTTGTATTTGAATTCGCCCCACTTAACGGCGCTTAGCTTTTCGCTAAGTGAGGCATTCATTTTCCCAGGCGGTCATCCTCCAGACTCTGATTTTTCAAAAGATTTGATACTTCCCATGCCAGATAAGCGCTGACGGTTTTCTTGAAATCTTCCAGTGTCGGCTTTGTGTCGATGGGAGCCGTCTGATTCCAGTCTGCACCATTTTCGGGGTCAATCGTTCCCTCGTAATATTCCTTTTCCGTAAGGATATTTAATTTGGCTTTTCCGAAGCGAACAAGGTCAACCAGCTCCTGATAGCGCTCCTTGGCGTGGTCGGTATCACGTAGATTGCAGCTTGCTTTTTTACGGTTCGTTCTCGTATATCCATCTACGGAGAAATCTATGAACTTAACGGTATCATCTTTTTGGTGAGTTTCCCCGACGCGGAAAACATATATATTTGTCTGAACGCTGGACTTGCCAATGAAAAGGTCTATCGGCATTTTGATGCTTGCAAGAAGCGTGCTGTGTTTCAAAATTCGCTTGTTATATTCCGTTGCCTTGCCGCTGCCTGCGGAGTTTTGGATGATGATGGCGGCGTAGCCCCTGCGCATCATTGAAAGGGCTTTTTCAACGAAAACCATTCCATTGCCCGGTGCGGAATACGGTGGATTCAGAACAAACGCATCAGCCGGGAATTTTTCATCCGTTTTGCCAAAGCCATAGTTGCCGTTAAACTCTTTCAGAGAGTCTTTGTTCAAAATATTAGAACTGCCGTCACCCATCAAAATCATGTTGAGGATGGCAAGCATATACACCTCTGACAGAATCTCGAGTCCAAGAAGCTGATTGGCCTTTATTGCGGCAGATTTACGCGCAAATTCGTCGGGAGATTTAATTTTGTTTTTTGCATCGTTGAGCATTTCGTTCATAGCCGCAACGAGAAGACCTGCAGAGCCAGTTGCAAAATCCCATACATAGGAATCCATATTTACTCTAGCGAGCCTTGCTAAAAGAGTTGCAACATAGGCGGGCGTTAGAACGACATCGTTTAACTTGTCTTGAGAAAAGCCCAGCCAGCTATACATCTCATTGAATAACTTACCGGTAAAGTCCGTGGTAAGACCGATTTTATAGTATATACCAAGGTCATCAACAATTTTTGTAAATACACGTTTGAGCTGACTTTCTCCGGTTTCGACCTTGTTAATGTTATCCGTTGTCAGTGTATTCTGTAATGTGCGGACAATCATATCGCGCTTTTCCTGCGGAAGATTCTTTTCGTCCAGAAAAGCCTTGATTTTGCGGAGGATAATATCACCGTCACGGTTTCCGGTTTCGGTTGAAGATTTCAACTCGGATTTTTCAAGAGCAGCCACTCTACCGGGAACGCCGAGCGTCGCAATGATGGACGCAGCCACAAGATATACGCGATCGCGCTCGCTCAAGCCTTTTTCGTTCTGATAAATATCATTATTCAGCTTTACAAGGCTTGCGTTGATTTCCCGCTCTCGCTGCTCTTTTAGTTTCTCGATTTCGTCCGGTGTAAGCTTGAGGCGCTTTACTTTTTCGATGAACTTATCAAAATTTGATTTCTTGAGGAATGAAAAATCTGTGTAATTATCGATCTTCTGCCCGATACCGAAGTTGCTTTTAGATACATAATATACGCCGATTTCATGTTCCAGCTTTCCGGCTTCTGTTTTGTAACCGGTCATTCCTATGGCGATTATGTCAGTATAGCTCGTATAATGCAGAAGTGCGTTTGCATAGTGAACGGCACCGTTTACCGCATAAGAATTGATATGCTTAAAGTCGGGTTGGTTCTTGGCGGTTTTATTTGCAACTTTACCCTCGGAATCAAGGGCAACGAGTTTATCTTTATAGCCCTTGTACTCGATCAGGACGGGATAATTCACCATGTTTTTGTCCCGCAAAAGCAGCTTGGCATCCGGACGATTTCCGCCAACGCCGCCATTTTTCGAGAAGTATTCGTCTAGCGCCCGATCAATTTCTGTATTGAGCGACTCCTGTTCGAGCTTGTAATCAAGTTTGTAAGATCGCATCCAACCATTTGCTAAATCAGCAACGTTCGGTTCAACAGATTGAATTTTAGCCATTCTTTTCCCCCAAGGTAATACTTAAATATCTAAATATAAATTTTCTACTTTTCCTTCTTCACATCTTTTAATATTTTCGATTTTACGATAGGCTCACATTCTCGCAATAATCTATCTGTCACATGGTTCCACATATATGGGCGCTTTTCTTTGTCTTCAATAAACGAATCGGCTGAAAAATTGCATCGCAACGCCATTAGGTTACTTAGCATCTGGCGATAGTATTTGTCCTTATCGGCAATAAACTGTCTATAATCTAGTCTTTCTCTCAGGGCATGATATTTTCTTGTATCTACATCGCAAACAGTATAAAGGTATTCTTCCCCATAAGCCCCAAATTTGATAAGAGAATAATCGTTATAAAAAGTTTCTGCTAATCGCTGTTGCTGTTCATTCAGTTGATAAGTATCCATAAAGGTTAATCCTCATCCTCGCTGTCATCCGGATATTGCTTACGAAGCGCCTTTCGATCGGCCTCGATTTGATTGTAATTCACATCTGGGCTATATAAATCTGTTGCTCGCAGCAACAGACCTTCTTGCTCTTTGACCCAGCGTTTCTCCTGCGCAACAGTAACGCCCGTATCCGGTAGAATTTGATTTTCTTCTTGGATGTCTTTCGCTGACTGGTATTCTGGATAAGGCTGGTATGTATTATCGTCAAGAATTTTCTTGATCCTAAGCAGTGATTTTTTGGCGGGCATTGCTTGTAAGGTGTTTGGCAAGCGGATGGAAATCTGTCCGTCTTCTTCTACAATTTCCAATCCATGGTAACTGGTGTGCATTTCATAGATAATGCCAAGTAGACCATTTACAGTATCAACATCTAACGGTTGAAGCATACTTGGTGTGACATCTAATGCTTTTGCCAGCCGATTGAGAATTTCTTCTTTTGGGTGGCGTGTTCCGTATTCGTAGGCCTGTAAGTGGGTAGGTACAATTCCAACCATATCGGACAGGCGCTTTTGCGAAAGACCTTTAGCCAAACGCAATTTTTTTATTCTTCTTCCTTGGGTATCCATAACAAGTCTCCCAAATGTTAAAAAAATAAGAATTTATACCGAAAGCAGTTGACATACAAAAAGTGTGTCATATAATATACTTGTAAGCAGGAAATACAAAATGTATGTCTTGCTTACAAGAACCTTGAAAACTGAATATACCAAATCTTCAAGCCTTACAAACGATTGTGCTCCTGTGTTGTGCACAAGTACCACAAACAATTTGTTTTATAAATTATACCGCAGGAGGGATAGTTATGGCAAGATATGCAAAGCAAAAAACACCGCAAGTTGTGCGAAATCCGTTTGAACCGATGCTGAAAACTGTGGAACAAATGGCAGTTGTTTCCGGCATCGGAGAAAATCGACTGCGCCAGTTGATGGACAACGGCGAGTTGGAGTTCATCCAGAATGGCAACCGTCGCCTGATTTCCGAACAGGCTATTTGGGATTATTACAACCGTGCCAAGACCCCGGCAAGGTCTGTAAGCAGCGGGTGCTGATATGGCGATCCGCGAGAGAAAAGTCAAAAACAAGCGAAACAGCCAAGGAATTTTAACAGGCAGACCGGGCATTGTCTACGATGTCAATGTGAAAGTCTATGAGAACGGCAAGCAGAAAAGTATTGCCAAACGTGGATTTGCAACGCGCAGGGAAGCAGAATTGTATGAGGCACAGATCAAGCTGGAGTTACAGACTGGCAGCGCCGCTATGGTCGGCTATGGACCAGAGAGCAAACAAAAGCTAAAAGAGTATCTGCCTAAATGGTACGAAAGCTACCACCATAACCTTGCAAAAAGTACACGATACAGCTATTGGAGCGGCATAAGCATACATCTAATTCCCATGCTGGGCGAAGTACCTCTGAATAAACTGACACCCCAAATGATTGACGATATGATTGCGCAACTGCGTGAGAAGGGACTGGCGGAGAATTCAGTGCGTTATTGCCACCGGATTTTAAGCTCTGCGCTGTCCTCGGCGGTAAAGTATGGCTACATTTCAAACAACCCAGCCAAGAACATTATGACACGGTTTAGTAAGAACGCCGGGCGCAAATATGACAAATACACCGTGGAACAGGTGCAGCAGCTTTTGGCGTTTGTACATGGTAATGTACTTGAGACCGTGGTGCTGCTCGCTGTTCTGTTTGGGTTACGACTCAGCGAAGCGCTGGGGTTACGCTGGCGTGATGTTGATTTGACGCACAGGCAAATTACCTTGCGAGGCCAAATTCCCTGTGACCTGCCGAAAGATGCTAAAATTGTGCCGCACTTGGAACCATTGAAAGACCGTGACGAAGGCGAAACACGTTCATTTCCCATTACAGAAGAAGCACTGCCAATCTTTTTACGGCTTAGACAGGAACAAGCCGACCAGCGGCGGTTGTGCAAGCTCGGCGGGGTCAAGTATTACGATAACGATCTTGTTGTGTGCAAGCCGGACGGTTCGCCATACTTACAAAAGCGTATTTCGGTCAAGTTTAACGGATTTATGCGTAGCACTGGGATGCCGAAAATCCGATTTCACGATCTACGCGGCACAGCGGGCACCAATATGTACAATTTGACAGGTGATTTTTATGCAGTTAGCCAAATTCTCGGACATTCAGTGGACGATTTTTCCCAGCAAATGGGCGTAAATCTGAAAATCAACACCGTCACGACCCGCTATGTACAAGTACAGGAGCAGCGCAAACTCAGTGTGCTGACGGCATACCACCAAGCAGTATTCGCAACACCGAAAAACGCTGCTGTTGGAGATAACTCTTTATAAGTTATTATCCCTTCTCGCAGGAAACCATGAACTGTGGGCAACAATTCGGGCAACAAATGGCTTTTTGCAGCAGATTATTGTTGCAAGTGGATTTTGGCTTGTAATAGTCATTGCGTAAACTTACAGCATCACATTTCAAAGCCGTAAACAAAAATATCCGTCGTAAAATCTTTCGATTCTACGACGGATATGGCGCAGATGGTGGGAGTCGAACCCACGCGACAGTCTCCTGTCCTAAAGCATTTCGAGTGCTCCCTCTTACGACCTCTTGAGTACATCTGCATATTTAATTTTGTTGCGCGGAACTTCCCGCAGGGTGTGATTTCGAGTCAATCTCGTTACGACCGCTTCGATACGTCTGCTTATTTGGTTTTTATCGCACCGCCCCGCACTGCGTTTGGAAAAATGCGAGATTTCGATGCAAGATAACGATGAAAGGTTGGGTACGCGACACCCGATAAAGCCCGCCGTTATGGGATTTCCTGCGGACAAGGTGACCTGTTGGATGCAAACTTTCGAGTGCTCCCTCTTACGACGTCTTGGGTAATGCTCCACAGCATAAATTTTGTACAGCTTATTATAACAGCTTGCG
>ERZ1035027.859-NODE-859-length-15481-cov-5.559964_pt1 | contig 15481 bp, 10 predicted proteins | sample MGYA00520604_ERZ1035027 | MGnify/ENA primary metagenome ERZ1035027 (study PRJEB33766, sample SAMN09781743) | gut metagenome | biome: gut microbiome | host: Homo sapiens | place: Madagascar | study: EMG produced TPA metagenomics assembly of the PRJNA485056 data set...
TACTATTTCTTAGGTGAATTAAACGATCCATTAAATATCTATTGCGAGCTAATCTATTTCTTAACTTGACTATTGGAGGGACCATATGATTCAATCTGTATTATTAAAAAATGACGTATATTGGTTAGGTGTCTTAGACCCAAATCTAGATGTCTTTGATATCATCATGGAAACAAAATACGGGACAACTTATAACTCTTATTTAGTAAATACGACTGAAGGAGCTATTTTAGTTGAAACAGTAAAAGAAAAATTCTTTGATTCATACTTACAAAAAATCGAAGAAGCAATCGGTGATTTAAGTCAGATTAAGTATATTATTACCAACCACACTGAGCCTGATCATGCAGGTTCAATTGGACGCTTAGTTAAATTAATTCCTGGTTTAACAGTCATTGGTTCTAAAACAGCCATCACTTATTTAAAAGATATTTTAAATATCAGCTTTAACTATTTAACAGCTGACAGCTTAAAAACATTCACACTTGGAGAGAAAACATTCGATTTTATCCCAGCTCCATTCTTACACTGGCCAGACTCAATGTACACTTACCTCAGTTCAGATAACGTGTTATTCACATGTGATTCCTTCGGATCCCACTATAGTCCAAAACACGGAATTAAGTTATCGGAAGTGCCTGCAAGTGAAGAGGAAGCTTTCCAAGATGCTCTACTTTACTACTACACAGCCATCTTCTCACCATTTAAGCCATACGTAATTAAAGCCATCAACAAAATTAATGATTTAAAATTAGATATGGTTTGTACCGGACATGGCCCAGTCTTAGATACACGTATCGATGAAATCATCGAAACCTATCGTAACTGGTCAACCCCTGCTAAAAAAGAAGGACCTAAAAAAGTGGTCATGCCTTACGTATCAGCTTACGGATATACAGGTGAATTAGCTGAAGCTATTACAAAGGGAATTCATGAAGTCGATCCAACAATTCAAGTCATTCCTTACAACTTAGATATTTTAAATTATCCACAGAAGAAAGATGAAATCTTAGCACACTTTGAAGATGCAGATGGAATCTTACTCGGAACATGTACCATTAACGGAGATGCGCTTCCAATTATTTGGGATTTATCAATCAACTTAAACCCAATCGTTCATGGTGGAAAAATTGTGTCCGCCTTTGGCTCATACGGATGGAGCGGAGAAGGTGTGGATAACATCATGGACCGTTTACACCAACTTCGCATGAAAGTCATCGATGGATTCAAAATCAAATTCCGTGCATCTGAAAGTGAAACACAAGCAGCTATCGATTTCGGTAAATTATTTGCTAACAGCTTATTAACAGGAAAAGTCCCAGCTCGTAAAAAAGAGACAGGAGCCGCTCTAACTGCAGAAGAATTAAATCCAAGTGGTAAAGTTGTATTATGGCGTTGTATCATCTGTGGAGAAGTTTATCCAGGTGTTCTACCACCAGAAGTTTGTCCTGCGTGTGGAGTAGGTTCTGATTTATTCGAAATTTATGAAGAAGAAGTAATCAACTTCAAATCAACAGCGGATGAAAAATTCGTCATTGTTGGTGGTGGAGTTGCTGCTGTGACAGCTGCAAATGCGATTCGTGTTCGTAATGAAGTTGCATCAATCACAATGATTAGTGCAGAATCAAGCTATCCATATTACCGTCCTGCTTTATCAGATTTAATCGTGAAAGATGTTCCAGCTGAGGAGTTTAACTTAAACCCTGAAAATTGGTATACCGAGAATCATATCAACGTTCAATTAAATACGAAAGTAACAGCATTAAATGTAGATGAAAAAGTATTAACACTTGAAGATGGAAGTACAGTGGCTTACGATAAATTAATCTTAGCAACGGGAACTTCAAACTTCATCCCACCAATCCCTGGTACAGAAGCAGAAGGTATCTTCTCAATTAAATATAAAACTGATGCATTAGCATTACGTAATTATGCAAAAGGTAAACAAAATGCCGTTATCATCGGTGGTGGCGTCTTAGGATTAGAGGCTGCTGATGCATTACAAGAATTAGGATTAAATATCACGGTATTAGAAGTTGCTGATCGTTTAATGCCTCGTCAATTAGATGAATCTACTTCATCATTCATTTCAAACATTTTAGCCGAACGTAAAATTGATGTTCGTACAGGTGTTCAAGTTCAAGAAATCATCAATTTAAATGGTCAAGTTAGTGGCGTAAAATTAGCTGATGAAACAATCAATGCTGATGTGGTTGTGATCAGTGCCGGTGTTCGTGCAAATACACAATTAGCAACGATGGCTAACATTGAAACTAATCATGGGATTGTGGTTAATAATCAAATGCAAACATCAGTGGCTGATATCTATGCTTGTGGGGATGTTGCTGAATTTGAAGGGATTTCAACAAACTTATGGGCACCTGCTATCGATCAAGGTAAGGTTGCTGGTATCAATGCTGTTGGCGATCATGCAGAATTCTCTAATAAGGTGGAGCCATTATCATTAATCGCCTTCGATACAGAAGTCTTCGCAATGGGGACATATCCAACTGAAAATATTGAAGAGTACCAAATCTTATTAGACTCTAATGCAAAAACGGGTCACTTCAAAAAATTATACTTCAAGGAAGATGAACTTGTTTATGGTGTCTTATTCAAAGATATCTCAAAAGCAAGCGTGTTATTAACAGGTGTTCGTAACGGTGACGATTATGCAACAGTTGTTTCAAAATTATATCGTTAATTTAAAAAGGAGCTGTCTCAAAATAGCTATAAATAGTTAAAATTCGTTATAGAGAGCATCTCTTTGAATCATAAGTATTAAAATAACAAAAGGACTCTGTAGTCTACGAAAACATCTTAAATGGGCCGGGGAAAATAATTTCCCCATAAATAGCGAGCAAGCTCGCTAATCATCCCATATTTTGAGTTTTCTTGACCTTAGAGTCCCTTTTTAATACTTATTAAAAAGAATGATGAAGTTTTATTAGTTCTATAAGTTAGGATTCACTGATTACTTTAATTTTTTCTCTAATAAATGACACACTTTTTTGAAACTTTATATATTCATCTTGTACTAAAATCCTCTTCAATGAAGTAGAAATTTCATTTTTGATGATTAATAACCGATGCATTTCTTCTATTAAAATAAATTTGATATGAAAATTTTCATGATTTGAATGAGCCAATTAGTTTCAAAACCGTTGTGCCGCTTTATAGGAGAGAAAATATTTGCTAATCAGGGTATTTATATTATAGAGACCCTCTCTCTTCATATGAAGTGAGAATGGGAAAGATAAAATATCTTTGACGTGGGATGACTAGCGGTTAACCCCGCTAGTTATACGTGAGTTGCCGACGGAATAAAGATATTAATATCGTCCCATTCTAACTTAAAAGGGGCCATCTCATTTTGAGATAGACCCTTGCTTATTTATAATATTTAGCCAATACATGACTTAAAACAAATGAATTTTTAAATAGTCCAAGCTCTTGTTGGCAATCTAAGTAAGCTTTAATTGATGAACCAATGTACGGTCTATAATCATTTTTGACACTTTCTTCTAAAAGATGAGATTGAAGTAAAGCTTCAAATCCTTCTTTACTCCACTCACCAGGAAGTTCATTAAACTCTTTATATAAAAATAAAACCGAATAAATCCAAATATCTTTCAATGCCGATTTTTGAATAGAAGTTAGCATTTGCCCTAAATCAGTCTCTAACATGACTTCATATGATTGTTCTGCAGCTTGAATAAGGTGTAAAAATGCTTGTTCTTCACCATTTAAATCTCCCATTTGAGTGGATAGAAATGAACTCATAAAAGCATCAGCTGCAACAGTCGGACCTAAATCACAGTCAATGTTCGCTTTCTCACAAAAATCACTAATTAAATCTAATAGTATTTCATCAGATACAATAATTTCACGCGGTCGGAATTGTAATCGAGTCAACATTAAATCCGCTAAACGATCACTGACTAACTCTAACTCTTCGCGAGTTGACTTATAAATTTCACCTGAATAAACTTCCCCACTTTCATGGTTAATAAATGTAGTAAGCAGCGGGAACAATTCACGATTATTTTCTTCATCCCAGAGTGGCGTAGGTAAATAAAATTGACTTCCTTCCATGATGACCGGTTGTTTAGGTAGCTTACTAACTCGATGAGCTTTTAATTCATTTGGATAAATGAAAATCTCTTCTTCACCCAGTAGTTCATCTTCTTCAGTATAGGTAAGTGTCCACTTCCCATTCTGAACACTTATTGTCAAATAAAAGTTTTCACGCAAATCAATTTTTCCTTGATCAAAATCAGTCAGTACTTGTACTAATTGATCTAAGTACATCGTTAATAATCGTACATCTTCATCTGTTTCAAGTAGCCAAGGCTTTGATCCTGGAAACAATCGTCTTAAAATGGGCCACTGAGCTTTTCCTCTAAAACTCATGCCCACTGATTTAATCCGTTCATAGTCCTCTTCAAACAGTTCATCGCGATTCGCATAAAGTAATAGAAATCCCTGTTGGCGATATGAGGACTTAATATAATTCATATCCTCTAATTCTTCAAAATCATAATTTAATGACTCTAAGTAGGCACGCATTCCGGCCTGTCCATGCAAAATATTAATCATTAACGTTCCATCTAAGGGGTCTTGTTCAACCACACAATAGCCCATCATCTTTGTAACCGGATCTTCAATTAAAATAATATCTTGATTGCTCCAAAATTCCCATGGATTTAACTTTCTCAATTTCTTACAAACCTCATACAAACGTGTCCACAACGCTATACTATCTTTGCTCATCATCTGACTCCTTCTCACATGTTTCTTTTATTATAGGTAGATTCTTAAAAAATTAACGCTATTTTTCATGCAAAATAAAAAGCAACTCTATTTTGCAGTCACTTTTCTATCCATCCTAATAAATTTTTGCTTCTATCGTTAATCTGTATAAAGGGCATTTGATAATTTTAAATCTGATCTGCTAACGTACATCTCTTTGATACAAGACTGTCTTTAATTAAGGAGTTTTTTCATTCAATCATTTTAATCACTTTAGCTGGTACTCCTGCGACAACTGTATTGGGTAAAACATCTTTTGTTACAACTGCTCCCGCTGCGACAACAGCATTTTCTCCAATGGTGACACCCGGCATAATAGTCGCCGCCGCACCTACCCAAGCATTTTTCTTGATTAAAATTGGGGATGAAATAGTTGAGTGTCGACGATGAGGTTCTAATGGATGATTAATCGTAATTAAATTGACTTTTGGTCCAATTAAAACACCCTCTTCTAATGTAATTCCTCCCCGATCCATAAAGGTACAACAATGATTGATAAAAACATTTTTACCAACCCTAATATTCTTTCCAAAATCAGTATAAAACGGGGGGCGAAGCCGGAACGTTTTCTCAACTTCGATCCCCGTCAATTGAGAAAATAAACGTCTAACCTCCGGTTCTTCATGATACTTATTATTTAATTCAAAAAGAAGTTTTTGTGCCTCATCTATCATTTCACGAATCTTATGATATTCCGGATCCTGATGTGAGATTTCCTCCCCTAATTTATCTCTTTCAAAAATATCCCTTGCTTCCATCCTATCTCCCCCTTTGAATCTCCAATATCCACAGGTTATTATTTTTGAATCCATCTCTAAATTGATTCAACCTATTTAACCCGAAATACCTTTATTCAAAATAAGTCCAATTTAATCAACTTAGACTCATTGTTACTGATCAAGCCTCTCTCTTCTTTTGGTTGATTTAATAAAGTATTGTTTTAATGTTTCTGCATCATTATCATAGATTGCTTTCTTTATTAAATCTAATTCTAATTCGAAACGATTAATAGCCTTTAATAGATGGTCTTTGTTGCCTAAAAAAAGTTCACTCCATAAATCTTCATTAATATTAGCAATTCGAGTTAGCTCTCGATAACTATCCCCGATGAAACTTCCTGTATCTCTTCCTTCTATATCACTATTGATTAAAGCAACTGCCATCGCATGAGGTAATTGAGAGGTAAATCCTATCATTTCATCATGAAAGTCTGGTGTTATTCTTCTTACTTTTTTAAAGCCTATTTCATAAGCTAAATTCTCGATTAATTCAATATTCCTTTCTTGATTTCGAGGGGTTGGTGTAATCAGATAATTAGCTCCTTTAAAAACACGACTTGATGCAAAATCAATCCCTCTTTTTTCTCTTCCTGCCATCGGGTGTCCAAATACAAAATCAACTTCATTAGGTAGTATCTCTAAAATATCATTAATGAACATTCCTTTAACACCTGTTGCATCCGTAATCACACATCCAGGTTTAAAGTTATCTCTATTGCTCTCTATGAATGATTTCACTAACTTAGGATAAATAGACAAAATAATTAAATCAGCTTGCTTCAAAAATAACTCACCTGTTACCGATCCATCCTTAATTAACCCCATCTGTTTAGCTTTTTCTAGCGTCTGTTTATTCGTATCTATTCCATAAACTTGTTGATAACTCGCTTCCTTAAGAGCCATCGCAAACGAACCGCCAATGACCCCTAAACCTACAACCACAATATTCATCCCTAGATTCCTCCTTTTTAAAAGTTACTTCCTGAATTAGGTCAATCTCACTCCATCCTCCATGGTAACGTTTATTATCATTCCCATGTCTTTGCAAATAAACTTCCATCACCATATTTCATTATATGGACAATGTTTTAATCGATATTCCTTTATAACTCTAACAAAAAAGAGCCTTTCGGCTCTTTTTATTAATGTTTATTAAAACTTACTTTCATAATCATAGATTACTCGTAAGATAGCTTCCATATCATGGACCATTGGCATTCTAGGGTTAGCTGGTGTACATTGATCTTCATATGCATTCATGGCCATACGATGAACAGATTCTTCCCAAGCTTCTTGATCAATACCTTGCGATTTGATATTAGCAGGAACTCCAACCTTTTTGCATAATTCTTCGCAAGCGTCCGCAAACATTGCAACACCTTCCGCTGGTGTTTGAGGATTTAATCCAATTAATTGAGCAAGTTCCATGTATTTCACATCCGCTTTATAGTTTTCAATTTTAGGCCAAATATTTAATTTTGTTGGAATCGTTCCATTATATCGGATGACGTGTGGCAATAAAATTCCGTTGGTACGTCCATGCGGTACATGCCACTCTCCACCAATTTTATGGGCTAATGAGTGGTTCATTCCTAAAAAGGCGTTTGCAAACGCCATCCCAGCGATTGTCCCAGCATTATGCATTTTTTCTCTTGCCTCTGGATCATTTTTACCATTTTTCACTGATCGCTCTAAGTAATCAAAAACTAATTTGACAGCTTGTTTGGCCAATCCATCTGTAAAATCAGAAGCCAAAATTGATACATAAGCTTCAATAGCATGCGTTAAGACGTCAATTCCTGTATCCGCAGCAATTGAAGCTGGCATACTCATAGCGAACTCTGGATCAACAATTGCAACGGTTGGTGTTAAAGAGTAATCAGTTAATGGATATTTCTTATTCTCTTGTTTATCGGTAATAACTGCAAAAGGTGTAACCTCTGATCCGGTTCCGGATGTCGTTGGAATACAAATTAATCGAGCTTTCTTTCCTAACTCAGGAAATTTAAATGCACGTTTTCTAATATCCATAAACTTTTGTTTAATATCATCAAAATTCACTTCAGGATGTTCATACATAAGCCACATAACTTTTGCAGCATCCATTGAAGATCCACCACCTAATGCAATAATCACATCCGGTTGAAATTTTCTCATTAATTCAACACCTGCATTAACGGTTTCAATACTTGGATCCGGTTCGACATCAAAGAATAGTTCTACATTAACTTTATTACGTCGTCTTTTAATCACATCTTCAATTTTATCCACATATCCCAGATTGTACATTCCTCGATCGGTTACAATCATGGCCTTCTCCATTTCTTTCATATCTCTTAAATAACGAATTGAATTTCGTTCAAAGTAGATTTTTGGAGGAAGCTTCATCCATTGCATATTATTGTTACGTCTTCCGATACGTTTAATATTTAATAAGTTGATTGCACTAACGTTATTAGAAACTGAATTGTGACCGTAAGAACCACAACCGAGTGTTAATGAAGGAATAAAGGCATTATAAACCGAACCAATTCCACCAAATGTCGATGGGGCATTTTCAATGACACGAATCGCTTTACATTTTAAACCGAATTCAATTGAAATCTCATGATTTTGAGTGTGAATCGCAGCTGAATGTCCTAATCCATTAAAAGCTACCATGGCCGCTGATTTAGCAATTCCATCTTCCGTCGATGTTGCTTTTAAAACAGCTAAGACTGGGGATAATTTTTCTCTTGTTAATGGTTCATTTGGTCCAACCTCTTCACATTCAGCACAAATAATTTGAGTGTCGTCTGGAACAACGAATCCTGCTTGCTCAGCAATCCATGTCGCAGGTTTACCAACAATAGCTGGATTTAATCGAGCTTCGTTGACTTTATCACTATAAGCAGTACATCCAAACATGTATGTTTCTAATTTAGCTTTTTCTTCATGATTTGCAAAATACACTTTGAAACGGCTCATTTCTACTTTAAATGCATCATAGATTTCTTGATCAACAATAGCCGCTTGTTCAGAGGCACAAATCATCCCATTATCGAATGATTTAGATAATACGATATCATTAACTGCTCGTTTTAAGACACAAGATTTTTCAACATAAGCCGGAACGTTACCTGCACCTACCCCTAAAGCTGGTTTTCCACATGAATAAGCCGCCTTCACCATCGCATTACCACCTGTTGCTAAAATTGTTGCAACACCTGAGTGGTTCATTAAAGCATTTGTCGCATACATTGAGCGCATTCCTAACCATTGAATACAGTTATCAGGTGCTCCAGCTGCAATGGCTGCATCTCTAATGACCTTTGCCGCTTGTACCGAACACTCATAGGCAGATGGATGGAAAGAGAAAATAATTGGATTTCTTGTTTTTAAAGCAATTAATGATTTAAAGATAACGGTTGAGGTTGGATTTGTTGTTGGAATAATTCCACAAATAACACCAACTGGTTCAGCAATTTCAGTAATTCCAGTTAGGGGATCTTCATTAATAATCCCTACCGTTTTTAAGTGACGAAGGTTATTTGTCACATATTCACAGGCAAATAAATTTTTAACAGCTTTATCTTCAAAGACTCCTCGTCCTGTTTCATTCACTGCTGCTTCCGCTAAAACCCCATGTTGGTCAAGTCCTGCAACCGAGCATTTTGCTACAATATAATCCACAGCCTCTTGATCAAACGATTCAAATTTTTCTAAAGCAGCTAACGCATTTTGAACTAATTCATCTACATGAGCATCAATCTGTTCATTTGTCCATTCTTGAACTGGCTTCACTTCTTGTTCTACTTTGTTTTGTTCACTCATCTTTTAAAATCTCTCTCCTGTCTTTTTAGTTTATACACGCTAGATATATTAAAAAATGAGAGCCATTATTCCAACTTCAATAAATTCAATTCACTGCTATTGAAAATTCTAGTAACTAAAGACAAAATCCGCTATCGATTGAATAATAAACATGATACTTTTCATGACTTATGCTCAAAAGGAACTATTTCGTGTCTAACTTATCTATTCCTAAAATATTATTTATAAAACCATAAAAAAAGAGCCTTTCGGCTCTTTTTTGATTATTCCCACTCGATTGTTGCAGGCGGTTTTGATGTAATGTCATACACTACGCGGTTAACGTGTGCCACTTCATTTACGATACGAACTGAGATTTTCTCTAATACTTCAAATGGGATACGTGCCCAGTCAGAAGTCATTCCATCGATTGAAGTTACGGCGCGAACAACGACTGTGTAATCATAAGTACGCTCATCGCCCATAACACCCACTGATTTGATGTTTGGTAAAGCTGTGAAGTATTGCCATACGTCGCGCTCTAATCCCGCTTTTTTGATTTCTTCACGTAAGATGAAGTCTGAATCACGAACGATTTCTAATTTCTCTTCTGTGACTTCTCCTAAAACGCGAATTCCTAATCCTGGTCCTGGGAAAGGTTGACGGAAGACAATTTCTTCAGGTAAACCAAGTTCTAATCCTAATTGACGAACTTCGTCTTTGAATAATGTGTTTAATGGTTCGATTAACTCAAATTCCATATCTTCTGGTAATCCACCTACGTTATGGTGAGATTTAATTGTTTGAGCTGTATCTGTACCCGATTCGATAATATCTGTATATAAAGTTCCTTGTGCTAAGAACTTCATGTCTTTTAATTTAGCTGATTCTTCATCGAAGCAGTAAACAAATTCGTTTCCGATGATTTTACGTTTTTGTTCTGGATCAGAAACTCCTTTTAATTTACTTAAGAAGCGCTCTTGTGCATCGATTTTGATGAAGTTCATATTGAATTTTCCATCAAATGTTTCAACAACACTTTCAGCTTCTCCTTTACGAAGTAATCCATGATCAACGAACATACATGTTAATTGATCTCCAATTGCGCGGTGAATTAATGCAGCAACTACTGATGAGTCTACTCCCCCACTTAACGCACATAATACATTGTCGTTTCCAACTTGTGCACGAATTTTTTCTACTTGGTCTTCAATGAAGTTTTTCATTGACCAGTTTGCTTGTGCACCACATACGTTAAAGATAAAGTTACGTAACATTTCTGTTCCATGTACTGAGTGTTGAACCTCAGGATGGAATTGTACTAAGTAAATATTGCGCTCTTCACATGAAGCTGCAGCAATTGGACAAGAGTCACTACTTGCATCAACAACAAATCCTTCTGGTAAGTTTGTTACATGGTAACCATGGCTCATCCATACGACTTGCTCTTCTGGTGTTCCTTGGAATAACTTGCTGTTATTTTTAATTGTAATTTCAGCTTTTCCATATTCACGTTGCTCTGCACGTTCAACAGTTCCACCATGCATATGAGTTGTTAATTGCATCCCATAGCAAATACCTAAAATCGGTAATCCTAAGTTAAAAATTTCAGGGTCTACTGTAAAAGCACCTTCTTGAGTGACACTGTTTGGACTTCCACTGAAGATAATCCCTTTTACATTAGACATTTTTTTGATGTCTTCAGCTGTTAATTTATGTGATTTTAATTCACTGTATACTCCAAATTCGCGAATACGTCGCGCGATTAATTGATTGTACTGACTACCAAAGTCAAGAACAATAACTTGATCGTGTTGCATGCCTTTCACCTCTTTTTACTAGTATGACTATTACAATAAAAATTTATAGGTCATCACCCTAAAAATTTCTTATTACGATTATATAGTAAAAAATGAACTTTCGCCATCAAAATTAAGACAAAACGTTCACTTTTACTACTAATTACGACAAGATACCACTTTTAAATCTCCCAAATTTAAAAGTACCCAAAACGAAATTACGCTAATACGAAATGGATTAAGAAGATAACTGATAATACCCACATCACTGGATGAATTTCTTTTTCACGGCGTGCAGCTACCATCATAATTGGATATAATAAGAACCCAGATGCAATCCCTTCTGCGATTGAATATCCTAAGACCATCATAATGATTGTTACAAAGGCTGGAATTGATGTCTCTAAGTTCTTCCATTCAATATCTCCTAAAGAAGATGCCATTAAAATTCCGACTGTAATTAGTGCTGGTGCTGTTACTGCTGATGTAACAACTGATAATAATCCTGAACAGAATAACATCACTAAGAAACATAATGCTGTAAACACAGAAGTTAATCCTGTACGTCCACCTGCTTCAACTCCTGTTAATGATTCAACGAATGAAGTTGTTGAAGATGTTCCTAATACTGATCCAATAACTGTTGCAGTTGAGTCGGCTAATAATGCTTTATCTCCATCAACTAAATGACCTTTTTCATTGACTAATCCAGCACGAGAACCAACTGCCATTAATGTTCCTGCTGTATCGAAGAAATCAACAAATAAGAATGAGAAAATAACTGGAATCATTTCTGCTGTAAAAATTGATGGTAATGCTTCAAATAATGCTCCGAATGTTGGCTTTAAAGATGGAATTGGAGCAATAATTTGTGTTGGTAAATCAACAACTCCTAAAAAGATTCCTACAACAGCTGTCACAATCATACCGATAAAGATCGCTGCCGGTGTTTTACGAACTAATAAAATTAAAGTTACAATTAAACCGATAACTGTAATTAAAACGTTAGGATCTGTGAAGTTACCGATTCCGACTAGTGTTGCATCATTATTCACAATAATTCCTGAGTTTTGGAATCCTAAGAATGCAATAAAGAACCCAATCCCTGTTCCAACCGCATGTTTTAATGACGTTGGAATACTGTTAATGATTAACTCACGTAATCCTGTTGCTGATAAAATAATAAATAAAATTCCTGAAACAAAAATCCCTGCTAATGCTTGTTGCCAGCTATATCCCATCATTAAGACAACTGTATAAGCGAAGAAAGCATTCATTCCCATACCTGGTGCTAATGCCACTGGGAAATTTGCATAAAGTCCCATAATTAATGTACCCACAGCAGCTGCTAAAATCGTTGCAGTGAATACCGCTCCTGTATCCATCCCCGATGCTCCAAGCGTGTTTGGATTAACAAAGATGATGTAAGCCATTGATAAGAATGTTGTCAATCCGGCGATAAACTCTCTTGAAACCGTTGTACCACGCTCTTCTAGTTTGAAGAATTTGTTCATATAGGTTACTCCTCCTAATTGTTCATTCTTCTCTCGACTGTTTGTTTAAACAACTATAATGACCATGAATTATCTAAATTCCTACTCCCAATAGTTAGATATGAAATGGCCTTCTCCCATGATCATGATAATCATTTAAACAAAAAAAGACTTTCAGCAATTAGTACTGAAAGTCCCCACAGTGGAATGATTAAACCAGATAAACCTTGACCTGTTTATCTAGCAATTGCCACCCGTAGTCTACTCATTTACGGTGAGTAGGTAGAGACTTTCGGACCTTATTTCCGATAATATACGAGAGAAAAGATTAAATTTACTACTTAACTATAAAATCAATTAAGAAAAAAGTCAATGTAATTTCCACAAATTGTTTACATAAAATAAATAAAATCAAGCTAAAATGAAAATAACAAAAAGTTTTTTCATTAATCATTCAATATATTCTAACAAAGTATCACATGATTTCTCAAAAAATACTAAATTTCACCGATAAAAAAAGACTCCTGATTAATCAGCGAGCCTTTCGATAAAAGAATTGTATAAATTTTATGGTAATCAAAAAAAATCCTCTAACAATAGTAAACACCAAAAATCCAAAAATGACTCCTAGTGTATTCATCATCAAGTCATCAACATTAAATCCCCGATACGCATATCCTGTAACAAAATCGTAAGACAACTGGATCAATTCAATGGATAATGAAATAAAAAATCCAATGAGTATCATTCGTAAGAATCCCCAATCCCTTTTCTTAAATAATATAGGGCAATAAAAACTTAGGGGCATCAACATCAAGAAATTTCCGACTGTTGTAATATGAAAAAGATTTCCCCATTTCATAAAATCAAATAGCTGTAAATTATGTCTACGCTCCACAAGGATTCCACATTTTACTTGTTGTTTAAGCAATTCAATATATGTTTCATTAATTGGAATTGGAAAAAAAGCTAATCGAATCACATTTAACACATAAAAAATGAAGCTTGAGACAATCATAAACTGAAGTAATGACTTATCCACTGACCTCTGATGATATATAAACATAAACACTAATGTCAAAATGACTGTCATCAAAAAGCTAAAATGAATGACGGATGTTTTCTCGAGTGCAGTTACTTGATCGGCTAACTCAGATAAATTCCGACAGTCAGATAACTCCCAGTTCATAATGTCCACCTCTTTTTATCATTTTTATTTTACATGTACGACTTTCGTCTTAACTAGCATATCGTGTAACGCACGTAATTCTTGCTTACGAATGCATTGATATGTTAATAAAATCCCATTAAATAATACAATAACTCCTTGTGTCAATGATGACAATAAGAACTTCACAACGAAATCACGTTGAAAATACTGTTTTGGTGTTAAATCATTTCCATCTAATGTTTAATATTTTTTTACCAATTGTTTGTCCTGGCATTTTAACTGGAATATAAACAAAGTAAATCCACACATAAAATAATTGCAAAGCAACCATCATACCTAGTCCACTTAAGCTTAATGGATTATTCCCACTAGCCTGTAATGAAGTCATAATAAAACTAAAGTTCCCAAAAAAGATTAAAGCTAATAATAATGCATCCACTATAAACGCAGTCCCACGTCTTAATAACATATTAAACATTTCTATTCTTCCCTTCTCAATCATAATAAATTTCACTTTCGTTGATGTAAACTAATACTGTTTCATTATACATGAGATAAGAAAGCGTGTAAATTAAGCGCTCATATCTTTTAGCTTCTACCTATCTTTTATGCAGTAATATAGTGTAAATATTCCATATTATAGTATAATACTCTTAATAGCAGAATCTATACGGCTATTAAGAAAATCATTCGGAAAAGGGGAATTTTTTATGTCATTCGATTATTCATATTTTTATGAATTAGCTAAAGACATTTTGACAACACCAAGCCCTAGTGGCTACACACATATCGTAATCGATAAAATTAAAAATTATGCTGATGAATTAGGTCTGAAAAGCTTTAAAACGAATAAAGGAAATCTAATCGTTGAATTTGAGGGTGAAGATTCAAACAAAACTTTAGCTTTATCTGCCCATGTGGATACACTAGGTTTAATGGTTCGCTCAATCAATAGTGATGGAACATTAGCTATCACTTCAATTGGTGGGAATCAAATGATGACCTTACAAGGGGAATATTGTAAAGTTCATACACGCGACCAAAAGACATATACAGGAACAATTCTAAGCACTTCCCCATCTTCGCACGTTTATGAAGATTGTGCCCGTAAAGGTCAAACAGCTGATGAATTAATGATTCGCTTAGACGAAGTCGTTCATAGCAAAGATGATGCACTAGCTCTTGGGATTCAAAATGGTGATTTTATTTCTATTGATCCTAAAACAACTATCACGGACAGCGGATTTATTAAATCACGTCATATTGATGATAAAATTAGCGTCTCAATTATCTTTACTGTTTTTAAATATTTATTAGAAAACAACAAAAAACCAAACTACAATATCAAATTTATTATTTCAACATATGAAGAAATCGGACATGGTGCCGCACACTTACCAAATAGTATCGATCGTATGATTGCCGTTGACATGGGATGTATCGGAAAAGATTTATCATGTACAGAATATGATGTTTCAATCTGTGCGAAAGATTCATCAGGACCTTACGACTATCAAATGGTATCTGAATTAATTGAATTATCTAAAAAATATGACTTAGGTTATGCGGTCGATGTTTATCCATTCTACGGTTCAGATGCCTCGGCTGCTCTTCGTGCTGGGCATGATATTCAAG